>Ga0185299_10001334_pt1 | contig 49086 bp, 49 predicted proteins | sample PaiPotPPA55metaG_FD_128002 | JGI IMG/M metagenome (GOLD analysis project Ga0185299, IMG submission 128002) | Iron sulfur acid spring bacterial and archeal communities from Banff, Canada, to study Microbial Dark Matter (Phase II) - Paint Pots PPA... ... | reverse complement strand
CGGAGGCGGCGGTTTCCGCTCAGGCGCGATCGGAGGCGGCGGTTTCCGTTCACCCGCGATCGGAGGCCGCGGTTTCCATTCAGCCGCTATCGGAGGCGGCGGTTTCCGCTCAGGCGCGATCGGAGGCGGCGGTTTCCGTTCACCCGCGATCGGAGGCCGCGGTTTCCGTTCAGCCGCTATCGGAGGCGCAGGTTTCCGCTCAGCCGCTATTGCGAGCGGTGGATTTCGCGGTCGAGCCTTCGCAGCCGATGGTTTCCGCGGCCGCGGTTTCCACCATGGGTTCCACCACGGGCGCCGATTTGCGTTCGGTGCATTTGCATTCGGACTAGGCTACCCGTACGACTACTATGGCGATTACGGTTATCCGTACGACGACTACGGCTACGACGATTCCTACTATGGCGATGGCGGCTGCTACGTGGTGCAGCAGCGCGTGCATACCCGGTTTGGCTGGCGTATCCGACCTGTCCAGGTGTGCACCTGATCCCGCGGTCTTCGATGGATGGAAGGAGATGATCTGATCGGCGCGCAAAAAACGCCTCGTCACACCATCGCGGGCATCCCGCCGAACACGCAATCCAGCGCCGCGCGCAAAACGTCCGGCGGACAGGAAGCACTTCCGCGGCTGCGCCACGCGACATGACCGTCCGGTCGAACCAATACCGCGCCATCGGTGTCGACGCCGTAGGCCCGGTGCCAATGGCCGTCGGGGTCGCCGAGGTCTTCGTCCCTCCCGACTGTAAAGGCAACGAGCGGAGGCCGCGACGGGCCGATCGCTAGCGCAGCCCGCCGCCATGCATCGCCATCGCGGCCTGCCAGCAGCACGAAGTGCGGACCGAACAGGTCGATGGTCGAGATTTGCCCGCTGCCACGCGTGAGCCAGACATGGGGCGCGCGGCTGCCGGGCCGCGCCGAGGGCACGTAGTCGGTGACGGGGTCGTCGACGACGACGGGCGGCGTGCCATCCGGCACAACCGCGATCGATTGATAGCAGGCCCCGAAGATGAGCCCCTGCTCGTTGAGGAATTCCCGTCGCGGCAGGACCTTGCTTTGTCGTGCGTTGCGTCCCATCGACAGCGCGTTGGCCAGCGCGTTCTCCGTGACGACGCGGCCGAAAGGCTGGCGCTCGGCGTGGTAGCTGTCGAGCAGCGCCTCGTCGGCATTTCCGTCGATCACGGCAGCGATCTTCCACGCCAGATTGTGCACGTCCTGCACCCCGGTGTTGAGGCCAAAACCCCCGGTCGGCGGCATCTCATGTGCCGCGTCTCCGGCGAGGAAAACGTTGCCGATACGATAATGGTCGGCAACGATGGCAGATGCTTCCCACGGGCCAATGGCCAGCACCGATACGGCAAGGTCCGGCACGCCGACGCCTTTGCGGATCAGCGCCGCACAAAACTCCGGGGTGAAATCCTGCGGCTGCCAGCCGAATTTCCTGGGGCTATGGATCAAGAAACCCCAGCGATCCCGGCCGTTGATGGTGAGGAAGGTGGCGCGCAGGTCGTCCTGCTCCACAAAATACAGCGCGGCAGGCCGATGCTCGACCCATTGGGTGAGATCGGCATGGAACAGAATGTTGACGCTGTCGTAGACTTTCTCTTCGCCGGTCATCTTCACGTCCAGCGCGCGGCGCACCCGGCTTTGCGCGCCCTCGGCGGCGATCAAATAGCGCGCGGTGAAAGGTGTCTCTTCTCCGCTCGTGCGATCGGTCAATATGCCGGTGACGGCGCCGGGCCTCTGGCTGAACGAGGTCAGCTCGGTATTGAAGCGCAGCGCTCCCGGCGCTGCGGCTTCCTCCGCAAACCGGCGAATGACCGGTTCGAGGTCATCCTGGGCGCAGAGACAATTTTTGACCGGCGTCGCCGCCATGTTCTTCGCCGTGGCGCGACCGGGCACGCGGCGCTCGATCTCGTTGCCGGCAAGGGATTCGGTCCAGACGATCAGCCCCAGCCGCCCTTCCGCCAATCCGGCCTCCCTGACTGCGGTATCGATGCCGCATTGCCGGAAGACTTCCATGGTGCGGGCATTGATCCCGCGGGCCTTTGGCGTGAGGGCCGTGCTGGGGTGACGTTCGACCAGCAGCGAGCGCACACCGTGCCGGGAGAGCAGCAATGAGGCGGAGAGACCAACCGGACCGCCGCCGGAAATGAGAACGGGGATGTCGAGCATCTCTTCTCCTTGATTGGATCGGTCTGCTGTGAATTAACCAATATCCGTTTACCCAATATCCATGGGCTTGCCGTGCGGCTCCCGGCGATAGGCGTAGATCGCGATCAGCGCCGCAAATTCGCAGGCCGCCAGGAGCAGGAACGCAGGTGCGACGGCATCGGCGGTCGCTTTCGGCGAAACCACGTCGTTGCTTCCCGCGATCAGCGCCAGGCAAACCGGCCCCAGGATCTTGCCGACCCCGTTGGCGGCCTGCGCCAATCCAAACGCTCTGGCGCCGAGCGAGACCGGAAACACTTCGACGACATACGGCGTCATGTTGGAGAACGAGCCGCTGTAAAAGGCGGCGCCGAAAACCACCAGCAGCGCGAATACCGACCAGCCGGCGACGAACTCGCGATAGAACGCAAAAATCGCCAGCATCACCAGGAAGGAGAGGAACGTTCCGACCAGCGCTGAGCGGCGGCGCCCGACATAAAGCGGCAGAAACGAAAACAGCACGCGGCCGAGAATGGAGGCGATACTTGCGTAGACGAAATACTGCGCGGCCTCGTGCGCCGTAATCTTCAGAAGCTGGGACAGTACCGTGGGTCCCCACAGCGCCACGCCATAGGTGCCGGTCGATATCCCGATCCAGATCACGACCACCCACCAGAATCGCTTCTGGCCCTGGAATAATTCCGACAACGACGCCGGCTTCTTGGCCGGCGCGATCGCGGTCGGCAACGCGACGGATTCCTCGGCAACGCCGAGCAGCTTCGCGGCCTCGCGCCGCGCGTCGGCATTGCGGCCGCGCGACAATAGCCAGCGCACGGATTCCGGCGCGACCCACATGATCAGCAGGGAGGTAACGAGCGGCATCGCGCCCGTGGCGGCAACGCCGCGCCAGCCGACCACCGGCAACAGGCTCGCCGAAATCATGGCGGCGAACATCGTGCCGAGCGCGACCGGCACCACCATCATGCTGGAAACGAAGGTACGGTGTCTGGTCGGCGTGATCTCGACGACCATCGGATTCTGGGCGCTCACCGCGGCAATCGAGCCAAAGCCCACGACGAAACGCAGCAGCGAAAACAGGATCCAGGCGCCGTCCGGTATCAGCGCGCATCCGGCGGCGCCGAGCGAAAAGACCAGGCCGCCGCCCCAGATCATCTTCTTGCGCCCGATGGTATCGGCGATGCGGCCGCCGGCCAGCGAGCCGAAAATGGCGCCGACCCCCGACGACAACAGCATCAGCGCGCCCTGGCCGTAGGTGAGATGCCAATTCGGCGCCAGCACCGAGACGAGATAGCCGACCAGGAAGAAGTCGTAGAATTCAAACATCTCCTGCAGGACGAGCAGGGCGATGGTCAGATAGTAGCGTGGCGTGAGACGCGACTTCTCGATTCCGCTGAGCCAGTCCTGCGCATCGCCTATGGAATCCTGGCGCGCGCTCTGAATATTGTCTGGAAAACGGCTGGGAACGGCGCCTTGAGCGTCGAGCGAAACCTCGGCCATCTCTCTCCCCGGAGGCCCGACTGCTCGCCGTCATGCGCGGCGATTTAAGAGTGCCGAGACGATCCTCGATAAAACTAGCACCCGTAACTGAAAACACAATCGGGATCTGGGGAATGGCCCGCCGCACTGCACGCGCGGCGACGGTTGGATACGGCAAAGCGTATTGACTACCCGTGCACGACAGCCCTTAGTTTCGCCCAGACGTGACGGGAGGAGCGCAAGATGAACACGAGGGATTCGAGATCGCGAGGGTATCACTCCTGCTGTAGCTGTTGTGGTCCATCGTCGTCGCGACGCGGCTTCCTCGCGGGGCTCGGCGCACTTGGCGCAGCCCTGGTTGTCCCAACCGTCGCGGCGCGTGGAGAGACAAAGCCGGCGCTGATCGATACCCACCTTCATTTCTATCCGCCCGAATATCAGAAGCTCTGGCTTGATTACGAAGACGCCCGCAAGCAGCCGCACTTCCCCGGTCAGGTCGCCTGGACCCGCAGCAAGGTGATCGAAGACATGGATCAAAATGGCGTACGTGCAGGCATCCTGTCGATCGCCTCCACCCCCGGCGTGTGGTTCGACGTCGGGCCGGCGGAAGCGGGCCGGCTCGCCCGCGCGTGCAATGAATACGCAGCCGAAATGATGCGCGACCATCCGGATCGCTTCGGCCTGTTCGCGACGCTGTCGATGCTCGACGTCGATGCCACTCTCAAGGAGATCGAATATGCCTTCGACACCTTGAAAGCCGACGGGATCGGCTTGCAGAGCAGTTACGGCGACAAATGGCTCGGCAATCCCGCTTACAAGCCGGTGCTCGAGGAACTCAACCGGCGCAAGGCCGTCGTCTACGTGCATCCGCTGGTCGCGAGCTGCTGCAGCGCGCTCAGCGTCGGCACCTTTCCGGCGGTGATCGAAGTCCCGCACGACACCACGCGAACGGTGACAAGTCTGCTGCTGAGCGGCTCATTTGCCCGCTTCCGTGACATAAAATGGCTGTTCTCGCACGCCGGCGGCACTATTCCGATGATGGCCGGGCGGATCAACTCGTTTTACGGTGCGCGGCCAAATCTGATGGAATTCGCGCCGGAGGGGATCGAAGGCGAACTTCGACGGCTTCATTACGACACCGCGAACGCGACCTTCGCGCCGTCGATGGCTGCGCTCATGAAGCTCGTGCCAATCTCCCAGATCACCTACGGTACCGATTACCCCTATTTCGGTTTTAACCAATTCGCCGAGCTGCAGAAGCTCGGTCTGTCGGCCGGAGATCTCGATGCCATCGGCCATGAGAATGCGACGCGCCTGATTCCCCGGTTGAAGTAGACCTCAAGCAGCAAATGTTTGAAGTCTGCCCTTCCCTCGACAACCGGCATTCACCGGCGCTGCGTCGAACCGCCTGGTCCGATCGGACCGATTGACGTCCCAAAAGCCAACCCCTCACAAGAGGGGCTGGCGCGCAGGTCATGCTTCGTTTTTGGGAATGTATTTGCCCAAGACGCATTTATAGCGTTGCAATTTCCATTCATGATACGGACCATTGGCGAGCCAGTCGGCGATGCCGATTTGTCCGTTGACCTGACAGGAGGTCATGGTGATGCCCGACTGCTCACTGTTGGTGACGACTTTTTCCATGCACAGCTGGCCATTGCAGAGAACCGCGACGAGAGTAACGAGCATGATAACCTTCTTGGATGTGGAATACCCGGTCAGTTCGATTCATGCAGAGTTCATGCCAATATCGTACCCGATTCTGGGTATCCGGATAGCAGGTAGAGACCCCGTAGAAATCCGGTCCTTGCGGCAGCTTTGACGCAGCCTTCTCGCCCTCGAAGGACCCGCGAATATCGGCCGAATTGCATGAGAATGATCGCGATGTCAGTCGATCGACGCCAGGTTTTGTTGACGACGGCCGCGACCGCGTTGGCTTCGGCATTCAGCGGAGCCGCCATCGCCCAGGGTGGTAACGGGGATGGAAAATTTTCCTACCGCGGCTTCACGGTCGACATGTCAGGCGCAGGCGATCCGCCGAACCCCGCAGCGATCGAGGCCTCGCTAAAACACCAGATCGACATTGTCGCCGATTGCGGCGTCAGCCCCACCATCCTCGGCTTCTTCAGGAGCCAGGAGGTTGTCGTAAAACCCGGCCAGGGCGACGGCGGCGGGCGTTTTTCGACGAACAGCAAGGGCGTCACCATCGATGCCGCGGTAGACGCGCCGGAGAAGCCGGTGCTGCTACATGAATTGCTGCATGCCTATCACTTCCGGGTTTTACCCGGCGCCTTGCAGAATCCCGACCTGGTGCGGTTCTACAACAATGCCACAGCGGGCGGACTCTATCCGCAGGGCTCCTATGTTCTGAAGAACGTGCAGGAATTTTTCGCGGTGACGGGAAGTCTCTATCTCTGGGGCAATGTCGACCGGCCCCCGCATACGAGGGAAAATCTGCGCGCGAAGCAGCCGGTGTACTACAAATGGCTCGGCGAGTTGTTTGGGGTGCAGAAGAATAGCTGAGCCGCGCATTCGTCATCGCCCGCGAATGTATCTCCGACCTCATCCTGAGGAGCGGCGTCTTCGCCGCGTCTCAGGATGAGGTCGGAGTGTGCGGTGTCGCTGGCCCTCTCACGCCGCGCGGACGGAGTTCATGAACTTCGCAACCTCCTGCTTCAGCCGGTTGCTTTCGGTCGACAACGATTGCGCGGCCGAGAGTACCTGGGAGGAAGCCCCGCCGGTTTCGGAGGCGCCGCGCTGGACGTCCGCGATGCTGGCTTCGACCTGCGAGGTTCCTTCCGCGGCGCGCTGCACGTTCCGGGAAATCTCCTGGGTGGCGGCGCCCTGCTCTTCCACGGCCGAGGCGATGGTTGCCGAAATTTCCGATATCCGGGCAATGGTCGCGCCGATCTCCTTGATCGCCGTGACGGAATCCTTGGTCGCCGACTGGATATCGTTGATCTGCTGGCTGATTTCGTCGGTTGCCTTCGCAGTCTGCTCGGCGAGCGTCTTCACTTCGGCGGCGACAACCGCAAATCCGCGGCCGGCTTCACCGGCGCGCGCGGCTTCGATGGTCGCGTTCAGCGCCAGCAAATTGGTCTGCCCGGCAATGGTCTGGATCAGATCGACGACATCGCCGATGCGGCTCGCTGCCTGCGACAACTGGCTGATGCGCGCGTCGGTCTTCTTGGCCTGTTCGACGGCCTCGCCGGCAATGCTGGCGGAAGCGTCGACCTGGCGGCTGATTTCGCCGATCGAGGTCGCAAGCTCCTCGCTTGCGGCGGCAACCGAATGGACGTTCGCGGAAGCCTCCCCCGAGGCGTTCGAGGCGCGCTGGCTGACCTGCTCGACGGTAACAGCGGTTTTGGTCAGGGTCGTGGACGACGCCTCGAGCTGGTCGGCAGCAGAGGAGACCAGCGTTACGATTTGGCCGACCTCGCTTTCAAAGTGGTCGGCAAGACGGTTCATGTCGATCTTGCGCTGCTCGGCCTGCCGCTTTTCGCCTGCGGCCTGATCCTCGCGCAGACGGTTGGTTTCGATCATGGCGTCGCGGAACACCTGGACGGTGCGGGCCATTTGACCGATTTCGTCGGTCCGCTCGGCATTGGCGACAGGCGCCTCCAACTCGCCGGCGCTCAGCGAAGCCATGCGCTCTTTCAGGCCCGACAGCGGTCTTACAACGCTCCGGGTAATCGCCCAGGCGACCGCGATCGACAGCAGCATCAGCAGGACGATGACAATGGAGGCGGTCCGAACCATCGACCAGAACGACGCATCGACGTCGGAAATGTATTGCGCGTTTCCGATCATCAGATGCCAGGGCGCGAACCCGCGGGTGAAGGCCACCTTGTCGAGCGGGGTGGGATCGGTGCTGCTGCGCAGGAACGAATAGCGCAGGCTGCCCTCCCCTTTACGCGCGAGATCCATCAGCATCGACGCAAAGGGAAGGCCATAGGCGTCCTTGACGCCGCGCATGTCCTTGCCGAGCAGGGTCGGAACGCCGGGATTGGAGATGCAGAACCCGGTCTCGTAGTCGTAAATAAAGACGTAATTGGTGTGATTTTCATACCAGACCGAACCCGCGGCTTCGAAGAAACGCTTCTTCGCTTCCTCCTCCGTCAGCTGGCCTGAGGCTGCGGCATGCTGAAAACCGTCGGCCATCTGCCAGACGGCATCGACGATCGCGTGCGCCTTCTCGGTACGCTCGGTGACGAGCTGGCTGCGGGCAACCAACAGGATCGTGGAGGCGACCAGCGCCATGCAGATCGCGCTGACGATCGTCATCGCCGCGAGCTTGGCACCGATCGAGCGGTTCGAGAACAAAGTGCTTATCGTTGGCATTCCAATTGGCCCATTCTGCTATGGCGCGCGGCCTGGAAGCGGCGCGCGACAACCCGATGATTTACGGAACGTCAACTTAAGAGAAAATTATTAAGGACTTGGTTACGCTGTTGGCGGCGTTGAGGCCGCAAGCCGGCCCGCGAAGCGATGCGGCACTTCGCGTTAATCCTTCGTTAAGCATCGGACCTATCAGCGCGACAACAGGTTGGTCTTGGCCAGATCCAAAACCTCGTCGCCTTTGCCGCTCATGACCGCGCGAAGCACCCACAGGCTAAAGCCCTTGACCTGCTCGGCGGTGATGGTCGGCGGCATCGAAAGCTCCTGCTTCGCCGTCACCACGTCGAGCACGGCGGGGCCGTCGTGGGACAACACATCGCGAATCGCGGCCGCAAGCTCGCCGGGATCCTCGACCCGAATTGCATGGATGCCCATGGCGCGGGCCATCGCCGCGAAATCGGGATTTTGCAGATCGGTCCCGGTTTCGATGAAGCCGGACGCTTTCATTTCCAGCGCGACGAAGCCGAGCACGCCGTTGTTGAAAATCACGACCTTCACCGGCAGCTTCATCTGCGTCAGCGTGACGAGATCCCCCATCAACATCGCAAAGCCGCCATCGCCCGACATCGAGATGACCTGCCGGGCGGGCTGTGACGCCTGAACGCCGATCGCGTGCGCCATGGCGTTCGCCATCGAGCCATGGACCCACGATCCGACCAGGCGCCGCCGCCCGTTCATGGCAAGATAGCGTGCCGCCCAGATCGTCGGCGTGCCGACATCGGCGGTGAAGACGGCGTCGTCGGAAGCCTGCTCGCTGAGCAGCCGCGCGAGATATTGCGGGTGGATCGGCTTGTTCCCCGGCGTGCCACGGGCGAGTTCGTCGAGCCCGGCGCGGGCCTTCTTGTAATGGGCCAAGCTTGCGTCGAGATGCTTGCTGTCGTTCTTCGCCTTAAGCTTCGGCAGCAGCGCCTCGATCGTGGCACCGACGTCGCCCACGATACCAAGGTCGAGCTTGCAGCGGCGGCCCAAATTCTCAGGGCGGATGTCGACCTGGGCGATTTTGGCGTCGGAGGGGAGAAACTGCTTGTAGGGAAAATCGGTCCCCAGCATCAGCAGCACGTCGCACGCGTGCATGGCTGCGTAACCCGAGGAGAAGCCGATGAACCCGGTCATGCCGACATCGTAAGGGTTATCGAATTCGACATGCTCCTTGCCGCCGAGCGCATGCACGATCGGGCTCTTGAGCGTTTCGGCAAGCCGCATCAGGCTGTCATGGCCGCCGGCGCAACCGCGCCCGCAAAATAGCGTGATCCGTTTGGCGCCGTTGAGGAGTTCGGCCAACGCCGTCAATTCGGCTTCGGCAGGCCGTACGATCGGCGGCCTCGGCAACAGCGCGAGCGAAATGCCGCGCTTTGGCGCCGGCCGCAGCGCCACGTCGCCCGGGATCACCACGACCGCCACGCCACGCCGCCCGACCGCGGCGCGGATCGCGTTTTCCAACACGTATGGGAGCTGCGCGGCGTCGGATACCAGTTCGCAATAGTGACTGCATTCCCGAAACAGGTCCTGCGGATGGGTCTCCTGGAAATAGCCGCCGCCGATCTCGGCGGAGGGAATTTGCGCGGCGATCGCCAGCACGGGCGTGCGGCTGCGGTGAGCGTCGAACAGGCCATTGATGAGATGAAGATTGCCCGGACCGCAGGAACCCGCGCAGACCGCAAGACCGCCGGTGATTTGCGATTCACCGGCCGCCGCAAAGGCTGCGACCTCCTCATGACGAACATGAATCCAGTCAATGGCACGTCGCTGGCGCAACGCCTCGGTCAGGCCATTGAGGCTGTCGCCGACTACGCCGAAGATTCGCTTCACGCCTGCTTGAATGAGTGTCTCCGCGATGAGATCCGCGACATTATCGATTGGCATGGCAGCTATCCGTCATGATGTGGCGAGGCTGGGCTGTTCCCGACCTTACTCGAAGCGACTTGCCGCCTCTAGGGCGTTCACCTTCAGGGAACCTGCCGTGGAGCTGCCATGCTTCGACGCGGAACCGCCGCATTGGCAATCAGCCCCCCTTCGTCGCCACACGCTTTCCGGCCTTCGCCGGCTTCCTTGGCCGCCCCTTTCCTTCCCGCTCCAGCGCCTTGCGCACCTGCTTGAACTCCGCGAGCGACGCCTTGTCGGCGCGCGGAAAGCGCAGGTTGAGAGAGTCCAGCGCGCTGACGATCGCCGAGCCGATCACCACCCGGGCGAACCATTTGTGATCGGCCGGCACCACGTGCCATGGCGCCGCCGCGCTCGAGGTGTGCCGGACGATGTCCTGATACACCGCCATGTATCGGGGCCATCGCGCGCGCTCCGTGATGTCGGCCATGGAAAATTTCCAGTTTTTGGCCGGATCCTCCAGCCGGTCGAGAAACCGCTTGCGCTGCTCCTCCTTCGAAAGGTTGAGGAAGAATTTCAAGATGACGATGCCGTTGCGCGCAAGGTAGCGCTCGATCGCGGAGATATCCTCGAACCGCTCCCGCCAGATGTTCTTGTTGATCAGTTTGGGAGGGATCTTCTCCTGCTTGAGCAGCTCCGGGTGCACCCGCGTCACCAGGCATTCCTCATAATAGGAGCGATTGAAGATGCCGATATGGCCGCGCCCCGGCAGCGCGATCATGCAACGCCACATGAAATCATGATCGAGCTCGTGGGAGGTCGGCTGCTTGAACGAATGCACCTCGCAGCCCTGCGGATTGACGCCGTCGAATATCGCCTTAATGGTGCTGTCCTTGCCGGCCGCATCCATGCCCTGAAAGATCAGCAGCAGCGACCAGCGGTCCTGTGCGTAAAGCTTTTCCTGAAAATCCTTCAGCCGTTTCCGGTTGGCGTCGAGGATTTCCTCGGCTTCGTCCTTGTCGAGACCGCCCATCTCATCGGTCTTATACGCCTTGAGGTGAAATTTGCCGGAGCCGTCGAAACGGAACGGCGCGACGAAGGTTTCCAGCTTGGCGCTAAGCGATCGCGCAGGCGTCTTGTTCATGACATCGCGGGCTCCGGTTCGAACCCGAACGGTACAGGGTGCGCGCCGGGCGATGCAAGAAACAAACAGAGAGGCCCCAGCCAAAAGCTACGGCTGATGCGCCGAGAACTGCGCTTCGATGAAGGCCGTGACAAAACGCGGCATCGCGGAAGTGAGGTTGCTCACCTCACGCACCAGATGGATCGCGCAAAGTTCGGGCTGCGGTTGCCTCGCGAGATTGGCTTCGATCCGCGCGCGCAGCGCTTCGCTTGAACTATCGACATCCAGGATCCGGATCATCGCAATCGCGCTGCCGGAGACGACGCAGTCCCAATGCACGCAGGCGCGATAATCCGGCGGCCTAAGTCCGGTTTCCTCCTCGACTTCCCGGGCGACACTGCCCGCCATGTCGACCGCGCCGGCGCTGAGATCGTCGAGATCGGGCGTTCCCGATGGAAAATAGATGCGGCCGGCATTCGATGTGTGCTGGCCCATTTCACCCAGGATGAACGCGCCATCCGAGCACCGCAGCGCGCCCATCCCAAAGCCGTTGAACACCTGCCGGTCCGGAAAGCCCCAGTCGCGCCAGGTCAGGAAGCTTGCGAAATCGGTCTCGAAAAAAGCCGCGCTGAAGCGCTCGCCGGCGAACAGCGGATCGCGCGCCAACAGGATGCGGCCGTTCCAGATCGGCTTCTCGCGCTGCTTGAGCGCGAAATGCGCGTCGATATCGGCGCGCCGTTGGTCGGCGAACGGCCACGGCTCAGGGCGAAAGCTCAGATCGAGCGTCGTGACGCGATGGATGACGGGAGCCGTCATGCCGCCCGGTAAATGTTATTTCGCATTGATTTCCGTCGTCTTCTTGGCCTGGTCGACAAATTTGTTGGTCCAGGTCCTGGTGACATCGATATTGGCCTTGGCGACATCGGGCGAACTCTCGCTGAACACCGCAAGCACCGCGTCCGCGCCCTTCGGGTCCATCTTGCCGGCTTCCGAAAACATCGGGATCGTGTTCTTGAGCGCGGCAAGATAGAGCTCCTTGTTCTTGCCGACGACCTCGGGCGGCATCTTCGCCATGATATCTTCCGCCGAATGCGAGTGAATCCAGCCAAGCGTATTCACGATCGCATTGGTCAGAGCCTGTACTTCCTTCTCGTGCGAACCAACCCACTTGGTCGTCGCGTAAAGCGCGCCGCCCGGATATTCGCCGCCGAACACATCAAGCGTATCCTTCTGCGTCCGCGTATCGGCGAGGATGCGCAAATCCGGATGGCTGCCTTGCAGGACGGTGACCGACGGATCCAGCATGACCGCGGCGTCGATCTGGCCCTGCTCCATCGCCGCGACCGCGGTGGCGCCGAGACCGACGCCGATCACGGCAGCACTCGTCGGGTCGAGGCCGTTCTTCTTCAGGAGGTATTTGAGGAAGAAATCGGTCGACGAGCCCGGCGCGCTGACGCCGACCTTCTTGCCTGCGAGATCCTTGATCGATTTGATCTCGCTGGCGTGCGAGGGCGACACCACCAGCACCAGGCCGGGATAGCGGTCGTAGACAACGAAGGCCTGCAGCTCCTGCTTCTTGGCCGCGAGATTGACGCAATGATCAAAATAGCCCGAAACCACGTCGGCGCTGCCGCCGAGCACGGCCCTGAGCGCGTCCGAGCCACCCTTCAGGTCGACCAGCTCGACCGCAAGGCCGGCTTTGTCGAATTCGCCGAGTTGTTTCGCCAGCACGGTCGGCAGATAGCACAGGCAGGCGCCGCCTCCGACCGCGACCGTGATCTTGGTTTGGGCGGTGGCAAGACCGGAGGTGAGAGACAGCGCCAACAGCGCTGACGCGAGCCTTGCAAATATCGTCATGGTATTCTCCGGACCTTATTTGGTTAAGCGCACGATAGAGCAGCGCACGGCGCTTGAGAAGGTGGTTGCGGTCTCTCAACCGTCATTGCGAGGAGCGTAGCGACGAAGCAATCCTACTTTCGTCCCGCTGTGATGAAGCTGGATTGCTTCGCTTCGCTCGCAATGACGGGACTAGCTCTGTACCCCATCCGGCCGCCACGCCAGAAGCCGCCGCTCCACGACCGTCACCGCGATGTCGATCAAAATGACAAACGCCGACAACACGAACATGCCGGCAAAGACGCCGGCGACGTCGAATACGCCTTCGGCCTGCTGGATCAGATAGCCCAGCCCTGCCGCCGACCCGAGATATTCGCCGACCACGGCGCCGACGACTGCAAAACCGACCGACGTATGCAGCGAGGAAAACATCCACGACAGCGCCGACGGCCAGTAGACATGCCGCGTCAATTGCCGCTCGCTCATGCCGAGCATGCGGCCGTTGGCGAGCACGGTGGCCGAGACTTCCTTGACGCCCTGGTAGACGTTGAAGAAGACGATGAAGAACACCAGCGTGACGCCGAGCGCGACCTTTGACCAGATGCCGAGCCCAAGCCACAGCGTGAAGATCGGCGCCAGCACGACGCGCGGCAGCGCGTTGACCATCTTGACATAGGGATCGAACACGGCAGCGACGCGGGGCTGGCGCGCGAACCAGAACCCGATCACGACGCCACTGAGCGAACCGATCGCAAACGCAAGGATCGATTCCCATAGCGTGATCAGGAGATGTTTCCAGATCACGCCGGTCCGGAACCAATCGAAGATCTGGCTGAAGACATCGACCGGATTGGAAAAGAAGAACGGCGGCAGCCACATGCGTCCGAAGATCGGCACGCTGGCAAACAATTGCCACAGCCCCAGACCGACGACCGCGACCAGCAATTGCAGTGAGAGGAGCCCGACCCTCGACACGATCACACCCCCTGTCATTTTTGGCTTGCGAAACATCGTCACGGTTTGGAGAACGTGCCGATCAAGCCGGTCGCCGATTTGGCGTGGCCTTCCAGCGCCTTGATCAGTTCCTCACGGGTCAGACCGGGCTTGAGTGCGGCCGGCTCCAGATCGGTCGCGATCAGGGTGAAGATATAATGATGCGGCGCGCCCGCCGGTGTGCACGGCCCGGTGTACCAGGAGAACTTGTTGGTGCCGATGCCGCCGACATATTTGTCGCTGGGCTTGGACACTTCACCCTCGGCGAAACCGGTGACCGAGACCGGAATGCCATAGGCCACCCAGTGGCTGACGCCGCCGGGCGGACGGCCCTCCGGATCGAGCATCAACAGCGCAAAACTTTTGGTGCCCTCGGGCGGGTTGGCCCAGGACAATGTCGGCGAAATGTTCTCGCCGACACAATTCGGATTGGCCTTGTTGTTGCCGGCGTTCTTCACCGGCAGGCGCTCCCCGTCCTTGAAGTCCGGCGAGGATAGCGTGAATGCGCCCGCGGCTCGCGCATCATGCGAGGCGCAAAAAGCCAGCATGACGGCGGCCGCGAGAATTAAGCTGCGTGAGAACATGACATCTCCATTTGTCTGGTTGACTTGTCTGGTTGACATTTTGTTTGCGTTACCCGGTGCCCGATTGCGCGTAGCCCTTCAACACTTCATCCTTTAAAACACTCCATATCTCGCGGTGAAGCGCGTGGAATTCCTTTTCCAGTCTAACCTCGAGAATATCGCGCGGGCGCGGCAGCGCTACCCGCCAGTCGCCGATGATGCGCGCGCCGGGCCCGGCCGACATGATCACGACGCGGTCGGCGAGCGCGATCGCCTCTTCGAGATCGTGGGTAACGAACAACACCGCCTTGCGGTCGGCGTTCCAGAGCTCCAGCAGCAGATTGCCCATGATCTGCCGCGTCTGCGCATCGAGCGGTCCGAACGGCTCGTCCATCAACAGGATCTTGGGATCCTGGATCAACACCTGTGCGAGACCAACGCGCTTGCGCTGGCCGCCGGAGAGCATATGCGGATAGCGGCCGCCGAAGGCGCCGAGGCCGACCGAGGCAAGCCAGCCTTGGGCGCGCGCCAGCGCCTCGGTGCGCGGCGTTCCCTTGATCTCGAGCCCGATGGCGACATTGTCGAGCGCGGTCTTCCAGGGAAACAGCGCGTCGGCCTGGAAGAGATAGCCGGCGTCCCGGTTGAGGCCTGTGAGTGGCGCATCGAAAATGCGCACCGTGCCGGAAGCGGGCTTGAGCAGGCCGGCGGCGACATTGAGCAGCGTAGATTTCCCGCAACCCGTGGGCCCGACAATGGCGACGAACTCGCCTTGCGCCACCGACAGCCGGGCTTTTTCCACTGCCGTATAGATACGGCCATCGGCAAGCCGAAACGCCACCGTGGCGTCGTCGAGCGCGACCGCCGTCGAACCTGCGGTGACACCCGCCTGCACGCACTTCCCCCCTTGTTGCGGCATGTGGATTACCGCTATCGCCGCGACAATTCAACCGATCGCGGCAACAGACAAGCACGGCATCGGCTTGGTGGGTCGAAGTTGGTGTGTTAGTCCCACCAAATGACCATCGCCGCGCCCCTGATCGCATTCGCCCATGTCGGCAAAAGCTTCGACGGCGGCCGCGTGAAGGCCGTGGACGATGTCTCGCTCGAGGTCGCCGGGGGCGAATTTCTCACCATCGTCGGCGGCTCCGGCTCCGGCAAGACCACGCTGTTGCGGCTGGCGAACCGGCTGATCGACACAGACCAAGGCCATATTACGATCGAAGGCGCGGATGTCCGTGCGGCCGATCCGGTCGCGTTGCGCCGCCGCATCGGCTATGTGTTCCAGAGCGGCGGACTGTTTCCGCATCTCAGCGTCGCCGGCAATATCGGGATCACGCCGAAACTTTTGGGAGTGCCCGCGGCGAAGATTTCCACCGCGATCGATGAGCTGCTCGACCTGGTGCGGCTCGATCGCACGCTCTACCGCGATCGTTTTCCCCATGAGCTCTCGGGCGGCCAACGCCAGCGCGTCGGCGTCGCCCGGGCGCTGGCGGCGCGGCCGAAAATCGTGCTGATGGACGAGCCGTTCGGCGCGCTTGATCCGCTCACTCGCGACGCGCTCGGCGACGACTATCGCGCGCTGCACGACAAGCTTGGCCTGACCACGGTCATGATCACCCACGACATGACGGAAGCCATTCTGCTGGCCGACCGCGTCGCGGTGATGCGCGCCGGACGGCTTTTGGCGCAGGGCACGCCGGCGGAGCTTGCTGATAGCGGCGACGCCTATGTCGGCGAACTCCTGCGCACGCCGCGCCGCCAGGCCGAGCGGCTGCAGGTGCTGCTGCCGCGGGATGGCGCGGCATGAATTTCTTCTCTGATCCGCGCTGGCGCGAGGCCTTCGCGCATCTCCCCGATTATCTCGGCAATCACGTACGCGTCAGCGTCGCGGCGCTCGCGCTGGGGCTTGTGGTCAGCCTGCCGCTTGCGGTTGCCGCGCGCAACCGTCCGCTGCTGCGCGGCGCGTTGCTCGGACTTGCCAGCATTGTGCAGACGGTGCCGGGGCTCGCGCTGTTGGCACTGTTCTATCCGCTACTGCTCGCGCTCACCTCACTGACGATGGCGTGGTTCGGGTTTGGTTTTTCGGCGTTCGGATTCCTCCCCGCCGTGCTGGCGCTGGCGCTTTATTCGATGTTGCCGGTGCTCCGCAACACCATCACCGGCCTGCAAGGCGTCGATCCCGCGATCCTCGAGGCTGCGCAAGGCGTCGGCATGACGACGCGGCAGTCGCTGTTCATGGTCGAGCTGCCGCTGGCGCTGCCGGTGATCATGGCGGGCATCCGCACCTCGGCCGTCTGGGTGATCGGCACCGCGACATTGTCGACGCCGATCGGCCAGACCAGTCTTGGGAATTACATTTTTGCCGGGCTGCAAACACAGAACTGGGTGTTCGTCCTGTTCGGCTGCCTTGCGGCGGCGGTCCTGGCGCTCGCAGTGGATCAGTTGCTTGCGCTGATCGAGACCGGTATTCGCAACCGCAGCCGCGTCCGGACGGCGCTCGGCGCCGCCGGCATTGCGGCGCTGGTCGTGGCAACATTGGTGCCCTCGATGGCGCGCGGGCCCTCGAGCTATATCGTCGGCGCCAAGACGTTTGCCGAACAATATGTGCTGTCGGCGCTGATCGCGCAGCGGCTGCGGGCAGCGGGGCTCTCCGCCACCACACGCGAGGGCCTCGGCTCCAGCGTGATTTTCGATGCGCTCGTCTCCAACGATATCGACGTCTACGTCGATTATTCCGGCACGCTGTGGGCCAACCAGTTCGGCCACACCGACGTCAAGCCGCGCGAGGAGTTACTGCGCGAACTGAAGACGACGCTGGCGGCGCGCAACGTCACGCTGCTCGGCGAACTCGGTTTCGAAAATGCCTACGCGCTGGTGATGCCGCGCAAGCGCGCCGAGGCGCTTGGTATTCATTCCATCGCCGATCTCGCCACGCACGCGGCAACTATATCGATCGCCGGCGACTACGAATTCTTCTCGCGGCCGGAATGGGCCGGATTGCGCAAGGCCTATGGCTTGTCGTTCAGGACGCAGCGCCAGATGCAGCCTGATTTCATGTATGCCGCGGTCGCTTCCGGCGAAGTCGACGTGATCGCGGGCTATACCAGCGACGGGCTGATCGCCAAATACGATCTGGTGGTGCTCGACGATCCCAGGCACGCGATCCCGCCTTACGACGCGATCGTCCTGATCTCGCCGAAACGCGCTGATGATCAGGCGTTGCGGGAGGCGCTGCAACCCTTGCTCGGCAAGATTGACATCGCATCGATGCGCGAGGCAAACCTGCGCGCCGCCGGCGGCAACGGCGCGTCATCGCCGGACGCGGTGGCGCGCTGGCTGTGGGAAAAGATCGAGAAGCCATGATGCGGCGGATTACGCTTACGCCAATCCGCCCTACCAGGTTGGACCAGCGCCGCCGCGTGCTATAAACATCCACCAGAACAGGAGCGTCTTATTCCATGAGGTTTGTCGATCGCGCCGTCCGCGATATTTTCGTCGCGCTCCTGATTTTTTGTGCGCTATCCGCGCTCGCTGCTTCAAAAACCCAGGCCGGCGCCTATCCGGACCGGCCGGTGCGGATCGTGCTGCCGTTTGCGGCCGGCGGGGTCGCCGATATCACGGCGCGCATCGTCGCCGACAAGCTCGGCAACAAGCTCGGGCAGCGGTTTTTCATCGAGAACCAGCCCGGCGCCGGCGGCATTGCGGCGGCGCGGACGGTGATCGCGTCGCGGCCCGACGGCTATACGCTGGCGCTGTTGTCGAACGGGACCGCGGTCAGCGTCTCCCTGTTCGAGAAATTGCCGTTCGATCCCACCAAGGATTTTCAGCCGATTTCGAGCCTCGGCTTTTTCGATTTCATCCTGGCGACATCGGCCAACTCGGAATTCAAGACGCTCGGCGATTTTGTCGCGAGCGCCAAGGCAAAACCCGGCGCGCTCAATGTCGGCACCATCAATATCGGAAGCACCCAGAACCTGTCGGCCGAATTGTTCAAGACCGCGGCCGGGATCGATTTTACCATTGTCCCGTTTCGCGGAACGCCGGAGGTCGAGGTGGCGCTATTGCAAGGCAATGTCGCGCTGATGATCGACAGTTTTGCCGCGATCAAGGGCAGTCTTGCCGACAACAAGTTTCGCGCGCTGGCCTCCTCCGGTCCGGTGCGTTCCGAAAGCACGCCCGATATCGCGATCGTTCGGGAAAGCGGCGTTGCCGGTTACGACGTCGTCTCCTGGAACGCGCTGTTCGCGCCCGCCGGCACGCCGCCGGAGATCGTGCAGACGATCAACGCCGCATTGCAGGATATACTTGCCGATGCTGACGTGAAAAAGCGATTGCTCGAGCTCGGCATCGAGGCGAAAGCGAGCACGCCGGAGGAGATTTCCGCCCGGCTCAAATCCGACATCGACAAATGGCGTGAGGTGATCGAGAAGGCCGCAATTCCAAAGCAGTAGCGGCATCGGTCCAACTTGAGGAGATTGTTTCGAATGAGTGTGATGTCGACCGACCCGAAGCAATGGAATATCGGCCTTGTCGGCTATGGCGAAGTCGGGCGCATTTTGGCCGAAGATCTGCGCAAGCAGGACGTCAGGGTCACCGCCTACGATATAAAACTGCGCAGCGATCAGGCCGGCGGAGCGTTGCGCGATCATGCCTCGGCGCATGGTGTCGGCCTCACCGCGTCCCATGCCGATCTCACCTCGCAAGCCGATTTTGTCATCTCCGCCGTCACCGCGAGCCAGGCCGTGCCGGTGGCACAGGCCTGCGCGGGCGCGGTGAAGCAAGGCGCCTGGTTCCTCGATTTCAATTCGGCCTCGCCCGGCGCCAAGCAGCGCGCGGCGGCGCTGATCGACGGCAACGGCGGCCGCTATGTCGAGGGCGCGGTGATGACGTCGATCCCGCCCTATCGCATCAAGGTGCCGCTGTTGCTCGGCGGCGCCGGCGCCGAAAAGCTCGCGCCGCTATTGGTCGAGCTCGGCTTCGACGCCAAGGTCGCAAGCCCCGAGCTCGGCGTCGCCTCGGCCGTAAAAATGTGCCGCAGCGTCATGATCAAAGGCATGGAGGCGATGGTGATCGAAGCCTTCACCACCGCGCGCGCCTATGGCGTCGAGGATGCGGTGCTGGCCTCGCTGAAGGAAACGTTTCCGGGCATCGATTGGGAGAAACAGGGCGCCTATTTCTTCCAGCGCGTGATCGAACATGGCAGGCGCCGCAGCGCGGAGGTTCGCGAGGTGGCGGAAACCGTGCGCGAGATCGGGCTGGTGCCATGGTCGGCGCAAGGCACCGCCGAGCGCCAGGCCTGGGTGGCCGACCTCGCCGACCAGGGCCTGTTCGGTGCGAAAGGCACGGAAGGGTTTGCCCGCAGCAAGGATTGGCGCACCGAGGCCGACCGCATCCTCGCGGCGATTGCGCCAAACAACAGCAAGAAGAACTGAAAGACTTGCCGATGGAATTCCAGAAGACGCCAGGCTGGCTCGATTGGTATGCCGGCCCCTCGGTGCCCCACTTCAAGGTGCCCCCCGGCGCGGTCGACGCGCATTGTCATGTGTTCGGGCCGGGAGCGGAATATCCGTATGCGGCCGAGCGCAAATACACGCCCTGCGATGCCTCGCGAAAACAGCTCTATGCCCTGCGCGATCATCTCGGCTTCGCGCGCAACATCGTGGTGCAGGCCACCTGTCACGGCGCCGACAACCGCGCGATGATCGATGCGCTGGTTCATTCCGGCGGTCGCGCGCGCGGCATTGCGACGGTCAGGCGCGAGGTCAGTGAAACCGAGTTGCAGGCGATGCATGATGCCGGCGTGCGCGGCGTGCGCTTCAATTTTGTCAGACGCCTGGTCGATTTCACCCCGCGGGACGAATTGATGGAGATTGCGGGGCGGATCGCCAAGCTCGGCTGGCATGTCGTGATCTATTTCGAGTCGGTCGACCTGCCGGAATTGTGGGATTTCTTCACCGCGCTGCCGACGACCATCGTCGTCGATCACATGGGCCGGCCCGACGTGACAAAACCGGTCGACGGGCCGGAGTTCGAATTGTTCATGAAATTCATGCGGCAGCATCCGAATGTCTGGTCCAAGGTCAGCTGCCCGGAACGATTGTCGGTTGCAGGGCCACCAGCCCTGAACGGCGAACAAAACGCCTATCGCGACGTGGTCCCGTTCGCCCGCCGCATCGTCGAGACGTTTCCGGACCGCGTGCTCTGGGGCACCGACTGGCCGCATCCGAACTTGAAGGGTCACATGCCCGACGACGGACGATTGGTCGATTTTATTCCGCACATCGCGACGACGCCGGAGTTTCAGCGCAAGCTCCTGGTCGACAATCCGATGCGGCTCTATTGGCCGGAAAATTAGGAGCTAATGCTTATGGCCATGAGCCCCTGCTTTCGCAGGTTTAGCTGGCTTCGCAGGGACGACGGCGGGCGCGGTTAAGTCAAGCGCGCTTCCGACCGTTGCAACCTGGGTAAATTGGTTGATCGGCGCAGTCGGATGCGCGGAATCCAGCAATTGCTCCTCGCCCAGACCGATCGCCAGAAGTCGCTTTGGCGAAATCTTGAAGGCGTTGATCAGCACGTCGCGGATCACGTCGGCTCGCCGCTGGCTGAGCGTCAGGTTGCTGTCGCGCTTTCCCGTTGGCGCGGTGTGGTTGATAATCAGGAATTTGTAACCCAACAGCGACGGATCGGTGAGTGTATCGGCGATACGCCCCAGCACCCGGTAGGATTCGGGCCGCGCGACGGCGACGTCTTCGTCGAACTTAATCTCGGCAACGAGTTGCGGCAGCTTGAGCAACGGCGTGGCGAGCGGCGGCCGCTTGAGCGGCGCCGGATCGGCTTTCGACTTGATCCGGTCCAGCGCCTGCTGCCGGAGCGCGGCGACATCCAGATCGGGCGGCGTGTCGAGGCCTCCGAGCTTGCTGACCCAGTCTTCCGGCGGGCTGGCCGCTGGCGTCTGCGCCGAGCAGGGCAGCGCCATGAAGGCGATCAGCGCCACGATCGCAAGGCCAAAGCCGCGTCGAACGTTCTCCACAGGGAACACTAGCGATACCCCGCTTCGCTAACGGCCTTGTTGCAATTGATGCTCACCCCGCGCGGCCCCGTCAACAGGCAGGCAATCGCCTTGCTTCGATCGCCCTTTTGGACGCCGGGACAGAATTTGGCGACGTCGCGCTCGCATAATTTGGTGACGGCCGTGTGCGCGGCCACCCGCTTCTGGATCGCATCGAACGCCCGGGCATAGTCATTCTTGCACTGGGGCGACAAAACGTCCTCGTTGCGGTAGAGGCAGTCCTTCAGCCTTGCAGGATCGAGATTGACGCCGCGGCAGTTCGCGACGATGTCCGCGGCACAGCTCGCCCCCAACAGCCCTGCCGAATCTTCAAATTTGATGGTCTGCGCCGAAGCCTGCGACCAGGCGGCGACGGCGAGAATCAGAAATATCGATCGGATCCGGTTCATGGATTCATCTCAGAAGAAATCGGCGCCCGCGGTCAAGCCCCGCGCCGCGGAAAACTTCAGATCGTAAGCCGAACAGGTTGCTCGGCCCTAGCCTGGGCCTGTCTCGTTGGGGCCGGAACCGCTGGGTCCGGTGGCCCCTACAATCCGTGGATGAGGCCGGCGCCGATCAGGAGGCGGTTGAAGCGGCGGCCTCCGCGCCCTTCTTGCAGTCATAGAACAGGCCGCTGCAGCGCAGCATGATGTTCTTCTGCTCCGCGAACGAGGGATCGAGCGGAATGCCGGCGGCTTCCTGGATCACCAGCAAGCGCGTCCCCGGCATGCCGCTCTACGCCCTGTTTTTGATCTCGCTCTTGGCTGTCGTGGCACCGCGGCTGATCGCGATGATGTCGGCGCGGACGCCTCGCACCGTGGAGGCGGGATAGCGGCGACGAGAGCCCGTCAGGCCGGCGGCGGCATCAAGCCGAGCCGCTTGGCGATGATCCGGTCGACCGTCCGCTTCGGCAGCATGGAAGTCATAAGATGCCGGATCGGGTCAGGCGTCACCTGGTAGCGCACCTTGGGGTGGGCCGAGGTCAGGGCGTCGGCAATGGTTTCCGCGATCTTCTCCGGCGGCAATCCGATTTCGCCGAGATGCATCATGAATTTGCGGATTCGTTCCAGCGGCGGGAAGAACGGCGAGTTCTTGTAAGGCGAAATGTCGACCTCCTCGGCCTTGCCCCAGATCGGCGTCCTCACCGCGCCAGGTGCTACGATGATGACATCGATGCCGAACAGCATCATCTCGCGGCGCAGGCTTTCCGACAGTCCCTCGACCGCATGTTTCGAGGCCGCGTAGGCCGACATCAGCGGATTGCCGCTTTTCCCCGCGACCGAAGAGATCATCACGATCCGCCCCTTCGGTCCCTTCAGCGACGGATCGGATCCGAGCAGCGGGCTGAAGGCTTGCGTTGAGATGATCGGCCCGATCACATTGACATCCATCTGGCGGCGGAATTCGTCGGCCGAAAGCTCCAGCACCGGCCCCGCCACCGCGATCCCGGCATTATTGACGAGGCCTGTCAGCGTCTCGCCATGGAGCGCCGCGCGGACTTGGCGGGCGGCTGCCAGCACCGCGGCCTCATCGGTGACGTCGAACAACAGCGGGCTAAAATTGGCGCCGAACTCGGCTTTCAACCGGTCGGCGTCGGCCTGCTTGCGCACGCTGCCGAACACGCGAAATCCACGATCGAGCAACAATTTTGCGGCGGCCCAGCCGATGCCGGTGGACGCGCCGGTAATGACGACAGATTGCATGGTTGAGCTCCGGCCTTATGCTGCGACACCGAGCCGTTGTAACCCGAATGCAGCGAAGCGCAATGGAGTGTGCCATGTGGGCGCGGGCGGGATATCTGGAAACGACCGGGTGAAAGCGAATTCGCCGCAACGGCCAGACACAACGATCGCGGGAGCAACCAGCTACCGGAGAATTTTAGTGGACCAGGCGGGTCGGACAAGATCATCTGCGAGCGGCCGTATTACGACCGCCGTGCGGTGATGACGGCGTTGGGGCTTGATTGAGGCTTGAGTACGATTCCGTCATGGCCGGGCATAGCCGTCCGAAGGACGGCGTCGCTTACGCTCGCCTATGCCCGGCCATCCACGTCTTGCTTGTCGCGGCGACAAAGACGTGGATGCCCGGCACAAGGCCGGGCATAACGAGTTCGGATCCGAAAGACGCTTACAGCAAAATCAATTCTTCGTCTTGTCGACCAGCGCGCCCTTCTTGATCCAGGGCATCATATCGCGCAGCTTGACGCCGACTTCCTCGATCGGGTGGGCGGCGAGCTTTGCCCGCGTTGCCTTGAACGAGGTCTGGTTGACCTTGTTCTCCAGCATCCAGTCGCGCGCGAATTTGCCGGACTGGATGTCGTCCAGCACCCGCTTCATCTCCTTCTTGGTTTCTTCGGTGACGATGCGCGGGCCGGTGACATATTCGCCGTATTCGGCGGTGTTGGAGATCGAGTAATTCATGTTGGCGATGCCGCCTTCATAGATCAGATCGACGATCAGTTTTACCTCATGCAGGCATTCGAAATAGGCCATCTCGGGCGCGTAACCGGCTTCGACCAGCGTTTCAAAACCGCCCTTGATCAGTTCGACCAGGCCGCCGCACAACACCACCTGTTCGCCGAACAGATCGGTCTCGCATTCCTCCTTGAACGAGGTCTCGATGATGCCGGCGCGGCCGCCGCCGATCGCCGAGGCATAGCTCAGGCCGAGGTCATGGGCGTTGCCCGAGGGGTCCTTGTGGATCGCAATCAAACACGGCACGCCGCCGCCGCGCTGGTATTCCGAGCGCACGGTGTGGCCGGGGCCCTTTGGGGCGATCATCAACACGTCGAGATCGGGACGCGGATCGAGCAGGTTGAAATGCACGTTGAGGCCGTGCGCGAACACCAGCGCCGCACCCTTCTTCATGTTGTCGTGCAGATGCTCGCGGTAGATGTCGCCCTGCAATTCATCGGGGGTGAGCATCATCACGAGGTCGGCCCATTTCGCGGCTTCTGCGACTTCCATCACCTTGAAGCCGGCGGCTTCGGCCTTCTTGGCCGAGCCCGATCCCTTGCGCAGCGCGATGGCGACGTCCTTGACGCCGGAATCCTTCAGGTTGAGCGCATGGGCGTGGCCCTGGCTGCCATAGCCGACGATGACGACCTTCTTGCCCTTGATCAGGTTCAGGTCGGCGTCGCGATCGTAATAAACACGCATGGTCGTTCCTTTTGGCTGGCCGGGCGGAGCGCCCGGATCGTCGTGCGTTTGCGAAGGGGTGGCCGGTGATTTCCGGCGTTGTCTAGTCCATTTTTCGCTTCCTGGGAAACCCGTTTCTGCATGGCGCGCTGCGGCATCATGCGTCCATGAAGACCGGATAGAGCGAGGCCAGCAGCAATATCGCCATCACGATGTTGAAGGCCCGCACCGCCCATGGCGAGGTCAATACCGGGCGCAGCGCGCTGCCAAACAGCGCCCAGGCGACCGTCGACACCGTACCTACGACGAGGCTGATGGCGGTCTGGATCACGATGTTCCAGGGGAAGCTCGCAATCGCGGCGTAAGCGGTGATGGTGCCGATCACCATCACCCATCCCTTGACGTTGACCCATTGGAACATCGCGGCGCCCCAGAAGGTCATGGGGCCGCGCGCATTGTCCTGTCCGGTTGTGGCCGTCCGCGACATCGCGATCGCAACCGCGAGATAGACCAGATAGGCCGCGCCGGCGTATTTGAGGGTCTTCTGCAGCACCGGATAAGTGATGAAGATCGTTCCGAGCCCAAGACCCACGGCCGCGATCATGAAGCCCATACCGATCGTGATGCCCGCGATATGCGGCAGCGTGCGGCGGAATCCATGGGTCAGCCCCGAGGACAGCAGCATGACGTTGTTCGGCCCCGGCGTGATGAACATCACCGTGGCGAACAGGACAAAGGCGAACAGCAGCGATTGCGACATGGCGGGCCTCAAGCGCCTTCCGCGACGGCCAGCGGCCGCGGCGACAGCAGCATCACCGCGATGCCGCAGATCACGATGATCATGCCGAACAGCCGCAACGGCCCGAACCGCTCGCCGAAAACGATGCTCGATGCGCCGGCACCGACGAACGGCACCAGTAGCGCGAACGGCACCACTTGCGCCGCGGTGTAGTCGCGCAGCAGGCGGCCCCACAGCCAGTAGGCGACGCTGGTCGAGATTGCGCCGAGCGCCAGCATGCAGGCAAATCCGGTCAGCGACATGTGGATCAGGGAATGCCAGGTCGCGTCCGGCCCATCCAGCGCCAGTGCCAGCGCGAACAGCGGCAGCGGCGGCACCAGACAGAGCCAAGCGAACAGATCGAACATCGGCACGTCGCGGGCGCGGCGCAGCAAGAGATTGCCGATGGCAAAACTCACCGGCGAGATCATCAGCACCGCAAAGGCGCCGACGCTGAAGTCGTAGCCGACGGTGAAGCAGATCATCACGAGGCCGCAGGCGGCGACGCCGATACCGATGATCTGCGCGCGGGTCGGTACTTCGGCAAACGCGATCGCCGCGAACGCCACCGTGAACAGCGCCTGGCTCTGCACCATCACGCTGGAAAGCCCGACCGGAACGCCATGCGCGATGCCATAAGCCTGCGCCAGAAACTGTCCGAGGAACAGCGTGAGGCTGATCGCGATCAGGAGCGGCCAGGACACGTTCGGCTTTCGCACGAACAGGCACGGCAGCGCGGCAATGACAAAGCGCAGCGCCGTCATCAGCGCAGGCGGAAATTCGTCGAGCGCGATCCGGCTCGCCACGAAGGCAAGTCCCCAGATAACCGCCACCAGGACGGCGATAAAGATGTCGGCCGGCTTCATCTTGTTCTTCTAGCTCTGTTCGCCGGACCTTGGTTTGCGCAACAAATAAGTGCCGTGCATCGGCGCGTGGTAATCGGCCGAGACGAGGGCAAAACCGACATCGGTCAGCATCCGCTCGATCACCCAGCCGAAGGTCGAATATTCGTCGCGCATATGGGTAATCACACTGTCGCGCGCAAAACCGTGGTTCTTGATGTTGAAGTCGGCCCACTGCTCGACGTCGCGTTCGGGGCCGTCGGGCATGCTGACAAACACGATGTCGCGCAGGTAGAACGTGCTGCCGGGCTTCAGCGCCGAGAAGATCCGCGCCAGCGCCACCGCCTTCCAGAAATCCGGCAGATGATGCAGCGCGAACTCGCTGACGATCAGGTCATAAGAGTTGGGCTGATACTTGAAACTCAACAGCCCCGCCGACTGGGTCCTGATCGCGACCCTGCGGTCGCGCGCCTGGAGCTCGGCCAGCGCCAGCATTGCCGGCGAAATATCGATGGCGTCGACCTCGGCGCCCATCAGCGCCGCCTCGCAGGCGAGCACGCCGTTGCCGCAACCGATATCGGCGATCCGCCAGCCACGCTGCACGCCCAGCATCGTCAGCGCCGCGCGGGCGCGCAGATCGCTGTCGTCATGACGGTCGTAGATCGAGGCGACGGCGGAATCGAGCCCGATCTGCCGGCGTTCGTTATAATACCAGTCGCGCGCCAGCATGGTTCACATCCCCTCGGGCCCGCGCCCGATGGCAGCCACTCCGGTGCGCGAGACCTCGACCAGGCCGAGCGGGCGCATCAGGTCGATGAACTGGTTGATCTTGCCGGAATTGCCGGTGATCTCGAACACGAAGCTTTCGGTGGTGGCGTCGATGACCCGGGCGCGGAACGCCTCGGCCAGCCGCAACGCCTCGACGCGGTGCTCACCGGTGCCGCGCAGTTTCACCATCGCAAGCTCACGCTCGATCGAGCGGCCGGACAGCGTCATGTCGACCACGCGATAGACCGGCACCATGCGGTCAAGCTGATGCTTGATCTGCTCGATCACCATCGGCGTGCCCGTGGTGACGATGGTGATGCGGGACAGATGTTTCTGGTTCTCGGTCTCCGAAACCGTGAGGCTTTCGATGTTGTAGCCGCGTCCGGAGAACAGCCCGATCACGCGCGCGAGCACGCCGGGCTCGTTCTGCACGAGCACCGAAAGCGTGTGCGCCTCGGTCGGTTCACGCCGCTCTTCCATGAAATAGGCGGATGCGGGCTGGTTCATTTGCTTGGTCCCCAAATCTGCGCTCACACCAGCGCCTCGCCATCGGCGAAGGCCGTGGCCTCCGGCGCGATCCATCGTTTGAACAAATCGAAATCGATATTGCCGCCGCTCAGGATCAGGCCGACGCGTTTGCCGCGAAGCTGTGCCTTTTCCTGCAGCGCAGCGGCGAGTGCCGCGGCGCCGGCGCCTTCGGCGAGGTTGTGGGTATCGGTCCAGTAGGCGCGGATGGCGGCGCCGATCTCGCCATCGGTGACCTGCACGATGCGCGAGGCGCCCTTGCGGATGATCGCGAGCGCGTCCGGATCGGGGACGCGGGTCGCCATGCCGTCGGCCAAGGTGTTGCTGCTATTCGTCTTCACGACGATGCCCGCCGCGAAGGACAGCGCGTAGGAAGGCGCCTCCGTTGATTGCACCCCGACGATTTCGGTTGCCAGCCCCAAGAGATCGCGCGCCAAAATACAGCCGCAGATGCCCGACCCCTGCCCGATCGGCACATAGAGCACGTCAAGGTCGGACGCCTGGCGCAAGAGTTCGAGCGCATAGGTTGCGACCCCCGTCACCAGATCGGGATGAAAGGCCGGCACGAATTCGAGCCCGTCCTGACTGGCGCGGCGCCCCGCCTCCTCGCGGGCAAGCTGAAAATCCTCGCCATGTTCGACAAGCTTCGCGCCGAAGGCCCGCATCGCCCGGTTTTTCTCGACCGAATTGCCATGCGGCACGTAGATCGTCACCGGCATCCGATAGCGGCTCGCGGCGAAAGCCAGACTCTGGCCATGATTGCCTGTGGTCGCCGAAATCACGCCTCCGACATGCGGCCGCTCGCGCCGCAGGCGATCGAAATAGACGAGCCCGCCGCGCACCTTGAAGGCGCCGGTCGGCGTATGGTTCTCGTGCTTGACGATCACGCTCGCCCCTAGCCGCTCCGACAACAGCGGCCACGCATACGCCGGCGTCGGCGGCATCGCCGCGCCGACGACGCCTTGCGCGTGTTCCAGTTGCCCGAGATCAAACATCTTGGCTTCCCGACAATTTTCCCTGCACCCTAGCCACACCTCTCGTCATCCCCGCGAAAGCGGGGATCCAGTATCCCAGAGACGCCCGAGAACGATCGAGACGCCGCGGCGTACTGGATCGTCCGGTCAAGCCGGACGATGACAGCGGAATTTATTTTCGCCCTCACACCAGCGCCTTGCCGCCGGCAAACGCCGCGGCGGTGGCTTCGTCGTTGGCTTCCTCCGGCAACAGCATTTCATTGTGCGCCTTGCCGGATGGGATCATCGGGAAGCAATTCTCCAGCGCCGCCACCCGGCAATCGAACAGCACCGGACGTTTGACCGCGATCATCTCCTTGATCGCGCCGTCGAGATCGCCGGGCTTGACCGCCCGGATGCCGACGCCGCCGAAAGCTTCCGCGAGCTTGACGAAATCCGGCAGCGCTTCGGAATAAGTGTGCGACAACCGGTTGCCGTGCAGCAATTGCTGCCACTGCCGCACCATGCCCATGTACTGGTTGTTCAGGATGAAGATCTTGATCGGCAGCTCATATTGGACCGCGGTCGCCATCTCCTGCATCGTCATCTGCACCGAGGCGTCGCCGGCGATGTCGATCACGAGGCTGCCCGGATGGGCGACCTGGACGCCGACCGCGGCCGGCAGCCCGTAGCCCATGGTGCCCAATCCGCCCGAGGTCATCCAGCGGTGCGGCTCCTCGAAGCCGAAGAACTGCGCCGCCCACATCTGGTGCTGGCCGACTTCGGTGGTGATGTAGACGTCGCGGCCGCTTGTATTCTCGAACAGGCGCTGGATCGCGTATTGCGGCAGGATCACATCGTTGTTCTTTTTATACGACAGCGAGTTGCGCGCGCGCCATTTGGCAATCTCCTGCCACCACGGCCTGATATCCGGCTTCTTCGCTTCGGCCTTGAACACCTGCAACAGATCGCCGAGCACATTGGCGGCATCGCCGATGATCGGGATATCGACGCGGATGTTCTTGTTGATCGAGGACGGGTCGATATCGATGTGGATCTTCTTCGAGCCCGGCGAGAACGCATCGACGCGTCCGGTGATGCGGTCGTCGAAGCGTGCGCCGACGCACAGCATGGCGTCGCAGCCATGCATCGCCATGTTGGCTTCGTAAGTGCCGTGCATGCCGAGCATGCCGAGCCAGTTCTTGCCCGACGCCGGATAGGCGCCGAGCCCCATCAGCGTAGAGGTGATCGGGAATCCCGTGGCTTCCACCAGGTCGCGCAACAGTTTTGACGCTTCCAGTCCGGAATTGATAACGCCGCCGCCGCTGTAGATCACCGGCCGTTTGGCGGACGCCAATAGCGCCACGGCCTTGCGGATTTGCGTCGCATCGCCCTTCACCCGCGGCGTATAGGACACGTGCACGTCGGACTTGCGCGGCGGGTGATAAGTGCCGGTCGCGAATTGCACGTCCTTGGGCACGTCGACGAGGACCGGGCCGGGACGGCCAGTGCTCGCGACATAAAATGCCTCATGGAGCACCTTGGCGAGATCGTTGACGTCGCGTACCAGCCAGTTGTGCTTGGTGCAGGGCCGGGTGATGCCGACGGTGTCGCATTCCTGGAACGCGTCGTTGCCGATCAGATGGGTCGGAACTTGCCCGGTGATGCACACCAGCGGGATCGAATCCATCAACGCGTCAGTCAGCGGTGTCACCATGTTGGTGGCGCCGGGGCCCGAGGTCACCAGCACCACGCCGGGCTTGCCGGTCGAGCGCGCATAGCCTTCGGCGGCGTGGCCGGCGCCCTGCTCGTGGCGGACCAGGATGTGCTCGACCGCGTCTTGCTGAAACAGCTCGTCATAGATCGGCAGCACGGCGCCGCCGGGATAGCCGAAGATGTGCTTGACGCCATGATCGACCAGCGCCCGCACGATCATGGCGGCTCCGGTCATCTGGTTCGGATCGTGGCTCTTGTCGCTCATGGCTTGCTCCGGATGCGCTGTTGTCAGCGGCTTCTTTCAGTTGCGTTACTTCCGAAAATAAAAAGGGGCCCAAGAGGCCCCATGCACACCGCCCGAATTTGAGATGGCCTCAGCCATCCCCGGCGGTGCGCCTGGGTACGACGACGATAAGCAGTTTGGTAATAATATTACGCATATAGCCGTCCAGACTTCCCAAAGGTTGCGCGGTTATAGCTGCCAAGGCCCAGAAGTCAAGGCAAGGCGTACCGCGACACGATTTCGGCAGCTTAGCGGGGTTTTTTGGCCCCGGCGAGAGCAAAAATGCGGCGTTCAGCCATGCGCAGGTACCACCGTCATTCCGGGGCGCGCGAACGCGCGAACCCGGAATCTCGAGATTCCGGGTCTGGTCCTTCGGACCATCCCGGAATGACGGCGGTGAGCCACTTCGCCGCCGCCTCCGGCTTCACCCACTCAAACTCCGGGAGCTGATGCCGGAACCAGGTGAATTGCCGCTTTGCGTAATGGCGGGTGTCGGCGCGGCCGATTGCCGCTGCCTCGTCCAGCGTGATCTCGCCGTTGAGATGCCGGATCAACGCCGGCACGCCGTGGGCCTTCATCGCCGGCAGCAAGGGATCGAGTTTCCGCGCGGCCAGGGAGGCTACCTCCTCCAGCGCGCCGGATTTGAGCATCACGTCAAAGCGGGCATCGATCCGCGCGTAGAGCTGATCGCGATCCGGCTCGAGAAACAGCGCGCTGAATTCGCCGCGAGGCAGCAGCGGCGGCAACCCTTCGCGATGCCAGTCGGTCAGCGACCGCCCGGTGGATTCGATCACCTCCAGCGCGCGGGCGATGCGGGTGCGATCGCGCGGTTTCAGGCGTTCGGCGGAAGCGGGATCGCGCTGCTCGAGCTCGGCATGCAGCGCCTCGACGCCAAAGCGCTCGAGCCGCGCGCGGACGCCGTCGCGCACGTCGGGCGGGATCGGCGGCACCGCCGATAGCCCCTGCGTCAGCGCCTTGAAATAGAGGCCGGAGCCACCGACGAAGACCGGCAGTCGACCCTGCGCTCGCGCCTCCGCAAGCGCCTCGGCGGCAACGGTGACCCAGTGCCCGGCAGAAAAATTCACGGCGGCATCGACATGGCCATAGAGCCGGTGCGGAACCAGCGCCTCCTCCGCCCGCGTCGGCCGCGCGGTGATCACCCTGAGGTCGCGGTAGACCTGCATGGAATCGGCATTGATGACGATGCCGCCGGCTTTTTGCGCAAGCGCGAGCGCAAGCGCCGACTTGCCGCTGGCGGTCGGCCCTGCGATAAGCACGGCCTTGCTGTTTTGTTGCGAACTCACGTCAGATGTCTCTCGTCGCCACGCTGATCTCCAATCCCGCCGACCCCGCGCTCGATAGCACGGTGGTGGATGGCGCGCGCGCCATCCTGCCCTCGCCCGGCGCCGCGCACTGGCTGTTCGACGAGGTAGCGGTCGATATTCCCTTTGCCGGCCAGATTCCCTTGGAAGGCCCGGATATCCGCGCCATCGAAGCCCGCCTGCGCGAGGCGCGCGGCGATCTGCCGATCGACATTGTGGTGCAACCTTCAGGATACAGGCGCAAGAAGCTTCTGCTGGCCGACATGGATTCCACCATGATCGGCCAGGAATGCATCGACGAGCTGGCGGATTTTGTCGGCATGAAAGCGCAGGTCGCCAAAATTACCGAGCGCGCGATGCGCGGCGAAATCGAGTTCGAGCCGGCGCTGCGCGAGCGCGTCGCGCTGTTGAAGGGGTTACCGGTCAGCGTGGTCGACGAAGTCCTGAAAAGGCGCATCACGCTGACGCCGGGCGCCCGCGAACTGATTGCGACCATGCGGGCGCACGGCGCTTACACCTGCCTGATCTCCGGCGGATTTACCCTTTTCACCAACGCGGTCGCCGCGATGCTCGGGTTTGACGAGAACCGCGCCAATGAGCTGATCGCCGAGGACGGCAAATTGACCGGCGAGGTCAAGGAGCCGATTTTGGGACGTGCGGCAAAACTCGCAACCCTGATCGAGCTCACCGAGTCCTTCGACCTCGACGACATCGACACGCTGGCGGTCGGCGACGGCGCCAACGATCTCGGCATGGTCCAGGCCGCAGGCCTCGGTGTCGCCTACCATGCCAAGCCCGCCGTCGCGGCAGCCGCCGCGGCACGGATCGACCACGGCGACCTCACGGCGTTACTCTATGCGCAGGGCTATCGGCGGGACGAGTTTGTGGGGGGATAGGCCAGACAGGCCCGCTACGGCCAGCGGCAAAGCAGTGCAAGGGTGTCACCGTTAACGCTCCGATCCCTCCCGCAGCCCGGGATTTCGTGCTATATTTTTACCCATGAACAGTAGCGAAGCCATCGAAACCCTACGTCGATCCGAACCGGGCCTCCGCGCGCGCGGCGTGCGTCGGGCGGCGGTATTTGGCTCGGTGGCGCGCGGCGACAGCCGTCCTGACAGCGATATCGACATCATGGTCGAAATCGACCCAGAAGCGCATCTCACCGTGTTCGACTATGCCGGCCTCAAGGATTACATCGCGAGCCTGTTTGATGGCCCCGTCGACGTGGTGAACCGCGATGGCCTCAAACCCTACATCCGGCCCGCCGCGACCGCCGACGCGATCTATGCCTTCTAGAGCGGTCGACACCGCCCTTCGCGATATCCTGCATCACATCGACCTCGCTGCAAATTTCTCGGCTGGGCTCGACCGCGCCTCTTTCAAGCTCGGCATCAAGACCGTGTACGCCGTCACGCGATGCCTGGAGATCATTTCCGAAGCCTCACGCCGCTTGCCGGACGAACTAAAAGCGCGGCATCCGGCAATCGCATGGAAGCAAATGGCAGGCGCGGGAAACGTCTATCGCCACGATTACGAAGACGTTGCGGCCGAGTTTGTATGGGAAACGGTGCAGCGGGCGTTGCCGCCTTTACGGACAGTGATCGAAATCGAACTTGAGCGCGGCGTCTGACGCAACTGTGCGTCTTGGCGCCGTGGCTGAGGGCTTTGCTCTAACGGACCACGGTGGTTGGGTCCCCGCTTTCCGCGGGGACGACACCATTCATTTGGCAGGCGCCGATCGCTTACTGCACGCTCAGCGCCACGAAGCGCAGTTCGCCGTCGGCGTTCGACACCAATAGAAGAACCGATTTCTTGCCGTCCTTCTTGAGCTGATCGACGCGCTTCTTGACGTCGGCGGCGTTGCTCACCGCCTCCTGCGCGACCTCGACGATGACGTCGCCGGCGCTCAGCCGCTTGTCGGCGGCATCCGAGGTGCCGTCGACATTGGTGATGATCACGCCCTTGACGCTGTCCTTGATCTTGTAGCGGGAGCGCAGGTCCTTGCTCAGCGTGGCAAGGTCGAGGCCGAGTGCCTTTTGCGTCACCGGCTTTTCCGGTTCGGGCTGCGACTTGGTCGAGGCCTGCACCGGCTTGTCGGTATCCTCGAGGCGGCCGAGCGTGACCTTGACGGTTTGCTCCTGGCCCTTGCGGATGATGACGACGTCGACTTCCTTGCCGACCGCGGTGTCGGCAACCACGCGCGACAGATCCTTCGGCTCCTTGATGTCCTTGCCGTCGAAGTTGACGACGACATCGCCTGGCTCGATGCCGGCGGGTTTGGCCGGCCCCTTGTCATCGACGCCGGCAATCAGCGCGCCGCGCGCGGGCTTGATGTTGAGGCTTTCGGCGATTTCGTCGGTGACCTGCTGGATGCGGACGCCGAGCCAGCCGCGCCGAAGCTCGCCGAACTGGCGGAGCTGGTCGACCACGCCGGCCACCGTCTTCGAGGGCACCGCAAAGCCGATGCCGATCGAGCCGCCGGAGGGCGAGATGATCAGCGTGTTGACCCCGATCACTTCGCCGTCGAGGTTGAACAGGGGCCCGCCGGAATTGCCGCGGTTGATGGCGGCGTCGGTCTGGATGTAGCTGTCATAGGGGCCGGAATTGATGTCGCGATTGCGCGCCGAGACGATGCCCGCGGTCACCGTGCCGCCGAGGCTGAACGGATTGCCGATCGCGATCACCCATTCGCCGAGACGCAGCTTGTCGGAATCGCCGAACGTTACCGCGGTCAACGCATGTGGCGGCTTGAATTTCAAGACGGCCAGATCGGTCTTCTTGTCGACGCCGACCAGGTCGGCCTTGATCTTGGTGCCGTCGTTCAGGATGACGTTGATCTCGTCGGCATCCGCGATCACGTGATTGTTGGTGACGACGATCCCCGACGTATCGACGATGAAGCCGGAGCCGAGCGAATTGGTCTTGTGCGGCTGCAGGTCGCCGCCTTTGCCGCCCGGCCCGCCGCGGCGGTTCTTGAAGAAATCGTCGAAGAATTCCTCGAACGGCGAACCCGGCGGCAGTTGCGGCATCGTGCCCCTGCCGTCACCGCCGGCACCGCCCTTGGCTTCGACGGTTTGCGACGTCGAGATGTTGACCACCGCGTCGATCACCTTCTCGGCAACGTCGGCGATGCCGTCAGGGCCACGCGCCAAAGCCGGCGCGGACACAAGCACGCTCGTTGCGCCAAGGCAGATCGCGGCCAGCAGGGGGCGCAGGCGATTGGTCAAGGCTGGGGTAGCGGCGGTCATATCAGCTCTCTCTTCTCGCAAAGCGGGACGGAATTTGAAGCCCACAGTGCGCCGGAATGGGGCTGCGGCGCAAGCTTTCGGGCTTAAGCTTTTCGCCCCCATAGACGGCCTTTATTACGGCAAAAAGCGGACGCCGTGGCTCACGATGGCGTTGATCGAGCGGCATTTTTCTTCGCGCAAATCCGCCCGTCATCCCGGGATGGTGCGCAAGCACCAGACCACGGATGTGCAATTGCACATCGGGGGAATCCCAGGATACCGGGTGCGCGTTTTCAACGCGCCTCGGAATGACAATATCCTAGCGCCGGACCACCCATATCAGGATAAGCCCGGCGACCGCCGATCCGATGCCGACAACACGCAAGATATTGTCCGGCGTCGCCAGCGCGCTCTTCATGGCCCGGCGCATCCAGGCCGGGCTTGCCGCGAACATCAGGCCTTCAAGTACAAACAGAATGCCCAGACCGATGAGGAAGTCGGCGAACGCTATGGACCTCATCGGACTGGAACCTCCCGTTTGATGTTCTTTTTTTACGTTTCGGTCGGACGAAGCAAGCTTCATCTCGCCCGATGTCTTCCGGACAGGAGCGCCCTGTCCGGATCAAGACGCCTTACGGCTTGCTCACAGCAGGCACCGCGGGCGTGGCGGCGGCCACCGGAGCGGACGCCGCGGCTGCAGCCGCCGGCGTCGACGACACCTGCAGCTTGCCGGAAGCGCTGCCAAAATACTTGAAGAAGTCGGAGTCGGGGCGCAGCAGGAAGCGGGTATCGCCGCTCTTCAGCCCGTTCTCATACGCCGTCATCGAGCGGTAGAACGCGAAGAAATCCGGGTCCTTGCCATAGGCTTCGGCGAACAGCCGGTTGCGCTCGCCGTCGCCGTCGCCGCGCACCTGTTCGGCGGTCGAATTGGCTTCGGCGACGATCACGGTGGCTTCGCGGTCGGCGTTGGATCGGATCTCCTGGGCCTTCTGGCCGCCCTGGGCGCGGAATTCCGCAGCCTCGCGCTGCCGTTCGGTCTGCATGCGCTGGTAAACGGCCTGGCTGTTCTGTTCGGGCAGATCGGCCCGCCGGATCCGCACGTCGACCACCTGGATGCCGTAGCCGCCGGCCTCCTTGTCGAGCTGGTCGCGGATCCGCGCCATCAGCGCCTCGCGCTCATCCCGCACCACCTGGATGAAGGTGACTTCGCCGAGCACGCGCCGCAGCGAGGCGTTCAATAGCGTCGTCAACTGGACGTTGGCCGCCTGGATCGAGCCGACGCTCTGATAGAACTGCAGCGCGTTCTTGATGCGGTAGCGGGCGAAGGCGTCGACCACCAACCGCTTCTGATCCGACGCGATCACTTCCTGCGACGGATTTTCGAGATCGAGAATGCGCTTGTCGATGTTGATCACGGTGTCGATGAACGGCGCCTTGAAGTGCAGGCCCGGCTCGGTGACGACACTAACGGGCTCGCCGAGCCGCACCACCAGCGCCTGCTCGGTCTGCGCCACCGTGAACACCGAGCTGTAGCCGATGATCACGACCGCAAGCAGCAGGATCAGCGCAACAATGCCTGTGACAGGGGATCTCATCGGGTTACTCCGGCCGGCTGCGGTGGCTGGCCCGTTGTTGCCTGAGGGCGCCGCGGCGAGAGCTCGCTCAACGGCAGATAAGGCACGACGCCCTGCGAGGACGGACCGCCGCCGTCATAAACGAGCTTCTCGGAACCGCCGAAAATACGCTCCATCGTCTCCAGATAGATGCGCTCCCGCGTGACGTCGGGCGCCTTCTTGTATTCGTCGTAGACCTTCAGGAAGCGCGCGCTCTGGCCCTTGGCCTCGGCGACCGCCTGCTGCTTGTAGCCTTCGGCGACCTGGATGATCTGCGCCGCGCGACCCTTGGCATCGGGAACCACGCGGTTGGCATAGGTCTGCGCCTCGTTCTGCAACCGCTCGAGGTCGGCGCGCGCCGCCTGCACGTCGCGGAACGAATCGATCACCTGCGCCGGCGGGTCGACCTTCTGCATCTGCACCTGCTGCACCAGGATGCCGGAGCCGTAGGCATCCAGCGTCTTCTGCATCAGTTCCTGTACGTTGGCCTCCGTGGTGGTGCGGGCGCCGGTCAGGATCGGCTGGATGTTGGATTTGCCGACCACCTCGCGCATCGCGCTCTCGGCGACCGCTTTCACGGTGCCTTCGGGATTTTGAATGTTGAAGAGATAGTCGGCGACGCCTTTCGGCTTGATCCGCCACAGCACGGTGAAATCGACGTCGACGATGTTCTCGTCGCCGGTCAGCATCAGGCTTTCTTCCGGCACGTCGCGCATGGTACGGCCGCGGCGCGCCGGATCGTCGATCAGCGTCATGCCGATGCTCAAGGTGGAGACGCGCAACGCCTTCGGCAGCAGCACGGTCTCGATCGGATATGGCAGGTGATAGTTCAGTCCCGGCTGGGCGTCGCGGACATACTTGCCGAAGCGAAGCACGACGCCGAGTTCTTCCGACTGCACGCGATAGAAGCCGGACATGCCCCAGATCGCCAGCGCGCCGATCAGAATCAGCGCGACGCCGATACCGGAGAAATATCCGCCCGGCAGCAGCTGTTGCAGCCGGTCCTGGGCGCGGCGCAGAAGGTCCTCAAGATCGGGCGGCCTCGGCCCGACCGGTTGCGGGCCGGAGCCCCACGGCCCTTTCGGACCCGAGCCCCAGGGGCCTCCGCCTTGATTTTTCCACGGCATCGATTGTCTCCTCAGCGAGGGCCCAAATCCGCCTAAACCAGTCCAGGCGAGGTGGCCGGGCCCCGCAATATCTGCATGGCCTTATAGGGGACCGCCCCGGCCCTTACAACGCAACTTGCTGCTCGAAGCAGCTAAGCCCGAACCGAAAATTGTCAATGTAAACATTGCGGAACGGAGTTAATGCGACTTTCGTCGGCGATAGGTCACATAGGAAAAGTCCGCACTATCGTCCGAACCGGCCGGATTGCGCACGCGCGCGACCTCTTCCCATTCCGCAGCATCAATTGCGGCAAAGTAAGTGTCTCCCTCCGGGCGGGCGTGGACCTCGGTGATTTCCAGGCGGTCGGCGGTGGCCATCCAGTGCGCGTAGATTTCGGCGCCGCCGATCACGGCGATTTCCGCGGCTGAACGCCGCAGTGCGTCGCCCAACGCGACCGCGCCGGCGGCATCGAACGAGGTCGTGACTACCGCGCCGCCGGCGCGAAAATTGCCGTCGCGGGTGACGACGATATTGGTGCGTCCGGCAAGCGGCCGGCGCAGCGAGATGAAGGTCTTGCGGCCCATCACGACCGGCTTGCCCATCGTCATCCTCTTCAAGCGCAGCTGATCGCTCTTCAGCCGCCATGGGATCGAACCCCCGGCGCCGATCACGCCGTTGTCAGCCACCGCGACGATCAGGACGACCTCCATCAGCGCGCTCCTTCCGCGAGCGTGGTCAATGCCGCGCCGCCGACCCGGCACACGGTCCACTCGTCCATCAACTCCGCGCCGAGTGATTTGTAGAATTCGATCGAGGGCGTATTCCAGTCCAGCACCGACCATTGCAAGCGCGACCAGCCGTTCGCCACGCACGCTTTTGCAAGATGCACCAGCAACGCCTTGCCGATGCCCTTGCCGCGCTGCACGGGACGCACGAACAGGTCTTCGAGATAGATGCCGGAGCGGCCGGAGAAGGTCGAAAAATTGATGAACCAGACGGCAAAGCCTGCCGGCTCGCCATTCCATTCGGCGATCTCGCAGAACAGCCGTGGATGGGTACTGAACAGCGCGGCCGCAAGCATCGCCTCGGTCGCTTCCACTTCGTGGAGCAGCTTTTCGTATTCGGCAAGTTCGCGAACAAAGGACAGGACAAGTCCCGCTTCATCGGGACGCGCGCGGCGGATGATGAGGGACATTCAATCGCTCACACCGCGACCTCGGCCTTGATGTGCGGGTGCGGGTCGTAGCCTTCGAGCGCGAAGTCCTCAAAGCGGAACGCGAAGATGTCCTTCACATCGGGGTTGATCTTCATCACCGGCAGGGCGCGGGTCGGGCGGGTCAGTTGCAGCCGCGCCTGCTCGAGATGGTTGGAATAAAGGTGGGCGTCGCCGAGCGAATGCACGAAGTCGCCGGGCTTCAGGCCCGTCACTTGCGCCACCATCATCGTCAGCAGCGCGTAGGAGGCGATGTTGAAGGGCACGCCGAGGAAGACATCCGCCGAGCGCTGGTAGAGCTGGCACGACAATTTGCCGTTGGCCACGTAGAACTGAAACAGGCAATGACAGGGCGGCAGCGCCATCTTGTCGACGTCGGCCGGATTCCACGCGCTCACGATCAGCCGCCGCGAATCCGGGTTGCGCTTGATCATGTCGATGACGTTTGAAATCTGGTCGATGTGGCGTCCGTCCGGCGCCGGCCAGGAGCGCCATTGCGAGCCATAGACCGGCCCGAGATCGCCGTTGGCGTCAGCCCATTCGTCCCAGATCGAAACGCCATTGTCCTTGAGATATTTGATGTTGGTGTCGCCCTTGAGGAACCACAACAACTCGTGCACGATCGATTTCAGCGGCAGCTTCTTGGTGGTCAGCATCGGGAAGCCGGCAGCCAGATTGAAGCGCATCTGGTGGCCGAAGACCGACAGCGTGCCGGTGCCGGTGCGGTCATGCTTTTCCGCGCCGTCCGCAAGGATCCGTTCGAGCAGATCGTGGTACTGATTCATGGCGTCACGCTGCGGTCCCTGGACTCGAATTTCTAGCGGGATCGAATTTTAGCGGCCGGACCGGCCGATCGACAGCGCCGATTCGGCCCATCACTGCGATTATACCCGGAAAAATGAGGATTCGGTTGCCAATCGACAAGGCCCGACGCCCGCGTTCCGCCGGCGCGCCGGCAGGGTTTTTGCGCCGCTTCATCCGATAAAGCCGGCAAAACCCAAAACGCCCCCGGCCAGCAGCAGCCAGAACGGATTAAGCCGCGTCGTAAAGGCCAGCACCGCGGAGGCGCCGGTGACGAACGCTGCGACGGAGGTCCGGTCCGAGGTCAGCGCCAGGATCAGGGCGCTGGCGCCCATCAAGCCGATCGACAGCGGCACCAGCGCCGCCTGAATAATGGCGGGCCAGCGCGAATGGCTCGATCGCGTCAGAAGGCGGCCGACATAGTAAGCGAGGACTGCTGTCGGACCGCACATCGCAAGCGTCGCCGCCAGCGCGCCGGCAACGCCGGCAACGCCATAGCCGATCAGGGTCACGATCAGCACATTGGGTCCAGGCGACATCTGCGCGATCGCGAATACGTCGGCGAATTGCTTGTCGGTCATCCAGTGGTGAACGTCGACCGCAACCCGGTGCATTTCCGGAATGGCGGCGTTGCCGCCGCCGACCGCAAACAGCGACATCAGGCCGAATGTCGAGACCAGCGCCCAAACCGGGTTATTGTCTGAATTCATGCCGCGCCCCGTTTGCGCATCGCAAAGGTGATGGCGATGCTGAGCGGGATCGCCACCAGCAAGACCGCCGCCAGCGGCTGCCGCATTAGGCCGATTGCGATGAACACCGCGGCCAGCACCACGAGCCCGACCAGATCGCGGCGTTTGACAAGCGGCATCATCATCCGGAACACCGCCGACATCAAAAGCCCGACGGCGGCGCAGGACACACCGGCCAGGATGCGCCGCAAGGCGTCGATTTCGCCGAATTGCGCATAGAGAGCGGCCAGGATGGTCACGATGACGACGGGAGGACCGAGCAGGCCGGTGAACGCCGCGGCGGCGCCCGGGATCCCGCGAAAGCGCGATCCGAACACCACCGACAGATTGACGATGTTGGGGCCGGGCAGGAAATGACACAGCGCATAGGTTTCGTTGAACTCGTCCGCCGTCATCCAGCGGCGTTGATCGACGATGCCGCGCCGCGCCCAGACCAGCACGCCGCCGAAGCCGGCGAGCGATATTTTGGCGAACGCGACAAATAACGCGATCAGGCCGGGCGGGGTCGATGTCGGGTGTTGCAGCGCCAGAATGGCGACGGGCGGCGAATCCGGAGGCATGGCTAAAGATTTAGAACGGGTAGCGCAGCAAGGCCAACCCAATTCGGCGTGTTCCACAGCGGATGCCGGGAATTTCGGGCCGGAATAGGTTGTAAAAGCTCTGTTTTTCTCAACCTTTGCCCCCTATATTGAGGCTGCCGGTTCGCCGGCTATGGAAATAAATTGCCGTCGCAATAAACCATTCGGACCCGGGGGCAGCACCCGGCGCCTCCACCCAAGCCCGCCGCAAATGGCATCGCCTTAAACGAAATGGCGCGGGCTTCGGCGGGGGCGAAACAGGATCGACGAGGGCGTAAAGGGCGTGTTTTTTCTCGGTATGGTTCCGCCGTTATCGGGCTATGCAATAGTTGCAAACGACAACTATGCTCCGGTTGCTCAGGCCGCGTAAGCGGTTTGAAAAACCAAGTCTGAAGTCCTAGTGGGTTAAGCTCCGCTGGGCGGGGTTCGGAGGCACCTGGCAACAGAAGCCTCCACTTCATTTTGCCTTCAGGGCTGCCTTAAGGATTGCGTTGGGTTTGAGCCGGTTGCTGGAATTTCCGCCAAAGGTGGCAACGGCTGCTGACCCGGGCCCGCCGCCGGGGTACCATGGATAAATTGGCGAGTCGGACGACCGGCATCGCCGCCGGCCCGCCGGCAGCATTGGAACGCGACAGGATATTAAGAATGGCGACCGATCATATCCGATACGACGTGCTGGTGCGCGACGCGCTGCGCGGGGTACTGCGCCGCGTGCTGGCCGAGGCCGCCGAGCACGGGCTGCCCGGCGAGCATCATTTCTTCATCACATTTCTGTCGACCGTGGAAGGCGTGAAACTGTCGCCGCGGCTGTTGGCGCAATATCCGGAGGAGATGACGGTCATCCTCCAGCACCAGTTCTGGGACCTGGTCGTGACCGAGGACCGGTTTGAGGTCGGGCTGTCGTTCGGCGGCATCCCGGAGCGTCTGGTGATCCCTTTCAGCGCCATCAAGAGCTTCTTCGACCCCTCGGTGCAATTCGGCCTGCAATTCGAACCGTCCGATGCCGCGACGGATGCGCCGGCGAACAACCTGCCGGCCGTCCCGGCGCCCTCGACGCTGGCCGTCTCTCAGCCGGCGGCCGAAAATCAGGATCAGCCGGCGAAGCCCGGCGAAGGCGCCGAAGTGGTGCGACTGGATCGCTTCCGCAAGAAATGAGCGGCGCGAGGTTATCCGCGCCCGTCGGAAATTGAACGTGCATGAGCTCTCTTCGAGAGCGGCGGCCTCGCGTAACGGACTTTGTTGATGGCTCCCTCGAAGAATTCATCGCGATCCCTATCCATGCGCACTGAGACCGACAGTTTTGGGCCGATCGAGGTTGAGGCCGGCCGCTACTGGGGCGCGCAGACCGAACGATCGCGGCAGAATTTCCGCATCGGCCACGATCGGATGCCGATCGACATCATCCGCGCGCTCGGCATCGTCAAGCTTGCCGCCGCAGAGACCAACCGCGAGCTCGGGATCATCGACCAGCGCCGCGCCCGCGCCATCATCCGCGCCGCGCGCGAGGTGATCGAAGGCAAATTCGACGAGCATTTTCCGCTGGTGGTCTGGCAGACCGGCTCCGGCACACAGACCAACATGAACCTCAACGAGGTGATTGCAAACCGCGCCAACGAACTGCTCGGCGGCGAGCTTGGCGCCAAAAAGCCCGTGCATCCCAACGATCACGTCAACATGAGCCAGTCGTCCAACGACTCGTTCCCGACCGCCATGCACATCGCAGCCGCGATGCGGATCGGCGGCGATCTGATTCCGGCTCTGGACGAACTTCATCGCGCGCTGCGGCAGAAGGAAAAAGAATTCGCGCACATCGTCAAGATCGGCCGCACCCACACCCAGGACGCAACGCCGCTGACGCTCGGCCAGGAATTCTCCGGCTACGCCGCGCAGGTCGCAAGCGGCATCGCGCGGCTGCGCATCGCGGTGAAGGAACTTCTTCCGCTGGCGCAGGGCGGCACCGCGGTCGGCACCGGACTGAATTCGAAACCGAAATTCGCCCGGCTATTTGCAAAGCACGTCGTCAGGATCACAAAACTGCCCTTCACCAGCGCCGCCAACAAGTTCGAGGCGCTGGCCTCCAATGATGCCTATGTGTTCGTGCACGGCGCCATCAATTCGGTGGCGACCGGGCTGTTCAAGATCGCCAACGACATCCGCCTGTTGGGTTCCGGTCCGCGATCCGGCATCGGCGAATTGATCCTGCCGGAAAACGAACCGGGCTCGTCGATCATGCCCGGCAAGGTCAACCCGACGCAGAGCGAGGCGATGACCATGGTCTGCTGCCGGGTGTTCGGCAATGAAACCACCATCACCGTCGCCGGCAGCCAGGGTCATTTCGAGCTCAACGTCTACAAGCCGGTTTTGGCATATTGTATGATGAATTCCATTCAATTGCTGGCCGATGTCGCGCGCTCGTTCACCGAGCATTGCGTGGCGGGAATCCGCGCCGACGAAAAGCGGATCCGGGATTTGATGGAACGCTCGCTGATGCTGGTGACTGCGCTCGCGCCCAGGATCGGCTATGACAACGCCGCCAAGGTTGCGAAGACCGCGCATGCCCGTGGAACCACGTTGAAGGAAGAGGCGCTGCGGCTGGGATTTGTTTCCGCGGATGAATTCGACCGGCTGGTGCGGCCGGAAAAAATGACGCATCCGGGGTGATCACCGCACGGCGCCCCCCCCGTGCGAATACGGGGGTCAGCGAATAGTTGTGGGTGATAGCGCCTAAAGACTGATAACGGTCATCTTATCGTCGTTGCGTAGCGACGTGGTACAGCACGGATTATTTCGTTTCCGCAGAGCGGAACATATTTATTGATGCTAACAGAGGACGATTACGGGGGATTACCCAGATGATGAGCGAGCCGGCTGACACCCAGCGCGACCACCTACGCCTCCGTGAACACGCCGCCAACCCTCAACCTATTGCGCAACGGGAGCGAGCATGGGGGACGTAGTCAACCTGAAGCGATTTAAGAAGCGCGCCGAGCGAGCGCAGTCCGCAAAAAAGGCCGACGCCAACCGATTGCAGTTTGGCCGAACCAAATCCCAACGCGCGCGCGACGAACAACGCACCGAGCGTGCGAACGAATTGCTGGACCAGCACCGGATCGACGGCGAGGACGCATCATGAAATCGCCCGTCGTGAAACGCTCGATCGTGGTCGGCGGCCACAAGACCAGCGTCAGCCTCGAAGAGGCGTTCTGGAACGGCATGAAGGAAATCTCCGGCATGCGCGACATGACGCTGTCCGAGCTGGTCGGCGAGATCGACAGCAATCGCCAGCAGGGCAACCTGTCGTCCGCCATTCGCCTCTTCGTGCTGGATTATTTCCGGACCCGCGCGGTGGCCGCGACACCGGAATCAAAGCCGCAAGGCTAGGCCACCGGGCGGCGCCCGCATCATTCGAGTTGCGGCAAGGCAACCGCAAGTCAATGTCCGCTTCGGCTATTACGGAGTCCGCGACGTAAACCCATCCGTCAGCGTCTGCATGAAGGCGACCAGCGCGTCCTCTTGTGCGTCAGACAGGCCGAGGTCGCCGACTTTGCTCGTGTTCATGTTCTGGGTCGACTCCGGCGCGGGCCAGCATGTCGTGCCTTCACCGGGATCGTGGGGTTTGCATCGGGGCAGGACGTCGCGCGTGTTGTAGAAATGCACGATCTGTTTCAGGCTCGTGAAATATCCATTGTGCCCGTACGCTTTCACGAAGGCCGGATACGGCCGCTTGTCGACATTGCGCAGTGTCGGCACTTGAACTCGCGCCTGGTTTTCCGGCGCGAGCTTAAGCCATCGCTGATCCACCGCGGAGGGTTGGCTAAGTAGATGTCCATTGCTGAGAAAAGTGCCGACGCCGCCGTCGACGAATGATGACCCTTGCGGGTTGGCAACATAGCCCAGCGCGTCGGGCCGATTTTCCTCATAGTAAGGAAGCCTCGGATTGGCGGGGGTACCGATATTGCTGGCGGTGAAGTCGGTGAACAGCGGGTCTTCGCCGGGGCCGCCGTCACGATGACACTCGTTGCATCGGGCTTGAGCGCGGAACAGATCGTATCCCTGCTGCTCTTGCGGCGTGAACTGCGCCTTTTTCGCAAGCACCGCGTCGTACTTCGAGGTAAACGCCGTGACCTCGGCAGAGGCCTCGTAACCGGCAATCGATTGCGCCATCTGGTCGAAGCTGGTGCTGACCCGGCCTCGATCGATCGGACTCAGATGAACCGGCAATGTCTGGCCGGCGATCGGCCCGGGCCGATTGCAGACCTCTTCCACATCGCTCGGCCACGCGATCGCAAAGGCCTGCGGCCCCCAGACGCCTTCGAACAGCGCGCGATAAGGCCGCTGCGAGGCCCGATAGATCGCGCAGGCGATATCCGGCAGGCCCATTTCCACCGGATTGGTCGGCGGACCCTGCGCCTGCTCGGCGGCCGGGTTGCCCAGCCGGCGTCCCGTCGCGCGCATATCCCAGAAATTGCCGCCGACGAGGTCGCCCTGCCCGGGATTATAATGCAACACCGGCGACAGCGGCGCGTAGGCGTGCGTTTGCGGCTTGCGATTGCTGAATCGCGTACGCACCGAACCGGGATAGGCGCCGGTGGTGCGGTTCAACTCCGACACCGGACCGGTAAAGCCCGTCTCAGGCATGTGACAGAAGGCGCAAGCCTCGTTGCGGTATACCGACAAATCCTTGTCGTACAGCATCAACTTGCCGAGCAACTCGATTCGCTGGATCTGATTGTCCGGCAGCGCGGCAAGCCGCTCGATCGCCTGTGCTTCGATGCGATCGATCTCGGCCTCGACCTGCGCAATTTCCTGCAGCGCCTGAGGCGAGAGCTTTGAGCCGGTCTCCTCCGCGTTCGGCGCATCCGCGCCCAGCGCGACGACGAATATGACCGCGGCGATCGGCAAGAGCGTGCGCTGTGTCTTCACTTTGGAACCCTGCAAGCCAGCGCCAAACCGCGCGCGCATGCCATAGCACCATGCTCCGCTCGCTTTAAGACAGCGAACGCGCGGCAATACTAAATTCTATTTTATGATTTCCTTGAAATCGCGAGCGCTCGGCGCCGGCGCTGCCATCCTCGCAGCCGCGCTTCGCCGGCTGCGGGCGCATCCACAACGAGACGCGCCGCGCAGTGCCATTGCGGCGTTCAATAAACCAGTCCCGTGCCGGGTGGCTGTTCGAGCGCTGCGGCCAGTGACCGATACTCCGCGCAATCGGTGCCGCAAATCTCGGCGATCCGGCGCAGATGGTACTCCGCCTGATCGCGATTGCCCTGCTCGATCTGCCACAGGCCGTAGTAATTCCAGGTCAGCACATGGTTCGGATCGGCTTTGAGCGCGCGCTCGTACCAGATTTGCGAGAGCTTGTAGTCGCCGAGCTTGCGGTAGGAATAGCCGATCAGATTGGCCACGTTCGGATGATCGTCGTGGCCGAGCGCCTTGAGCTGCTCGACGGCGGCGGCATAATCATTGCGGTCGTAGATCGTGGCATAGGCTTCGCGATAACCTTTGGCAAAGACGGGGTCGTCGAACGCCGAAGACTGTTTGCTGGCCTTCTTCTTGACCCCGTGGGTGGTACGGGTGGCCTTGGTTTCCGGCGGCGGCCGAGACGAGGGGCGCATGATGTCTTCGTCACCAGGGCCCCCGCCTCCGCCGCCTCCAGCAGCAAAGGCCGGTATCGAGGGCGCCGCGATCAGTGCCACCAAGAAAGTTCCGAGCATCGTCAACTTCACCACCGACTTGATCATGGGTGTCTCCTGCGTTCGCGCGAACCCTCCAGCCGTCTCCATAAACCCCATCCTGCTCGCGACATTCCCGAGGAATCTTCGATGTCAGGAAACGCAATGAGCCCGGAATGTTGGCCATTCCGGACTCACTGCAACCAATCTACGTTGACGTCGCCGGCAGCAAGCCGGGCGCGGCTAATACCTGCCGGGGTGCATTCCGCCCCCGCCCATGCCGCCCCCGCCCATGCCGCCACCGCCCATGCCGCCGCGACCCATGCCACCTCCCATGCCGCCACCCATGCCCATGCCAATACCGAGGCCGATCCCGACGCCTTCCATGACGGCGCCCGGCGGCGGACCGGACGGATGCTGCTCGACGATGACTTCCTCCGGCGGCGGCTTGCGCTTCGGCGTGGATTTCGCGACCCGCTTGGTGGGCAGATCGACATGCTTGACCGGCGGTGGCGTGTCCTCCTTGTCCACCTTCTTCTTCAGCGCCGGCGCCGGCGTGATGTTGCAAGGACAGGTCGGCCCCAGCGCGACATTGGTCGGTTGAATTAGCGATGCGTTGGCCGCAAGCGAACGGTTGCGGACACGCTCCTCCATCTTGCGCGCGGTCGCCGCCAGATCGCTGCTGCCGTAGGTCGAAAGGAACGCCTCGAACGAGGCGGCGGTATTGACCGCGACGGCGTTTTCCCAGGCTTCCATCTCGCGCCGGCGTTCCAGCAGCGAGCGCACCCGCGGGGTGTAGGTCGATTGGGCGAACAGCGCGGTGAACGCCTCATAGGCCGGAGCCGTGTCGTCGGCGATCACGAGATCGTAGGCGGCCTTCGGCTCCTTGCCCTTCAGATCGCGCCGCCAGTCGTCCGCGCTCTTTACCGGTGCCGAAGGCGGCTTCGTCGTCGCCGCCGCGCCTTGACCTGTTCCTTGCCCCGTACCGGTGTCAGAGGCAACGAACTTGAAGTCGGCCGTCAGCGATGAGCTTTCCCAGGGAACCTGGCGTCCATCGGTCGCCTGGTTCACCGCGACACGGACGCGCTTGAAGGCTTCCTCGATCGGCACGTTCGGCTGCTTTGCGACCGAGAGCAGCGCCGTGGTGTACGGGCTGTCGTCGCCGTTGCCGTCCTCGGCTTCCGAGCCCGGCGAGGTCGAAAACGAAATGAACGAGCCCGGTGCGCCGGCCTTGGTGTCGACGATCGCAAGCCCGTGGCCGGCGGTCCCGTTCAGCGCCGGGAACGGGTTGTTGCGGCAGGCGTCGAGCATGTAGATGCGCATCCGCGTCGGCAACGCGCCGAGCGTGTTCATGAGATCGTTGAGCCGGACCGCCTGCAGCGGAATGTCGGCTTCGCGTTTCGGATCGACATCGACCGGCACCAGATAATTCTCGCCGTCGATCTGCAAGCCGTGGCCGGCATAAAACACCGCCGCGACCGTGTCGGGTCCGCTCGCGGCCACCTTGGCGGCGAAGTCGCTGATGGCCTGGCGCATGTCGGTCTGCGACAGATCGGGCGCCGCGGTAACCTGGAAGCCGGAGTTGGTCAGCAACTCCGCCATCCGCTTGCCGTCGTTCTCGGCATTGGGCAGCGCCGGCACCGCGCGGTAGGCGGACTGGCCGATCACGAGCGCGAGGCGATTTTCGGCGGCGCTGGCGTGAGAGGCTGAAATGAGGGGAGAGAGCAGGAGCGTGGACGCAAGCAACAAATCGCGAAAAACGGAACGGCGCATGGCAACACCTCCATCGCAAAATATTCACCGATGATGCCAGCTTTTCTACGTTTCCGCCAATGCAGGGTCTGTGAGCCAGCTCACAGCGGGTGCGATATGTTGCGCAAAGATGCGGCAGTAAGGCTGACTGTAAGGGCGATATGACGTTGCTCTCAAAAGTATGCGTGGTCATATCATACAATTTTAGATGCGTAACCGATTTAGCCTTCAAAACAGCCCTCACACTAACCGCCATTGCGAGCCAACGGGTCGGCGCGAAGCGCCGCCCGATGACAGGCTCCGCGAAGACGTCGCCGCAAAACAGGCCGTCGTCCCGGCCTCGAGCCGGGACCCATAACCACAGGCCTGCATTGTTGCGCGAAAGCCGTCGACCAGCATCTCTCAAAACAACCGCCGCGGCGTATGGGTCCCGGCTCAAGGCCGGGACGACAAAAAACATACACCCGCGTTCTCGCGGCGCGATGCGTCCGAGGTTTGCGTCATCTTTCACCCTCCTGGAAAGTCGAGGGCGCAGGGAAAGCCGGGTGCGCGCTGCACCCGCGGTCTCGCGTGCAAAATGCACATAGAAAACGCACACGAGCATACAGGTTCAGCGGAGGCAATCC
>Ga0185299_10001333_pt1 | contig 49114 bp, 43 predicted proteins | sample PaiPotPPA55metaG_FD_128002 | JGI IMG/M metagenome (GOLD analysis project Ga0185299, IMG submission 128002) | Iron sulfur acid spring bacterial and archeal communities from Banff, Canada, to study Microbial Dark Matter (Phase II) - Paint Pots PPA... ... | reverse complement strand
AAAACCCCGCCCCGACGCGGCTATAAGATTTTCGATTTCGTTTTCCAATACTCCTAATTCCGCGAGAGAAAGCCCGATTTCGGTTTGGCGGCTTAGCGGCCATATTAAAGATCTGTTAAAAGCTGTAGATGTCACGTCCACGGCCAGGAATGAGATACCGTCCAGCTGAAGCTCTTTCGCCGCATGCACCGTTTCCATCAAATGACCGTGATTCGCTTTTTGCACCGTGGAACGCGCCATGATTTCAATATCAGGCCGCATGTTCCTGAGCGCGCGAATACCTTCCCGGAGTAGATCAAACGCTCCCGGCACCCGACGTATGCCATCATGAATCTCCCGCGGGCCATCCAGAGATACAATGACGTCATTAAAATTCTCTACTACTTCCGCGGCGTATTTTTTGAGAAGGAGTCCTGTGGTCAGCAGGGTCAATCGGATGCCTTCCGCTCGTAACAGTGAACACACTTCGGGCAACTCTGTGTTCATGAGCGGTTCACCACCCGAAAAGACGATCCATCGAACTCCCAAGCGGCGCATGGACTCCAGTTGCGGTTCGACGTCTCGCACACCGATTTTCTTTTGCTCGCGCGTTTTCCAAATGTCGCACATGATGCACCGGCAGTTACAGGAACTGTGCGCGTGTATCACCAAAATCGGGACGGACGAAACGCTCTGCGACTCCTCCCTGAGATCTTCAACTACAGAGACCAGCTCGTGCTCAGCTCGCAATGCTCACCTGCTTTCCCCCGAGATAAATATCCTTACCGAGGTGGAGCGAAGTCTTTGCGAAGAGTCGATCGAGGGGCGCTCGAATCCATCGGACGATTCCCTCCATCGCAAGCGGTTGAAGTCCTTGACGCGAGCCAGCCGGCAAGCAGCGCATAACTGTGTCTGATGCTAACTGAACACGCCCGCCCAGAAGAACCAGCTCGACATCCCGGTGAGACAATGTCAGTAATGTTTCGGCTGGGGTCAGCCCTTTATCCCGTACTGCAATGAGATCCGCCAAACCACCTATCCTCAAACCCCCTTCTCCATTCCGCAAACGAAGTAGTTTCGCAGGCTGGCGTGTCACATACTCATAGATGGCGCGTGCAGACTTTTGCCACAGCTGGCTGACACAATGAATTTCATCGAGTAGATCCCCACATGCCGTCAAAGGCGAATCGCTACCGATCGCTACGTTCGGCAGTCCGCGAATTTCCTCTGGGGCCAACGTTTTTCCAAACAGAAAAAGGTTAGAGCTAGGACACCAAATCAAACCCGCTCCCGTCGATCGTAACAATTGCATTCCTTTGTGCCCCAGGCCGAGCCCATGAATAACTACAGTGTTGTAATCCAGGCCTCCAGCGCGGTGCAGCGCACAAATCTCCTGGCTGCATTCCTCATCCACGCCTTCCGCCAAGTGTAAGAAGAAGGGTTGGCCTTCCGGAGTTTCATTTTTCTTCATCGCCGCGTCAGGATCTAATGGCAATGAGTGAGCCCATCCATAGTCGCGGAGCACCCGGACAACGAATTCGTCGGTGAACACATCGGGCTCAAAAGGGTTGTGATGGCACACACTAGTTACGCCACAAAGAAGATTACGAATACCGCCCCACCAGAGACGGACTTCTCGAGGCACCCGTCGATGCTTGGTAATGAGAGGTGCAGGGGGATGATGAATATCGTCTGCCCACTCCATAAAGTTTTTGTAGCCGCCTTTTCCCAGACGAGGGAACAGTGCGAACTCCAAATGATCGTGCGCGTTAATCAGTCCTGGAAGAATCAGGAATCCGAACAGGTCCATGGTGCTGTCGGAGGAATTCGTACACGGAGTGGCACGCAATTCGGTGCTTAGCTGCTCGACGCAGGAATTAGCGAGCCGTATACTGCCTGAAAAACTGTCGGCAGCGCCCAGGGCAAATCGCGCGCCACGCAAGCTCGTCAAAGCCGGCGGTGTGCTTGTTATTTCTATGCTGGTGTAGGCCGACCCGCTGTTTCTTAACGGGCCCTGAACTGTGGACGCTTTAGGTGCGCATGCTTGTAAAATGTAAATTGCGGGAAAGCTCTTGATCTGATCGAAATACTCTTGCTTCCCGTTTTTTTCAAAGATGAGCCGCTCTTCGTTACCAAACCGCGGCTCTAGAACAAGCGCAGCATGCAATTTCGCCTTCTCGCAGATCGCAATAATTTCCTCTATCGTCCTCGAATGTGTGCGAATCTCGTGAAATGCCCGTTCCCCATGGATTCCTCTTCGCCAGTTGAGAACCGCCGCCGTTTCCGGATGGACGTCCGTAATAAACATCGAACCGCCAGGACGCAAGGCTCGACTTACGGTCTCCACCGCATGCCTAGCATCGTCCACATAACTGAACACTAAATTTGCCAGTATTACGTCGGCAGAGCTAGCCTCAAGCGACATACTCCCACAATCCGCACAAACAAGATTTGCCACGCCAGCCAACTTTGCTTGAGCGCGAACCAACATCTCTGGCGAGGAGTCCAGTCCCAAAAGGCTGCGTGCTCCTGCTCCTTGCAAAGCTTTAAGCCAACGCCCCGTGCCACAACCCAAATCAACAACATCAAGATCGACGAGCGGGGGTAGCAGCGGCCCAAGGATGCGCTGCTCAAGGGACAACATTGGATTGCGCTCGTCATCGTAGGTGTTCGCCCACAACCGGTAGCCTTCGGCCGGGGTGACATACGATGTCGTTCCTGAGCTGGACATACTCGTTGTTGAAAACTCTAAAGGCTTTCGTGTTTTGGCTTACGCAAAGAAATGAAATTCTGCGCCCAGCGTAATTCTTTAGGGAAAGCGTAAATCCGAGCGGCGTATCGCCACGCGCTCAACATTTTTAAGAGTATGCGGCTCCACCACGGGGCTCGAATGTCCTGCACGGTGGGCCAACGGGCGTTCACCACAACCTCAAAATTATCGATAAGATTTTTGGTTTTTCGTTTTAGCCAGGGAGTATTGGGATCTATACGCAGCGTGAAGTCTAACCACTTCTTCGTAGCCCATTCGTCGGGAGTGGTGGGAAACGTCACCTGGTTGTCGATATTTCCATACATGGAGGTTCGCTGTGGAACAGGCGTGTAGTGATAAATGATAATTTCCGATTGTCTATTGAGTCGTTTGATTTTTCGGATGAATTCCAATGTCTCGCGGGTATCTCGCTCCGGATCACGCGGGTTGCCGATGACAAATGAAAACTCAGGAATAATTCCAAATTGACGGATCCGCTTCGCCACAGCCAGGGTCTGTTCCGTGGTGATGTCTTTTTGCATCTCTTTCAAGACCCAGTCCGAGCCAGATTCCGCGCCAAAAAAGATCATCGTACATCCAGCGCGGCGAACCGCTTCAAGAGTCGCGTCTGAATAGCGGTTGAAGGTGTCGATGCGCGCTTCGCACCACCAGTGGAAGCCCAGGGGCTCCATACGCTCGGCGAGTTCTCGCGCGTGACTTTCCTTCAGGAAAAAATTCATGTCATAGAACTGCACGGAATCCGCGCCGTATTGCTCTTTCAAATGGCGCAAAATCGCCTCTGTACGCGCGGGACTTTCCGCCAACTCGCGATTTCCATAAATGGCGTGCACCCCGCAGAAGCTGCAGCGGAAGGGGCATCCAATACTTGCGTGATGCGCGGTCGTCCTTTTCCCGAAGAAAGATGGTCGAAGATACCTTCCGACCGGGACGCGATGAAAGGGAGACCAAGGAAACACGTCTGGATTTTGCATCAGCCGTTCGGGATTGTGCCGGTGCAGACCGAACACATCCTTGTACGACAGTCCGAGAATCCCTTCAAACTTGCGATTCCCTCGTATGGCATCAATCAACTCAAGGAGCGTCTGTTCTCCCTGCCCGCGCACCACATAATCCACGTAGGGGGCGTTCAACGCAGAGTCCGAGTAAATGGATGGGAAATAACCGCCCCAAACGATAGGCAGTTTGGGATATACCTTGCGGATTTCCCGGCAAGAATTGACAGCCGCAACCATCTGCGGTCCCGGCATGACCGAGACGCCCAGTATCTCGACATTTTTCTCGCGCACCAGATTTAGAATAGTTTGGGTTGGATTTTCGTCGAGATTCCCGTCAACGATCTCATATTCTTCGTGGCCTTCGAGCACCGCCGCCAGTGCCATGACCGATAACGGGAAGCGGCGATTGCGTGGCTTTGTTGCCCGCGGATTAAAAAGAATGATCATGCTGTTTTCACCTGAACCAACTCACTCCTGAACCATCACGACGCCTTCGCGCCTAACTCTGTTGCGTCCCCACTGATTGCATCTCACCAACTCCAGTAGGACGTGGTCGCCTGCGTCGCGACAAATTGGCCAATCGGCTGAAAGCTGATCCAACCCCTCCAACCGTGCAAGAATCTTCGGATGCTTGCTCATCCATTGCTCAACGTAGGAGGGTGGCACAAACAATCCAACCGCGCTGCGCGAACGCAACCGAAACCATGGGGAAAACGCGCGACGAACATTACTAATCGTGGGATAGGCGACTTCAATCGTTACATCTCCAACCTTTGCAGTAGCCTTCCCGGAGAACCTTCGACACGCTTTCCTCAGTTGGCCGTGAAGCAAATACCAGAAAAACTCCGCAACGCACACTCGGCTCCAAAGACATATGAGCACCGCACCTCCCGGTTTTACGAGACCGGCCAGATTGCTCGCAAAAGGCCGCAGATCCGCGAGGCAATTCAGACCCGAAAAGTTCGAGAACGCTCCATCGAACAGTTTTTCCCTGGGCATAAATCCGAGATCTTCATTAGCAAGGTGCAGAAATTCAAGATTTGCGCTATCTCCCAATGGGCTACGGCGTTTCGCAACTTGAATCATCGAATGAGACGCATCACACGCCACGACCGATCGGCCCCTCTCTACCAGGTACCTTGCGTCTTCTCCGGTCCCGCAATTTAATTCCAAAATATGACTTCCGCGCGGAAAGGCCGCGAGCAGCTTGGCCCAAACCTTTCTGCGCTGAGCCCGTCCTATCATGGAATACGTGAACGCTTCGTCGTAGGAATCGGCAACATCGTCAAACGCTGTCGCGACAAGAGTAATCACGCTGTATCCCCCATGCATGCCTTTCTCTCGGAGGCACCGGAGTAAAGGCATTCACGTAGCACGTTTACCTGCTGCCGCAACTTTGTTAGCGCCGCCTCATCTGCCCCGCTGCGCTGAATTCGAGCAAGCTCCACTTCGTCTTTGAGTAGTCGGTCCGCAAAACTGTAAAATTCCGAAGAGCGTCTTCCTTGAATCGCAAGCTCTCGGTCAGATGATTGCCCCCACGGTTTTACTTGAACTAGTGAAGGTGCTATGCGTGAGTAATATGGCGTTCCCTTAATGGGGTAGGCCACCGTCGTTAAAAAAATGTCCGGGTCGCTACGCTTGACGTGCTCGATGGTCGCTTCGATATCTTCCAGCTCTTCGCCTTCATAACCCCACATCAGGAACATTCCAGCCTGAATACCACGAGATTTACACAGACCGACCGCGGATTGTACTTGCTGGACGGTCACGCCGCGTTCCATTGCGTCGAGAATCTTCTGCGAGCCGCTCTCTGAACCGATCCATACGCGGAAACATCCCAGTTCCGCGAGGACGTCGGCGATCTCGGCGTTGATCCGGTCTGCCCGAGAGATGCATTCAAAGGGAATTCGCAGCCCGCGACTGCGCATCTCTGCAGCGTATGCGCGCAGCCATCCGTGGTGGATGGTAAACACATCGTCGGCGATCCACACCATGTCCGGTTGATAAGCTTCGAGCAACCACTCCACTTCATCCACCACGGCGACCGGCTTACGACGGCGGTGAGTCTTGCCGAACACCTGATGACTGCACCAGCGACAGTGGTACGGACAACCCCGTGCGGTAATGAATGAGAGTGATCCCTTTCCGTGTGCCTTACGCCAGGTTTCCACGTATCGCTGAACATCCACCGCGTCACGTGCTGGCCATGGCTGCCCATCTATGTCCACGATTTGAGCGCGAGGGGCGGTCTGATAGACGCGTCCGGCTTCATCCAAAAACGCAATTCCAGGAATAGTCGGTAAACTCGATCGATCGCCGGCGCGCAGCACCGGAAGGAGATTTTCCATGGTCACTTCTCCTTCGCCAAGAACCACAACATCTGCGCCCGCCTCGAGATATTCGCGGATGTACGCGCCCGGTTCGGGCCCGCCGACAACTGTCGTCCAGTTCGCTGCGCGCGCAATCTCGAGGATGGCCAGTACGTTCTTGCGGGTCATTAAGTTCGCATAGATCCCGAGCACCGAAGGTTTTTCGGTCTGCAAGTGGGACCTAAGCGCATCAACACTGGAAAATGTTGTGTCGAAGACTTCGACATCAAACCCTTTATTTCGCAAATGCGAACAAATATAGAGAATGCCGAGAGGAACATATGGCTTCAGAATCTTAAGTTCTTTCGGATCCTCATAGAGGAAGTAGCCATGAGTGAGTAGCAGGTCACTCATTGATTTCTCCACAACAGGCAATCGACGATTGTAGTGAAACAAAATGCGAGCTAACGGAACACTCTGTGCCTCGTGATCCACTTTTCACCGTCGGGAGCTGAGTAGCGTCTTTGTTCCGGCTAACAGGTTCAAGAGACTCAACAGATCTCCAGAGCTCGCGAAGCGTGTTCGCATCGGCGATCGTCGGCGTCTCACATTTCCAGCTCGCAACCTCGGCATGCAAAGCCTCACGAATAGCTCGATAAAACCTGTCTGAGTACCTTCCTTTGAACATGACACACAGGTCTTCGCTATCTGCCCAGTTCTGTTTGGCTCCCAGCTGTTCCCGGACTCGCGCATAAAAGCGCGTATTCGGAAGGGGATAAGAGAATGAAACACCTATGTCATCGGGCTTAGTCTCCCGGACTAGCGCGATAGTTTTACGAATGTCCTCCCAATGCTCTCCCGGATAACCCAACTGAAGAAAGTAACACCCGCGAATACCTTCAGACCTCAGATGTTCTCTCGCGCTGACAACCTCTTCAAGGCGCAGTCCTTTGTCCATGGCATCCAGGATTTCTTGAGAACCGGATTCGGCGCCCATCCACACTTCCGCGCAACCCGCCCGCCTCAGTGCGCTCGCGGCCTCGCGCGTGAGCAAATCCGCACGTGCCTGAATTTTGAACGGTATGGCAGACCCGCGTGTTTCTACGGTCCGGGCCAACTCCTCAAGCCAATGGCGATTCAATCCAAAAATGTCGTCGGCAAACCACAAATGCTCGGCGCCATACGCTTCCTTTAACAGCCGCATCTCGCTCGCAACGTCCACGGCCGGACGTAATTTGTAGCTATCCCCGAAAATCGGCTTAGCGCACCAGTTGCAGCGAAACGGACAACCTCGGCTCGCCACTAAATTTAAAGAAAACTTGCCATGCGCATCCTTCCAAGTTTTCCGGTACGCAGACAGATCGATTAAGTCGCGTGCCGGCAGCGGCAGTTCTGACGCTCTTCGGGTCCTGGTACGCGAACTGCTTTGCAGTGACCCTAAAGGGCCGTTTTGGTTCAAGCATTTTACGCCTGGAATTTTCGCCACAGATTCACCGGCCAATAAGGCTTTCACCGACTCAAGCAACGAATATTCCGCTTCTCCCTGCAGTACGCATTCCGCGCCATTTTGCAGAAACTCTCTAGCATGATCGGTTGCGTCTGAGCCGTGAACGATGACTCGCGCCCCGCGCTCGCGCGCAATACCAATCATTTGCCAGGCCAATTCACGCATTCTTGTGAGGCACATCTTGGTCAGAAAATTGAAATCGTCCTCATAGATGGCCACGATTTTCGGATTATGCAAACGCAGTGCCTGCCGCAGGCCTTCTTCGGGTTGTTCCAACATGCTGTCAAATAGCGCCACCGAAACCCCATTTGCGCGCAAATAACCCGCTGCATATAGAGTTCCCAGCGGTGGATAAGGTTCCATTTTCTGCGCCTGTTTTCGGTCGTAGGGCAGATGATAGGAGTGAGTCAGGAGGACGTCAGTCACTCGATCCTCCAGCGCAGGTAACTTGTGCACCACAATGGATCAGCATACTTCCGCGCCTTCCGGTTTTAACGGCTGACCGGTAACGAGCGACCTACGTGTGACAATTTTTTCCAGCCTTCGGCCCACCCACAATTCCCAAGGGAAAAAATACTTGTTCGTCTTGAGTCTCCATCGTATTGGCGCGCCGAGCGCACGGCGTATCCCGGTCCGGAGCCGCGGATGATTCTTGGTTGCTTTTCGCAGTTGGTTGTTGAGCAGAAAGAACTGCAGCATTTGCCACAACTTCTTTAACTCTTCACCTTGCAACCAGGGCAGTGTGTTCCGGCCAAGCGGAAGTTCGGCCCACTCCTCGAGTGACCGCGGTTCTCGCAATCCCATTTCGCGGAGTTGCGGCCAGATAGGAATACCGGGATAAGGAGTGAATATATTGGGCGAGAAACTAACGTTCCAGAATTGCCGCGCGATATCGCTCATGGTGTTGAGGGTTTCCACTCGGTCCGCTTCAGTCTCGCCCGGATAACCAAAAATCAGATTAAACGTGACGTGGATCCCGCCGATGGCCGCTTTGCGCGCGGTCTCATACATTTCATCCACGCGCTGGTGACGCTTGTTCATCAACTTCAATACGCTGCTGGATGTCGACTCAGTACCAAAGCCCATGTGCGAGACACCGCTCGCACCGAGAAGCCGCACGTCGTCATCGCTCATCCTGCACAAAAAGTCCGTTGAAGCTTGAAAGGTCCAAGAAAATTTGATCTTCGAATCCAAAAATCCTTGAGCGATGTCCCGCGCCCTCCGCCAATCCACCGGGAGATTGGAATCCAGCATGGCGACTTCGGTGATGTGATATTTCGCAACCAATTCGGTCACTTCATCGATAACGCGTTTTGGTTCAAGCGCATTAAATCTTCGCTTGTAAAACACCATGTCCGTGCAGTAATTGCAGGCGTACGGGCAACCCACACTGGTCGCATAAGCGAGTTTGCGCTCGCCCGAAACGCGCTCATAAGCGTCAAAATCAGCCATTTCAAAAGCCGGAGTAGGTAAATCGTCCAGCAGAGCGACACATCGATCGGGAGTATGCTGCGGAAGCCCAAACTGCTTCGAGGAAACCCCATGAACCCCGTTGAAAGGCTTCTTGGCGGCGAGATTTTCAGCGACTTCCAACAGCGTAAGCTCGCCCTGTCCACGCACAATCGCGTCGACGTAATTTTCCTGTAGCGTCTGGCCAGGCAGTAGGCTCGGATGCCAGCCCCCAAAGATCACCGGCAGCGTCGGCATTTCTTTCTTTATCGCTTTAGCCATGCGCACCGCGCCACGAATCATCGGGCCGGTTAGCACCGACATTCCCAGACACAAAGCGTCGCGGACTTCGCGAAGAACAGTTTTCATCCACTGCGGATCGATCGCCGCGTCCACCATGACCACTTCAAAACCGGCGTTCAGCAACGGCGCGGCAAGACTCAACAAACAAAGTGGTGCCCCCAACGGTGGCCCATCGTACGGCGGATAGCACAGTACGACCTTGCGCCTCATCAGCAGGCTGCCTCTCCCGCCACCGGCTCCAGGCGTTTTGCGTCGATAGCAGGCTTAGACCTTAACGATTTGCGCCTTAGTTTGTCATTGACCCACAGCTCAACGGGAAGCGTGTAGACGTCGTGGTCAAGCCTCCAGCGGGCCGGAAAAGAAAGCATCTTTTGCGCGATGCGTGTTGGGCGTTTGCGCGTGTCCGCAGCAATCGGTATGCGATCAAAAGCAATTCGGAGGTAGTCACGCATCACCTGCAGACGGTTGTGTTCACGGCCATTCAACCAGGGAAGCACGGTGTAGCGCGGGAAGAAATCCGCCCAACCCTCAAGGGAAGTGGGGACTTGGATACCCAACTCCTGCGCTTTCTCCATGATCGGAGAGCCGGGATACGGCGTGAAAATATTGGTCCAGAATTCGGCCCCAGGAAATCTTCGACAGACGTCCATCATGAAGTTGATAGTTTCCCGGCGTTCTTTCCTGCCCTCTCCGGGATAGGCAAAGATGATGTTGAATGAAGGACGGATGCCCGCGTCCAGACAGCGAGACGCACTCTCATAAATTGAATCGAAATCCTGAAAGGTCTTGTTCATCAACTTCAGGATTTTTTCCGAACCCGAATCAACGCCCTGACAAATCTGATGGAGCCCGCTTCGGCGCAGAAGTTTTAGATCTTCGCGAGTTAAACGTGCCGTAAGATTCGTCGTTGCCTGGATACTCCACTTAAAATCTGCCCCCGAGCGCACAAGGCCTTCAGCGATATGACGCGCTCGATCCAGATCCACCAAGAAATTGTCATCCACCACCCACAGCATCTCCAGGCCATAGCGCGTCGTGAGGTCCACCGTCTCATCGACAAACTGTTCGGCAGGAAGCGCATTCCACTTGCGCCCGTAGACTCCCGCATTTGTACAGTACGAGCAGTTAAAAGGGCACGCCAGGCTGGACGTATACATGGCCCACCGGCGCCCGCAACTCCGTTCGTACGCATCAAAGTCCGCCAGGTGATAAGCCTTCGGCGGCATTTCTGCGAGCGGTTTGAGCGGTCTCTCGGTGGTAAAGCACAATTTCCCGTCACGCTTAAATCCGATACCCGGAACCAAATCAAGCGCTGTCCGCGCTTCCAGATGTTGCACCAACTCAAGAAGGCTTTCCTCACCCTGACCGCGCACCACGTAATCGATGTAGGGAGCTTCCAGAGTCTGCTTCGGAAGGAGTGAAGGATGCCAGCCACCGAGAATAATGGGGAAATCGGATTTCCACGCTTTCACGGCACGTGCGATTTCGACTGTCTCGCGAATCATCGGGCCGGTCACCAGCGAAATTCCCAGGCAAAGCGCGTCCTTCACTTCTTCAAGAACCCGTTTTTTAAAATTTGGAGTGATCGTGGAATCTATGAGCTTCACCGAAAAGCCATGGCGCAGCAGCGGTGTTGCCACCGCCAGAATTCCAAGTGGAGCCGTGGCTTCGTTACTCGCAAAGGAAGGAAAAAAGAAAACTACTTTTTTAGACATCGTTTATCTGTCGTCCCAACTTCTAGGAAAACGTTACGGCAGGGTCCGATCTCATTTGTCAAGAGGATGTCAAACGACTGTCACTTCTTCTTCGCAGGCAATTTATGCGCTCGATTTCGCGGTACAGTGATCACCATTGTGAGCTTGACCTTTGCATTTAATCGCCAGGCACTTCCCCTCCAGACCGATTTTTATGTAGCGGGAGCTCACTGCCATCTTTCCACAAACTCGGTTGACGTTCTTCAGTCAGTATGGCGGTGGCGAGGACCAAATCTCGTCGGTTCCCGTTCGCTTGAAATGGAAATTATTGTTGACCCCAGGTTGGACACCGCTGCAAAGCGCCCGGCATATTTTCGCGGCAGTGGACATCTCGTATTTGGATTTTTACCGCCTGGCAGTTTTGTTATTTATGATTTGCTTCGTAAATATGTGCGGGCCGTGCTCTCCGCCGAGGCGGCCCGCGACGATTCCTTTTGGAAGACGCTGTTCATCCCCATCACCATCGGTATTGTCGGAACTACCGTGGGCGTTGTTCCGCTGCACTGCGCGTGCCTGGAGAGAAATGGTAACGGACTTCTCATAGCCGGCGACTCCGGCGCCGGCAAATCCACCCTCACCGCGGCCTTGACGAAGCGTGGTCTGGCGTTGATCTCCGACGACTGGACCTATTTTTCCAAAGATCAATCCACGCTTGTTGCCCATGGACTCTTCTCGCCAATAAAATTGTTGCCCGACGCGGTTCAGTTCTTTCAGGAATTGCGCGAGTTGAGACCCGCAATATCTTTAAATGGCGAAATAGCTTACGAAGTTGATCCTGCGCGCTTCGTCGGATCTCAGGTCAAGAATGCTTCTCGTCCCAGTTGGATTTTCTTTTTAGAACGAACCTCCGATCCCGGTTGCCATTTTGTTTGCTGCCCACCTGCATCGATACGCGGATTCTTTGAGAAAAATGCCGAGCGTCTTCCTGACGAACTGGTCGACGCCAGGGCTTTTCGTACGACCATCATTCGTACACTTTCCGTTCTGCCCTCCTGGATTCTGCGAACGGGCGAGAGTCCCCAACGAACTTCCGAAGCCATAGATCACTTCATTTTGGAAACCAAATATGCAACCGCTTGAATTCTCACATTATTCAGATCCACTCGATTTATTGCGGCGATTCATCCAGACGCCGATGAAGGCCACGTATCGCCTCGACGGAGCGCGCGTGGGAGTTGAAACAAACGACTGTGCTCTGCTTCCAGAACTCCCTGTGGACGCGGATCTCACAGGACCTTGCGCTCTCGAATGGAAATTAATTCGAGACGCCGATTCGCCAGGTTTCTTGGAGCCTCCGATGTTTTTAACCTCCGCAACACTTACGGTCGTTGCCATGGGCACCGCGTGTTTGCTTGGCCTCGACCACGAGACGCACAAGTTGTTCGCGTTCATTGGCACGGATATTGATGCGCCCACATTTCGGGAATATCTGGTTCCCTTTCTTTGTCGACTGACCAAAGACGCGCTGTCCGGAGATCCCCTCGGATGTTTTGTCAGCTGGAGCCACAATTCCGCTCATGTCTAATGCCGGCTGCAAACGAGCGGTCCTTGCAGCGCTAAGTTTTCAATCTGACTTCTCGGCTCTCGCCGCCTTCCCACCGCTGCAAAGCGAAAACGGCCAACGCTTATTACGTTGGTTGGACCTCAGCGGGTTGTCCCTTGTTCTCCTGTCTCGTTTACAAGCATCTGAGCCAACTCCGTCGATGTCTACCGAGTGGCTTGACGCGCTTGCTCAACGCTTGGCGCGCAACCTCCTCCGTACGCGCGATATGCTTACAGAGTTCAAACGCGTAAACGATGCCTTCCGCTTACACGGTGTCACGGCAATCGCGTTGAAGGGTTTCACTTTGGCTCCCGATTTTTGTGAAGATCTCACCCTGCGTCATCAGGCCGACTTCGATTTTTTGGTCCACCAGGACAGCGTAGAGAGAGCTGCCGTCGCGCTTCAGCGCTGCGGATATTCGACATCTCAGTTGAATAAGACGGCAGAAACATGTTTTGTCACTCCATTGCGGCACATCCCCTCCGCTGATGACGACTTATACGCCCTGCAACATCATCGCCAGGTAGATCTACACACCTCACTCTTCGAACAGACCCCGTGGATTCAGATTCAAGTGCCGCAGGATTGCCTGGAACACGCGCACATCCAGAGTGTCTATGGGATCGACTTTCTTGCTCTTTCGCTGGCAGATAAATTTATCCTTCAAGTGTTTCACGCCTTTAGACACTCGTTTCGCTCCTGGATTCGACCTTCGTGGCTTCTGGAAATTGGCAGATGCATGGAACAACATCAGGACGATATAGCCCTTTGGACTAGCATCATTGAAAGGGCAGGACATACGCGCTTAACGAGAGATATTTTTGCGTTTGTCCTGGAACTGGTTACGCGCTTGTTCCGAATGCCAGTTCCCGCACCGCTTCGGTACTGGACAAAAGAAACTCCGAGTCTTGCGGTTCGCACTTGGCTGGATGCGTTTGGAGTGGACTGGGCGATCTCCGACTGGCCAGGAAGTTTGACCAATCTTTTTCTCGCCGCGGAGTTTATCCCTGAACGTAGTCTCCGGCTTCAGTATTGTCGAAGCAGACTATTTCCAAGGAAGTCTCACGCCTCGATGGGCGCAGTCGCCACCACCAGCCGAAATATGTTTCTCAAATTGCAAACGACTCGTTTGAGTTACCTGGCGCACCGTGGGGCAGTGCACCTGAAAGATTTGGCGACACTACCCATGCAACATTTGCGCTGGAAACTCGCGATATACCTGTCATCGAAAGCCAGGCCGAACACAAAGTTGACATCCTTTTGACATTCTGAAGATTGACCACATCTTGTTCCCACAGTAAGGTCCTATCGAGGGCAATGGAAGAGCTCGTTTCGCCAAATGAAAAATAGCACCGACATTTCCGAAGCCAAGCCGACAAGATTATTTCTTGTCATCGAGAACCGCATGTTGCGTGAAGCCATGAGCTCACTTTTGCGGAAGCAGCCAGACTTCTTCGTTGTCGATGCCATACCCTACTCAACCACGAGCTACAAACAAGCGGCTTCTTCGGGGTGCGATATCCTACTGGCCGATCAGGCATCGGCCTCAGCATTTCCTTCCACTTTCGTCACTGATCTGCTGTCGCTGTGCCCCGGGCGGAAGACAATTCTTTTTGGGATGGACGATGATCCGGAAACTTTCCTGCAAGCCGTAAGATCGGGCACCAGCGGATATCTCCTGGGCGATGCAAGTGCCGACGACACCATCGCTGCCGTCCGCAAAGTGATGGCCGGAGAAGCCGTCTCCCCTCCTCGGCTCTGCCACTACCTGTTTCAGTTTGTGGCTCGCACAACTCGCGAGGGCTCCATGATTCTGAATCAGCGGCTTTGTTACCGCCTGGGCTTAACAGCCAGACAACAACAACTAATTGCGCTGTTGGCACGCGGCTTCACAAACAAAGAAATCGCTGAGAGCATGCATATTTCTGAATTTACGGTTAAGAATCACGTTCACCGCATCATGCGTCGCTTGAATGCGCAGAGCCGTTACGCCGCAGTCCAGACGGTTTGCAGCAGCACTCTCCCTGCTTCGATGTGCAGTCCCGACAAAATCGCTGATAACCCCGCTTAAAACTCAGATTCTTACCGTCCAAATCAATGTGACATGTTTTTAACAATGCCGTGACAATTTGCCGTTTTGGACAAATATCATAAGTCCTGCAAACAAAGCGCACTGTTGGCACACCTTGCCACCCACCTCACCAACCCATAGCGAAGTAGATGTCATCGTTCCCTGCTACAACGTTGAACACTATGTTCGCCGAGCTCTCGAAAGTGTACTGGCCCAAACCCATCAGGATTTCTGGGTATATGCCGTTAATGATGGGAGTACCGACAACACCATGCGGGTCCTTGAAACATACGCAGCTCGGTGTGTTTCGATATTTCAAGCTCACGCTGGACCAGCGGCTGCTCGAAATCGCGCAATCCGGGAGTCCGTCAGTCCCTTCATCGCCTTCATCGACGCGGATGATGAGTGGCTGCCCGAAAAGTTGGAACGTCAGCTCTCTTTGTTGCGACAAAATAAGTCTCTGGGGATGGTTTGTTCCCATTGCGTGATCAGCGAATCAGCACACAAAGAGAATCGGCATTTGGCCGTTAATGTGCCGGACACCGGAAGACTGTTTCAATACCTGGTCCGCGATTGTTTTGTATTCACTCCGACCGTGGTTGTGAGACGCCAATGTCTGGAACAAATTGGACTCTTCAATGAAGCGCTTCCGGTAAGCGAAGATTTTAATTTGTGGTTACGCATCGCGGCGCAGTGGGAAATCGCCATTGTGCCCGAAGTGCTAGCCATAGCTAAAAAACGATCGGGCAACTTGTCTGTGACCATTTCTACGCAAGAAAGGCTACGCAGCGGAGTAGCCGCGCTCCAACACGTTAAAGCAAGCTGCTCAGGCTTGGCGGCGGCGGAACAGCACGCGCTGCGTCTCGCACTGGCGGAGCGCATCTATTTTTACGGATCGTATCTCCTTTCCACCGGCGCGAAGACGGCCTCTCGCAAACACTTGGCAGCTGCCTTGGAACTTCAGTCCACCCATTGGCGCGCTTTCGCAAAACTCGCACTGAGCTTCCTTCCCGGCGAAATATATGGCTCGCTCTCCAGACTCAAATCAACAATCGGGGTCTGAGTGATGGACACGCATCGGTGAGCACCGCCAGACTTGATCAGTGGCTACTCGATGCGGCCTTAAATATTCCGATTAATGGCCTGCCCAACCGCGCCAGATATCGCTTGCTTCGAGGAATTCGTCACCTGCGGCTTTTCGTTTCGGACCCTCTCGTAAATTTTCCCTTGGGCGCGTACAACTTTCGCTTGCCGCTGTCTCATGAGCTTCCCTTCTACCGCAGAAAATTCCCGCATTATGCCTCCAACCTTGGCAAAGTCAGTTTCCATGCGAGATGCAAATATCCGGATCTGACTATGATCGATGTCGGCGCGAATATCGGTGATTCCGTCGCAATCGTACACAGTTACAGTGACCATCCTGTTCTTTGCCTTGAAGGAGAACCGCGATTCTTTCGACTATTGAAAGAGAACACTCGTAATCTGCCGGCAGTTGAGATTGAACAGACTTTTATCGGCGCACCGGGAGACCACGTCGGCAGCGTTGACGTGCGCCTTGGGAATGCTCAAGTGCGGTTGGGCCCGACGCCCGGCCAGACAAGCATTTGTACGCTAAGCGAAGTCCTGGCCCGCCATCCACGTTTCGCGTCAGTGAAATTGTTAAAAATAGACGCCGAAGGCTTCGATTGCAGGATCATCGCTGCCGAAACTAAACTGCTCACGGCCAGCAAACCTATCCTCTTCTTTGAATACTATCCAAGATGTTCTGAATTGGTGGGGCAGGAAGCGTTCCCGGTCTTTGCGACCCTATCTTCCTTGGGCTATTCGACGATCCTGATTTATCAAAATCTAGGAAGCTATTTCATGAGCCTCGCTCTGGATCAGGTAGAGGCGCTACAGGATCTCCATCAGTTCATCGCAGACCAAGGCGGCTTTTGCGATGTGGTAGCCTTCCACAATGAAGACCTGGAAATCGCCATCAAAGTGCGCGCCGCGGAGTATGTAGGTCACGCGTTAAACAAAACCACTAGTAACCGAAATGTGCCGTGAACGCTACAACTGACAATTTCGGAAAAGTCCTGGTGCTGGTCGCGCATCCAGACGATGAGACCATCGGCTGCAGCGGCTTTCTGCAGCGAGCCAGCTCAGCATTGGTTGTATTCGCTGTAGATGGTGCTCCGCCCCACTACGGATTTGAAGAAAAATACGGCTCTCTTTCGCAGTACTCGGAGATCCGCTTCTTTGAAGCTTCCATGGCGCTGAGAGCTCTTCCACATTGTTCGTTCGACAGACTAACCCGGCAGAATGGGGCACATTACGTGGACCAGCATCTTTTCGAAGAACTGCCCGACGCCCGGGAGTCCCTTAACCAATTTGTGTGTCGCTTTTCACCGGATTTTATCGTCACCCACGCGTACGAAGGAGGTCACATCGATCACGACGCCTGTCATTTTCTAGCCGCGCATATCGCGCGTGCACACAGCATGAGACTCATGGAGTTCCCCTCCTACTGGAAGGCCGAAGATGGCCAGGACATCTTGCAACAATTTCGCAGCAGCCGGAATGACGACGTGATCCTGAAACTTTCTGAACACGAAATAGAAGTGAAGCGCCAAATGCTTGCGTCCTATCGGACGCAGCAACAGCTGATACCAGTATTTCAACTTCACACCGAACGATTTCGTCTCGCGCTTCAGCAACGCCACACCGAATGTACCTGGACAGACTATGCCTTCGAAAATCGGCGAAGACGGCTAAAGGCAAAACTATTCTTAGAGAAAATCGAGCAACTCAACCGGTCAGCACTCGCCATCCGTTAACGATCGCCGCCATAATCAAAGCCGTTTAATTTCTTAGCGGTAGATTATGAAATCGAATCGCGTTGGCACGTTTGGGCATGGGCGCAAATGAGTAATTGTTGGAGTGTGAAGTGTGAAGTGTGAAGTGTGACGCGGTGGGTTAGGCGCAGCCTATGCTACCCGGTGCTGATATTTTCGATGCTAGAAAATCGCGCCTTATCGTCGTGGTGCTATACCAGGACCGTACCGCCATCAACTACAACGGTCTGCCCAGTAGCGAATCCTTCCTGCATCAGGAACAGATAAGCTTGCGCGATCTCGAAAGCTTCGCCGACCCGGCCAACAGGGAGACTGTTGCCCACGCTCTCATAGAGACGTTCCCGCTCCGATGTACTCATGGTCTGCCAGAGGTTTGTGCGAACGACACCGGGAGATACTGCGTTAACCCGTATAGGTGCCAACTCGACCGCTAGAGCACGTGTTAGTGCTTCGATAGTTCCGCAGACACTTGCCGCAATTACCCATCCTTTTTGCGGGCGCTGGCCGGCGATTCCGGTTGTAAGCACGATAGAACCTTCCTTACGGATATGTGGGCTTCCGTACTTGACCGCTGCGAGTGCGGCCCAATAGCGCAACTCAAAGGCGCGTCGGGCCTGTTGGAGGTCCGTCGTAGCAAGCTCTCGCAAATTCAGGCTATCGCCGGCGGTGAATACCAAATGATCGAAACTGCCAAGGTTCGAAAACAAGGTTGCAACGGCTCCTTCGTCCGAGACGTCAACCGCCTGTCCCTGTGCTACGCCACTGATGCACTCAACGGCTTTCTGAATTCGTTCCGCATTGCTGGAGACGATAACGACCTTGGCTCCTTGCGAGGCCGCCTGTTGGGCCACCGCCAAACCAATCCCCGACGATCCACCCACCACGACCACCCGCTTCTGTTGCAAATCGTTTCCCCGTTGCATTGAATTCTCCTTGTGCATTCTTCTGTGTGAGGACCTTCGGCCTGCTTCCGCCAAGCACGCGGCCTGCATCACCGCGGAAAGCTCTGTCTAAGTGGCTACAAATCGTCTTCACTGCCACTCCAAGCGAGTTATCAGCTGGCGGCTCGACGAAGCCTGCCGATACCTGACACTTCCGAGGGAGTTCTTCTACCGAGCGTGCGACGCGGCTTCTTCGATCAGAGCTGCAACCTCTTTCGGTCTGGAAACGTAGACGGCGTGACTGGCTCCGGCGACTTCGACCTTATGGCTGTTGGCTCGCGTCGCGTACCAGCGTTCGAGGTCGGGGTTGATGGCTCTATCCGCTGCGGCTACCAACGCCCAGCTCGGCTTGCTTCTCCAGGCTGCGGCGGTGATGACTGCTTTGAAATTGTCAGCGAAGTTCAGCACCTGAGATTGAGCCATAAAAGCGGCCTGCTCCGCGGACAGGTCAGCTGCGAAGTACGCCTGAAACTGCGCTGGATCGAGGTACGTGAAACTGTCGGCAGTCTTCTTTATCGCAGCAGACTTGCTGAGATCACTTGGAAAGCGCTTTCCGTCGTCAGCTTCGTTCTCTCCAACATCGGGCATGTGAGCTGCAATGTACACCAAACCGAAGACGGATGAGTGTGTGCCCGCTTCGGTAATTACAGCTCCCCCGTAGCTATGACCGACAAGGATGCACAGTCCATCTTGTAGATCGAGAGCGCGCTTGGTAGCAGCCACGTCGTCTTTGAACGAAGTTTCCGGTTCTTGGACGATGCTGACGTGGTAGCCGTCCTTGACGAGAATGTCGTAAACGCCTTTCCAACCAGAGCCATCGGCCCATGCGCCGTGAACCAGAACAATATTCCGAATGTGATGCTCTTGGTCTTGCACTGAGAACGCGCCACAGGTCAACAGCCCTAAAACGATACAGAAGGACTGAGGCATTCTTTTTGCCCCTCGCATAGCCTTCATTGATTTACTCATTTTTTTGCTCCTTTTTACGAATTGTTTGACGGATTCCTCGTCAGGAAAATACCCAATCGGAGACTCGGAGCGTCAGATAGACGATTTGGACGTGGCATCTGTTTACTTTCTCCTCGTTCAAAACTAAATATAGAGACTTAGGGCAGGAACTTGTAACCAGAGCTATGGACCGTATGAAAGTGCTTAGGATTGCCAGGCTCTGTTTCTAGTTTTTTGCGCAACCTCAAAATGTGGTTATCGACAGTCCTTGTACAAGGATAGTTCTCGTATCCCCACACTTCATTGAGTAGTTCGTCCCGTGAGATCACTCTCCGAGGGTTTTTGATCAGGTAGGCGAGCGTTTTGAATTCCTTAAATGTGAGAATAACGGGCCGACCATTACGATGAATTTCCATCGTTGAAAAACATCCTTTCACTCCCCCAAACTCAAACGTGTCTGTGGCGTTGGGATTTTTCAACCAGGCCTTCGCTGCATCCCGCGGTAAGCAGAGATGGCTGGTATCGATGAGGCCAGCGACGGACTTATTGGGTCCCGGCTTTTTCTGGCTGGTCTTCTCAGGAACTGCCGATTTCGGAACAAGCACGATCACCGGCAAGTACCGCGATAGCTTAAGAAACTCTTCGGGAATGCCAGAAGCCGGCATCAAGCCCAGATCTTCATCGAGGAAGTGGACCGAGGTGGCATTGGGCTCCGTTTTAGGTTTCCTAAACGGAGAAATTGCGGCCTTCATTGTTGTTGCCATTGAGATGCCTCTTAATTTACCCGGCGCTCACCCGATTGGACCTGGCGACACCCTGCAGCACGGGCATTCGATGCAGGGCCACTCTCGCGTGAAACATCCGGGCTTTTACTGCTGTGGTCGAAATTCCCAGAATCTGTGCGGTTTCTCTGACTGAATGTCCCTGTAATTGATGAAGCTCCACGACCCTTCTAGATCGCGGCCGGAGACCCGAAATGGCTGACCTCAAGAGGCGTCTTCGTTCACGAGCGGAGCAACTCTCTTCCGGATCGGGAGCGTCGTCCCGAAATTCTCGTTGTGATACGGATTCAAAGGACGGATTTGGCTCGTCCACGGAAACTTCTTGAACTCCACGTTTTTTACGTAGCTTCATCAAGGCCGCATTAATCGCAATGCGGGTCAGCCAGGTTGCAAACCGGGACCTTCCATGAAAATCCTTGAGATGGACGAAGGCACTAAGAAAGCAGTCTTGCACAGCGTCTTCCGCGTCTTCACGGTTTGGCATGATCCGCCGAGTCACACCGAAGACTTGTTTCATATGACGTTCGCAAAGCTCTCCGAAGGGAGCTCTTTCCCCACCTCTTGCCGCTGCGATCAACTGCATCTCGCTCCACGCTCGAAGATCGCTAACCGCTGGTGCATCACTCTGCGCCGAAAAAAATGTACTTGTCACTACGGTGGTCTCCTCTCTCAGATCGGGGTTGCCAGATCGGGGTTGCCAGTTCGCGGCTCCCTTAATCTTTTTCCCTGTCCATCCACTCACGGACGTATGCCGGACAATTCTCAAGCTTTATCCCGTCCCTCTCGCAACTCCTCAGGAACTTCACTGCGTCGCGATCCGCCAGCCTCATCTCTTGCAGGTCGAGAATGATGCTCCGGTAGTCCGTATCGAAAAGCTCCTTTAACTCCGCGACCTGCTCCGCCTCCATACGCCCGCTTAGGGCGAAAACCGTGAATCCCTGCCGCGCTGATCTCTCGATCCTCAAGGTCATCAGTTGTGGGTCTGGCCTAGGTCTCAGTGGTCGCGACGGGTTGTACGCCGTCATCACGGTCGCTTGCACAAGTGAGGATGCAATACGCAGGCCACACGCAAAACATTGAAAACGTGAGACTAGACAAGATGGTAGGTGACGAAACTTCGGCAAATGCCGGATTATCGGGATCAAGAAAAGAGGGGCTAACTACTACTGACCGACAAACCTGTGTTTCTTAATCCTCAACTGCTTAATTTTCGAGTCCAGCGTTGATCGGGGAATTCCGAGTTTCGCTGCCGCGCCTTCTGGGCCGGCAACTTTGCCTTTACTTTCCGCTAAGGCAGCTTCAATAATTTGTTTTTCCTGATTCTGGAGGGTATCTGGCAAAGGACCTGGCAATTCCTGCCGGGGTGGCTGTGCTCGTGCCAGCCAGGCCTTTTCGATCCAAAAGGTATCGCCGCCGCACAAGATGACTGATCTCTCAACGATGTTTTGCAGCTCACGGATATTTCCCGGCCAAGGATACGCCTGACACAGTTCTAGCGTATTCCTGTCGATTTTGCGAATTTGCTTCCCGGCTTTCTCTGCGTAGCGTTTAACGAAGTACTCGACCAGCATCGGAATGTCCTCCCTCCGCTTGCGCAGAGGAGGCACGTCAATCGGGAAAACGTTAAGCCGGTAAAACAAGTCGGCTCGAAACGTTCCCGCGGCAATGGCTGCCGTTAAATCACGGTTGGTTGCGGCTATAACCCGAACGTCGGTCGGAAGAATTCGGTTACCTCCCACTCGTTCGAACCGCCGCTCCTGCAGCACTCGCAGCAACGCAATCTGGGTCTCTGCGGGAAGTTCGCCCACCTCGTCGAGAAAAATGGTACCGGAATGTGCCAGTTCAAAGCGGCCCTGGCGACGCTGTACCGCGCCGGTGAAGGCGCCTTTCTCGTGGCCAAACAGCTCCGATGCGATCAAGGAGGAAGGAATGGACGCACAGTTTACGCTGATAAACGCCTGACCGAAACGTTGCGAGTGCTTGTGTATGGCGCGCGCAATCAATTCTTTTCCGGTGCCGGTTTCGCCGGTGATGAGCACCGTAGAATCGGTGGGGGCCACTTTCACAATGCTGGAGAGCACGGTTTGCAGGGCCGGTGACGCGCCCACAATTTCCTCAAACATGAATGCCTGATCGATTTGCTCCCTCAGCGCAACGTTTTCGTCACGCATCCTCTCCTCAGCTCGCTTGCGATCCTCAATATCCGTCCCGGTGGCATACCAGCGAATAATGTGCCCCTGGTCGTCGCGAAGGGGATTGTGGCGGACAAGAAACCATCGATATTTACCGTCTTTTCCAAGCTCTCGTTGCTCAATTTCAAAAGGCTTACCACGCGCGAGCGCCTCATGGCGCTCTTTGCGCAGTCTTTCCAGATCCTCCGGGTGGAAGGTCCGTGCGCGAACGTCTTCTCTCTGCACGTCCTCCAAAGTGAGACCGAGGTAATCGAGCACTGTCTGATTTGCATAAAGAGCCGTGCCATCCGGGCGTAACACGCAAATATAACTGGCGATGGCGTCGGTCATCCGCCGAAGCTCTGTTTCCTCCGCCTTTATTTGCTCAAGCGCAGTCTCCAGAGCCGCTCTCGCTTCGCGCTGCTCGGTGACGTCCATCGCCGTACCGACTAATTCAATGACATCACCGGAAGCATTCACTACCGGGTGTCCGACCACATGAATGTACTTGGGCGCACCGTTTGGCAGAAGAAGCCTATAGTCGATCTCAAAATCGGTCCTGTCCCGGATGGCCTGTTCTACCGCAGGTGTGTAATTACGCGCGTCCTCCGGATGCATTCGCTGGACTACTTCCAAGTAAGATGGTGGCGTGGGACCAGGATCGAGGCCGAAGATCCGGTACATCTCTGTTGACCAATAGGAACCGGTCCAGCCGGACCTTGGAATCACGGTAAGCTCTTGACCGGCCTCACGCTGCGCGTTTTCGGTCTGAGGGATCCGCACAGCCCAACTGCCTGTGTGGGTCAATTTTTGTGCTTCGGCTAAATAACCCTCACTCCGCCGAAGAGCTTCCGTCCGCTGCTTAATTTCCTCGAAAGCTTTCTCTAACTCCGCTCTGGCCTTCCACTGTTCGGTCACATCCATGACGGTGCCGACGACCTCGGTGATTTCACCCGAGTCATCCCTTACAGAATGAGCGACAGAATGGAGGTGCTTTATGGTGCCGTTCGGGAGAATGATTCGAAAATCATTCTGAGAATCTGACCACTCTTTTCCAGAGGCCTCCATTTTTGCGCTCCGCTCGATCTGTGGTCGATCCTCAGGGTGAACTCTTTCGAGGAACTGCGGCCAAGAGACTCCCATTTCCTGATATTCATAGTCATAAATGCTAAAAATTTCTCGTGACCAGAAGAGAACGCCGGTACGCACATCCCAGGCCCAACTGCCTGTGTGAGTCAATTTCTGTGCTTCGGCTAAATAACCCTCGCTCCGCCGAAGAGCTTCCGTCCGCTGCTTAATTTCCTCGAAAGCCTTCTCCAACTCCACTCTGGCCTTCCACTGTTCGGTGACATCCATGACGGTGCCGACGACCTCGTCGCCTGACTCAATCACCGGATGAGCGATAGAGTGGAGGTGTTTTATCGTTCCGTCTGGAAGCACAATTCGAAAATCTATCTCAGAATCTGCCCACTCCTTTCGCGTGGACTGCATTCTTTTCTTTCTCCGCTCGAGCCTTGGTCGATCCTCGGGGTGAACTCTGTCAAAAAACTCCCAAGTGCGGTGAGCCATCTTCTCGGGATCGAAGTCGTAAATGCGAAAGACCTCTTGCGACCACAAGAGAGCGTCGGTACGCACATTCCAAACCCAACTGCCCGTGCGGGTCAATTTCTGTGCTTCCGCTAAATAGCCCTCACTGCGCTGCAAAGCTTGTTCGGCACGTTTGCGCTGCGTAATGTCCTCGGACAGCGCCATTATGAATCGCGGTACCCTCTCGGTCCCAGGCACGAGAGACACGTTGTTGCTTACCCAAATCGAATTGCCGTCCTTGCGCACATACTTTTTCTCGATCTGAAACTGTCGTCGTTTTCCCTCCAGCAACTCGGTGACGAGCGCCCAGTTGGCTTCGCGGTAGTCCTCATGCGTTAAGTCCAGAAAACGAAGTGCACGCAGTTCCTCGCCCGTGTAGCCCACCATTGCCTGGAAAACGTGATTGGTGGCCAAAAAGCGACCGTTCAGGTCAGTCAGCGCAACGCCGATAGCAGAATTCTCAAAGACGGATCTCCACCGCTCCTCGCTTTTCCGAAGGGCTTGCTCGGCACTCTTGCGATCATCGATGTCGATAGCGGTTCCATACCACCTGACGAGCTTGCCGGTCTCATCGCAGAGGGGTACATTGCGAATAAACCACCAGCAATATTCTCCGTCTGCCCGCCGAACCCGCGCTTCACTCTCGATGGCTTGCCCGTTCTTTACGGCTGTGTGCCAATCGGCGACGACCTTCGTCCGATCATCGGGATGAAGAACCGCTTCCCACTTCCACCCAAATGCCTCGTCCACGCCTAAGCCGGTGAACTGCAACCAACGATCATTAACGAAATCAACCTGACCTTCGGGCGAAGTGCTCCAGACATACGCCGGAACGGTATTGACCACGTCGCGAAGCTCTCTCTCGCTCCGGCGGGCAGTTTCCGTCCGCTGCTTAATTTCCTCGAAGGCTTTCTCCAATTCAATCCTGGCCTGCGCCTGTTCGGTGACATCTATTGCGGTCCCAATAAATTCCACGAGGTCGCCGTTCTCGTTCACGATTGGACGTCCGATAGAATGTTGGTATTTGATGGTTCCGTCGGGAAGAACAAGGCGGTAGTGCGCTTCGTAATTAGTTTTCTCCATGACGCATCTCTCAAAGAGATCCCGAACCCGCTTTCGATCCTCAGGATGAATTCTGTTAAACCAAAAGTCAGGGCTTGAAGAGTCGTCACCCGGTTTCACGTCAAATGCCCGATGCATTTCCGGCGAACTCGATACAATCCCGGATGAAACGTCTAGACTCCAACTCCCCGAATGGCCTAGCCTCTGAGCTTCCAGCAGAGACCATTCGCTGCGCCGTAGATTCTCCTCTGCTTTCTTCCGCTCTATCGCGATTCCAGCGATGCTGGTTGCGTTTTCGATTAGCTGGATATCTCTTGGACTTGGGCTTCGCACTGATCGGAAGTAAAACGCAAAGGTTCCAAGAATTTCACCTTGGTGAGATAGGATTGGTGCAGACCAGCAGGCGCGAATGCCATGTGCTGCGATTATGTCGCGCACCTGTTCAAGGATTGGGTCCGTCAGAACGTCGCTGACGAAAACCGGTTTGCGCTGGTTTACCGCTGCGCCACACGATCCGCCCTGTGGGCCAACTACAAATCCGTCCAGCGCTGCAATGTAGGATTCGGGAAGAGTTGGCGCTGCAATAGCCCGCATGTGTACACGGTCTTGATCAAGAAGCCAAACCGAGCAGAGCATTCCTTCCCGATGAGATTCAACAACCCGCGCCACGCTGGTCAGCACTTCCTTCAAAGACGCGCCTGCGAGAATCATTCTCAATATTTCGAGAATATCCTCACTGGCGAGGCCTTTCTCGAATGTGCTATCCGGCTGGGGATCGGTTGCGCGGACAGGTTGACTGGAACCATGCTCTCCGGACGCCATCCGCCGATTATAGTCCCACCGGCGATTCCAAGCCTTCTTGGACCTTATGCAAACGCGAGCCAAGCCTTTGCATGGTTGAACCGGGCTCGCGCCCAGGGTGATGGCGGACTCGTCGACATTAAAGCACCTTCTGCTGACAACCCTGCACGGGGGGCCCGCGGGGCGCCGCATTGTTGGAGAAGATGCGCCTGCCACTGTGAATACACTTTACTTGAGGGGCGAAACAGGCCTTCTGGAAAGCTGTCACCAACTTCTTAACGACCCATGTCGCGGAGGTGGTACGTGTTCCAACTAACTTTGCTTTCAGATGAAAGTCCCTTGACCTTGTTACGATCCACAGCGGACCGGGACGGCTCCTGCCGGGAAGAAATCGGCGTGCCCAGAATTTGTTTGAAAGACTAATCTTCACATCGAGGTACCTGGTCAGCTCAGTCACTCGCGCTGAATGCCCGTGACGACGACCTTTGCGTCAAAAAACGATCGGCAAGCGCAATGCGGCGCGCGGAAGCCGCGCACCTCGAGCACGAGGAGCGCAACGGGGAGTCCGACACGAACTGGCCGGACTAGTACGCGGCGTACATAGCTGAGGAGCAGGCAAGGACCGAGCTGCCAAAATGAACGACGATCTGCGTGTAGCATAAGCCTCGGACCCGGCTGACGTTGTGAAAGCAGAGCAGTGGGATTGCCAGAAGCAGACGCCTGGATTGCACCATCTCTCATCTCAACTAACAGCCAAGGAGGCTGATATGGCAAGCAAACAGAAAACGGTTATTGTAACGGGAGCTTCGCAAGGCATTGGAGCCGGTGTAGTCCAGTCGTTTCTTGATGGCGGATACAATGTTGTCGCAAACTCGCGCAACATCAGGAAGTCGGATACCTTCATCGAATCTGATAATTTGACTCTGGTAGATGGCAGCATTGGTGAGAGTGCGGTCGCTTCGAAAATCGTCGAGACAGCCGTCCGGAGGTTTGGACGCTGGTAGACAACCCGATTGCAGGTATCAAGGCGTCCCGTCCCGATGATCACCAAGGGCGGACTTGAAACCGTCACGCGGAGCCTGGCCATGGAGTATGCGAAGGAGAAAATTCGCTTCAATGCGGTCGCGCCCGGCAGCGTGGACACGCCGCTTCACAAGGACAACCCCAAGGATTTCCTGAAGACGCTCTCGCCAATGGGTACAATCTCTGACGTGAAAGACATAGTGGAAGCCGTGGTTTATCTCACCGAGGCCCGTCAGGTGACGGGGGAGGTGCTGCACGTGGACGGTGGTGCGCACTCAGGCAAATGGTAAGCGGCAATGGCTCGCAGCCGGCCAACGCAGAGCGCCGAGTGCAGAGCCCGGCATCGAACTTACGCCGCCGCCCACTCCGTTCGGCGCCTACGTCGAGGCCGTCTAGACCGGCAATCTGCTCTTCCTCAGCGGTATGCTTCCTTGAGTGATGCTCGGATGGACAACGTCACCGGCCATGGATAGTGAGATTCTGCTAATGCACACGGACATTCTGGGAAGGATTACACTCTTACGATGACCACGATCGGCCGGCGCGAATTCCTTACCACAGCTGCAGGCTCCATTGCTGCAACTCGTCTTCATTTGCAACACCAAACAGGCTCCCGAGTCTCGCTGAAAATTTCAACGGAGGTCACGGGACCGCACATGCCTGCCGACTTCGTCGGGCTCTCCTATGAAGTGCAGCAACTGACTGACCCGACTTTCTTCGCACCGAGCAATCTCGGATTAATCCGCCAGTTCAAAGCGCTGGCGCCGCGCGGCGTGCTTCGACTCGGCGGCAATACTAGCGAATTTGCATGGTGGAAGCCCGCGCCCGGCTCCCCTGAACCTGCGCACCCGCAGCTCCCCGCAGTCGAAGGCTGGCCCAAGCCGCAGTATTACGCCGTGACTCCCGAGGCGGTGCGAAATCTGGCGGCGTTTTTGAGCGCCACCGGCTGGACCTGTCTGTATGGCATAGGCATGGGAACTAACACGCCTCAGCGTGCCGCCGAAGAAGCTGCGTTCGTGGCAGAGACTCTCCGAGCAAGCCTACAGTATTTTCAGATTGGGAATGAGGTTGATTTTTTCGGCCGTCACAACATGCGCGATGCAAAGACATGGTCCGCGAAGATTTATTTGGAGGAGTGGCTGTCTCTCGCTCGGGCCGTCACTTCCCGCGTATCAGCCGCAAAGTTCGGTATGCCGGATGTCGGATCGGAAGTGGCGTGGCTGACGGAGATCGCGGATTTATGGGCTTCGATTCGGAATCCACCGCCTGTGACAACGGTTTCGCACCACTACTATTTTGGAGGGCCAGCGACAAATCCTGAGGTCAACATTCCCAATCTGCTGAAGCCGGCTACCATGGCGAAGGTCCAAAAGACCGCGGATGCCGCGACCGCCGCGGCAAATAAGATGGGCGTCCGCGTGCGGATGACCGAAGGCAATACCTGTTATCGTGGCGGCAAGCCTGGTGTGTCCGACGTTTTCGCTGCGGCACTTTGGTCTGCGGACTATTCCCTCTTGCTTGCCAGCAACAATTATTCCGGAATCAATTTGCATGGCGGCACCGGCAAGTCCGTCGCAAACTCCGTCGGGGGCTTTCTCCCGGGCGACATCCTTCTCAAAGAAAAAGGCGAGAGCCTGGAGCTCATCGCCGCTCATCCTCACCCCTTCTACACACCCATTGCGACGTTCGGTTCGGAGTACGTAATGGAGCCGGTCGCCTACGGCCTCAAGTTCGCCGGAGAGCTCAGCGGCGGCACCTTTCTCCCGGGTGACTACACCTCACAACTCCAGACCACCGGAGTTGACGCCACCGCATATGCCGCGACACTTCCTAGCGGGGATGTGGCCGTAATCATCCTGAACAAAGACACCGAGCAGAATTTAGAAGTAGCCCTGGATTTTGGAACGGGGAGAACAGGAGCCGTGGAAACTAAGATTTTGCACGCAGCAGCGCCGGATAGTCGCGAGGCTCACATCACGCCGTCTTCCGAACCTGGCCATCTCCAGCACGGCCAGTACACCGCGGACGTTGCCCGCGCCACAGGAGTTTGCCTTACCCTTAGTAAATAATTCGGCGTGCAGCTCGACATTCCAATGTTCGAGCATCTGTCTCGTGGTCAATCCGCTTCCAACCAGGTAAATCTGCAGTCCGCAAGGCGGAGTAATGTTTCGTGACCTGGATTTCTGGATCAAAAACGCGCGACGCAGTTGAACTGGTCATCGGTTATGCGCTTGTTTTGCTTGCCGAGTGGATTCCCAGTCCGGCGGCGCAGCGCTTTCTGTTTTGGTTCACGCTGGGTTGGGTGATTGTTACCACCATTCTAGCTAGGCCGAATGCGCGAACGCTTGGTCTTCGGCCTTCGAATGCGAGGTCGGTCTGGATCGTTCCGGCAATAGTGCTTCTCGGCGCAGTCGCGATTTGGATGGCCTCTCAGCTCCATACCCTCCATGATTTTTCTATTGGGACCTTGATGGGCCGGGTGCGTGGATATCTAGCGTGGTCGGTGCTGCAACAATTCATGCTGCAGGATTATTTTCTTCTTCGGCTACTGAGGTTAATATCCGGTAAAGCGGCCGCAGTATCGACGGCAGCGATCCTATTCGCCAGCGTTCACATTCCTAACCCGGTTCTTATGTTAGGCACATTGTTATGGGGCTTGGCCGCGTGCGTTCTGTTTCTACGTTTTCGCGATCTTTACTCTCTAGGAGTTGCGCACTGCCTTCTGGGCATATCCATTACGGTCACTGTGCCGGCGCACATACATCACGGAATGCGCGTGGGCCTTGGTTATTCCCTGTACCGGCCGCGTGTGGAACGCACTCACTTCAGCCAAATGGACCAGATGGTGTCGACGGAAGCATGGGTGATCGCTGACGCCGTCAGTCGGTGTTCCGTTCGCCAGGCTCGACCGTAGAAAATGCCCGCAAACGTGGCTAATAAAACATAGCGCCAGTTGAAGTGCGTCGCGCCTTTGTTGAAGTGCGATAGACCAAATATTGGAGCCGTCACCAACAAAGCCCAGCGTGGCCCAATGCGGCGCTCCAGCAGGTTCTGCAGCAACCCGCGAAAATAGGTTTCCTCCAACACGGCAATGACAGCAAAAATAGCCAGCCATAACAGAGCAACGCGGACAAACCTTGGGCGCATTGCGTGCCAATGCAAAAACCCAAGCCACAGCCCCAGCGGAACGGCGATGGGCATATAAAAAACCAACTCCCGCAGGCCAATTTTCACGTCCGAGAACCTAGGCACCAAGTGGAAACCAACATTGGTGAGCTGACGGATCACCAGGAATCCGTACACTGCCGTGTCCAGCAGAATCAGGCGATTGAACGAACCCCTACCCGTTGGCCACGCCCGTTCGAAGAAATGAAATTCCACCACCACGCCCAGAACAAGAAGCACCAGAAAATCGCGCCAGTCACCGCGCTGCTCTGGATCTCGCCTGCTGGCACCCCAGATGAGGATCACCAAAGTGATCGGCAGTGCCGCGTAGATGGCGACAAACGACCATCTGAAATTTTCACTGGAATGTGCGACCAGGTAATACGAAACTGCCGCCAGGGCCGGTGAGCCCAGCCGCACTGGCAAGGGGAAGCGACTAACCGCGCGGCTGAATTGTTCACCAAAAAATGCAAGCGCCAGCAACGGGAAAAGCAGGATGGCTTCAGCCGCCACTTCTAAAAGCGTGAAATGCATGCTTCATAACCGCGCACCGTTCTGCGGCTGCTAAAGGTAGGGTGCCGGAACGATGCGAGTCTCACCAGATTTTGCAGGCCTGTTCGCGAACCATCGGGTCTCCCTTTTTGCATCCGAAGGCCTTGGCAAATGCTTCCATATTGGAAATAGGTCCATTCCCGCGGAAATGCGCCAGCGGGTGCGGATCCGTATTGGTCTGCAGTCGCGCCGCCTCGGCCCGCTGATTCGTGCCCCACACCTGCTCCCATCCCAGAAAAAACCGCTGCTCCGGCGTGAACCCGTCGATATCTTTCGGCCGCTTGCCCTCAATCGATCTTTCGTACGCGGCATAGGCAATAGACAATCCGCCGAGGTCGCCAATGCTTTCGCCCAGCACCAGTTTGCCGTTCTGATGCAGCCCGGGTTCCACTTCATAACCATTGAACTGGTTCACAACGCAATCGCCGCGCTCTGTAAAATTCTTGCGGTCGTCGGGCGTCCACCACTCGTGCAGATTTCCCTTTCCATCAAATTTGGAGCCTTGGTCGTCAAAGCCGTGGCTGATTTCATGGCCGATCACTGCGCCAATCCCGCCATAATTGACCGCGTCATCCGCCTTCGGATCATAAAAAGGTGGCTGAAGAATTCCGGCTGGAAACACAATTTCATTCATCGTCCCGCTGTAGTAGGCGTTCACGGTGGGCGGGGTCATTCCCCATTCAGTGCGGTCCACGGCCTTGCCGATTTTGCTCAGTTGCCGCGCCGTTTCAAAAATCATGGCGCGCCGGACGTTGGCGTCATAAGAGCCGCGATCAATGGTCAACTTGGAATAGTCCCGCCACTTATCGGTGTAGCCGATTTTTACGTTGAAGGCTTCCAGCTTGGCCAGCGCCTCCTTCTTGGTCTCTGGCCCCATCCAGGACAGCATCGGAATATCCGAACGCAACGCCGCGATCAGATTGTTCACCATTTCTTTGGCTCGCGCTTTAGCCTCGGGCGGAAAATATTTCTCCACGTAAACCTGCCCCAGCGCTTCCCCCAGGTTGCGGTCCGTCGACTGCACACAGCGCTTCCACCGCGGCAACATTTCCTTGGTACCGGACAGCTTGCGGTCATAGAAATCAAAATTTTCTTTCACAAATTTCTCCGGAAGAGCTGGAGCGTTCTCATGAATCACATGCCAGCGCAAATAAATTTTCCAGTCGGGCAGCGAAACGCTCTCGAGTTCCTTATTCATCTCCTTGAAAAAATCCGGCTGCCGCATGTTCACTTGCTCCACTGGAGGCGCTCCCACCGCCTTCAAATAACCTTCCCATGACCAGTCCGGCGTAATGGTCTTCATCTCTGAAATCGCCATCAAGTTGTAATTCTTCTCCGGATCGCGCAACTCCACGCGCGTCTTCGAAGCCTTCGCCAGCGCCGTCTCAATACCCATGATCGTCTTGGCTTCAGCCCCCGCTTTGTCCGCCGAATCGCCGGCCAGTTCCATCATTTTTGCGATATGTTTTTCGTAGTCCTCTCGCAGCTGTTTGGATTTCGCGTCGTCGCGCAAATAATAATCCCGGTCTGGCATACCCAGTCCGCCCTGGCTGGCAATGGCAATGATCCGCGTGCTGTCCTTGATGTCTTGACCCGAGCCAAAGCGAAATACCGCATTGCTGCCCTCGCGCTGCAGGTGAGCGATCGCCGCGTCCAGCGATTTTCGATCGGTGATTCCATTGACCGCGGCAAGCTCGCCCTCGATTGGCTTCAGCCCCGCAGTCTCAATCGCCGACGTGTCCATGCAGCTGGCATAAAACGCCCCGATTTTCTGCTCATCCGAACCCGCGGGCGCGTCGCTCTGCGCCGCCGCATCCAGGATTGTCCGCATCGCCGTCAAGTTAGTGTCACGCAGCTTCGTGAAGGTGCCCCACGTCGCATATTCAGCCGGAATTGGATTGGCCTTCATCCACCCACCCATCGCAAATTGATAAAAATCGTCGCACGGCTTACAAGTCGTATCCAGATTGGTCAACGCGAAACCCCACGACGCTTCGCCAGCAACACGCGCTTTCACGTGCCCGCCAAACATCAGCAGCAACCCCAGGCACAGCAACACCGCGAATCCAACTCCCGGCACCAAAAGCTTCGATCGCATGCAGACTCTCCTATTTTTAGAAAACAACTCGCCCAACCTCAGCAACAACGAATATTGTCATCCCGGCGGACGCGACAAACTCTATCGTACATCTTTCGTTGTCGACAATTCGTTAGCCACGTTTGTCCACGATGCAAGGTTCGCGTCCCAGTCGGTTTTGGACAATCGCCGTGCATCACCGGAATAGATTGATTTTCGCCAGATCCAGGATTTCTTCGCCGCGCCCACTTAGAACAGCCTTGAGCGCGAATAAGCTGAAGCCCTTCACCTGTTCCGCAGTGATGGTTGGCGGCATGGATAATTCCTGGCGGTTCACCAGAACTTCGACTAGCGCGGGGCCGTCGTATTTTAGAGCTTGTGCAATCATCGGCCGGACTTGAGCTGGCGTTGCGGCGGTCAGCCCCAACAAGCCCGCGCCTTCGGCCATTTTTGCAAAGTTCGGATTGCGAAGGTCGGTGCCGAAATCGAGAATTCCGGCGGCCTTCATTTCCAATTCGACAAATGCCAATGAATTATTCTTGAACGCGATGGTCTTCACCGGGGTCTGCAATTGTTGGAGTGAGAGCAGATCCCCCATGAGCATCGCCAGACCGCCGTCGCCAGAAAGTGATATTGCTTGACGGTCGGGATGGCTTACCTGCGCACCGATCGCCTGTGGTAACGCGTTCGCCATCGACCCGTGATTAAAAGAGCCGAGTAAGCGCCGCTTCCCGTTCATGGTCAGGTAGCGTGCCGCCCAGATTGTCGGAGTGCCAACATCGCAGGAAAAAATTGCGTCCTTGGCGGCAAGCTCGTCGACGACGCGCACAACGTACTGAGGGTGGATAGTTTTTTTGCCCGATCCCTCGGTTGCAAGTTCGTCCAGTCCTTTGCGCGCGTTCTTATAATGCGCAAGCGAGGCCTTCAGGTGTTTGTCATTATCGTTTTGATTCAGCTTTGGCCGCAGCGCCCGTAGAGTTGTCTTCGTGTCTCCCACGAAGCCGAAATCGACCTTGGTCCGCCGGCCCAACTGTTCTCCACGGACGTCGATCTGAATGATCGTGGCATCCTTTGGAAAAAACTGCTGATATGGAAAATCTGTCCCGAGCATCAGCAGGAGATCGCAATTCATCATCGCGTGGTAGCCCGAAGAAAATCCCAGCAGTCCGGTCATGCCCACATCAAACGGGTTGTCGTACTCGATGTATTCTTTACCACGCATTGCATGCACAATCGGGGCATTCAGCTTACCGGCAAGTTCGATTAGTTCCGCATGAGCTCCGGCACAGCCGGCTCCAGCAAAGATGGTGACCTTCTTTGATTTGTTAAGAAGCTTGGCCAGCGTCGCGATTTCTTCATCAGAGGGGCACACGGATGGGGCCGGCGGTGGAAAATGCAAGCGCGGACCTTGTTCAACGGCATCAAGCAACGCAATGTCTCCGGGTATGGCGACCACAGAAACGCCTCGCCGCGTAATTGCGGTTTGCATGGCAATCTCGAGGACCCGGGGCATTTGCTCCGGGTGAGAAATCAGTTCGCAATAGTGGCTGCACTGCGCGAAAAGATGTTCCGGATGGGTCTCCTGAAAATATCCGCTCCCGATTTCACTGCTGGGAATTTGCGCGGCAATTCCAAGTACCGGCACGCGGCTGCGATGACAATCGTAGAGCCCGTTGATCAAATGTAGATTCCCCGGGCCGCAACTTCCCGCGCAAACGGCAAGTTTTCCCTGTAAGATGCGCCTGTGCTCCGGCGGCAAACGCCGCCGTTTCCTCGTGTCGCACATGGATCCATTGAATTTGCTTGTTTGTGCAAATCGAGTCCGTGATGCCATTGAGCGGATCGCCCGAAACGCCGTAAACTTGCCGGACTCGTGCTTCCGCAAGAACATCCACCAACAAATCGGCTACTTTTTTCTTGGCCATGTTTACATCCTCTCTGATGGAATGAAAGAAGCCCCCCAGTTTTGCCCGTTGGCGTGTTTTCTCTCCATAACCTCACGCCTCATAATTTCTTTCCAATTCTTCAAACATCAGTGGAATGGCCGCGAGGTGCACGTCACCTTCCAATCCGGTCAAATTTGGCGGCCCCGTCCACTGTTTAGCGTGGCATTCCTGGCGTTTCCGCTATTGGCATGTTTATTTCTCGAACCGGCCGGTCGAGTTCACCCGGAGCGGCGGGCAAGTCCAGCGGATCTGTGAGCAGAAGTCCCTGCAGCGCTGCCGCTCCCATCCAGGCATTTTCGAGCGCACTGATGTAAGCGGTCTGAAGCTGGAAGAGCGTTCTTTGCGCGATGAGCACTTGCGGATACGCTGCGGCGCCCTCGTGATATTTGTGGAGATAGAGTTCATAGGCTTTCTGGGCATTGGGAAGCGTCCGGCCTTTATATCGCTCCACTATCGAGCGCGACGTCGAGTAGCTTTGCAGCACTGGGGCGGCAAGCCGGCGCAAAGTGAGCGAAACGCGCTGGACTTCAAACTGTGCGCGTTCACGGTCGGCCTTTGCCGCCGTGATATTTCCTTGATTGCGGTTGAAGATGTGCAAATTCAAACCCACCTCGGCGAATCCTTCAGAGCCAACGGCCTTCGGCGGAATGCTGCCAACGTCCTCGCGATTGTTCAGATAGCCGGCGCGAACGGAAAGATCGGGGATCACTTCCCTGCGAGCACGTGTGAACGCCAGGTCGGCGTGACTTGATTCCAGTTGAGCGATTTTGACAGCAGGACTCTCACGGAGAATCGTTTCAATCACTTCGTCAGCGTTGATCTGTGGAAGGTCTTCAAGATTGCCCACGAGCGTTGTTAGTGCCATCGAGGGTTTACCGACGACCGAGGTCAACACGCGCCAGGCACGCTGCTGCTCCTGCTCGGCTGCTATCACTACAAGGTCCGCTTCGTCTGCCTCGACCTGCGCTTGCAGCAAGTCCGGCTGGTCAGCTTGTCCGACATTATAAAGCTGCTGGGTGGTGTCCGCGGCATCTTTCGCAATGCCACTCAACGTCTTACGAGTCTCCAGCATTTGTTGTGCGGCCAGAGACTGGTAGAAGGCGATGCGCACGCCATTTTCGACACGCAAGCGTTGTTCCTCGGCCTCAGCCGTGGCTTGCCTACCTTCTTCGGATCGTACCTTGCGGTCCAGATCGAGTTTATGGCCGAGTATCACGCTTTGCTGGATGAAAATTCCGTGTTGTCCTCCACCATAGGACCCGCCTCGAACTTCTTCACCAACGTAGCCGACCGTTGGGTTGGGCCAAAGTCCCGCCTGGAGAGTGCGGCCTGCGGCCGCGTTTACTCCTGCTTTGGCTTGTCCGAGTGTCGGATTATTCGCAAGCGCCATCTGTTGTAGTTCTTCCAGGGTCATCCCGCCGGAACGGTTTGCTGCGGCGTCAGGAAACTTTTGAGGCTGCTCCTTGTTCGATGTGCCAAGTGCGAGCGCAAATCGCTGAGCAGTCGTGATTGGATTTTGTGGCGGAATAAATTGTTGCGCCGCCAACGAGGCCGTCGCTAGCGCCAACGTGAAAATGAGTCGCCATGAAAACTTTCGCAAGGAATTATTTTCCATTTCTAATCTCCTGTGTGCTATGTTCTAGCGCCCTCGTTACTACGTACCCGGCATCGTGCCGGGCTTTTCATTTTTCTTCTCACTTCGTAGTTCTTGAATGTGGTCGTACAGATCGGGGGGAAGCACGCGGAGAAGTGTCATCATCCCCATCATGAACCCCGTCCAACCCGGCCGCAGACCGTAGGTCTCTGGTTTCTGGACCATGTCGTCCATCGCCATAACCGGACCTTCCATGTAGGCATCCTGCGGAAAGCCGGGAACCGAATTCGCAGTCTCGCTTACGTCAGCCTTTTCCATGTGCATCTGCATTCCCGGCATCCCGGTCATATCGCGCTGAGGTGCACTGCCTTCTTTCTGTGAGAGCGGACCATTAGCGGTAGCTAGCTCCAGCGTCGAGCCAACACCCATGCCTCGCCCAATACTGGGACCGTTCGAGTCGGAAGTTGCGCTGCCGGAGCGAAGCATGCCCATGTCTTCTTCCATCCCTGCACCCGCATGCATTCCTGTGCGACGCGTCATCGGTCCTACCATGGAAGACATCTGGTTCATCATGTGGTGCGGCATGTGGCAGTGGATCATCCAGTTGCCGGGATTGTTGGCGACGAATTCAACCGTGCGTGCTTGCGCTACGCCCACCAGCACCGTGTTGTTGGGTCCCCACGTGGCTTTCGGCTGGCGGCCACCCTCTGTCCCGGTAATCACAAATTGGTGGCCGTGAAGATGGATCGGGTGATGATCCATGCCGAGGTTAATAAGGCGCAGCCGCACACGGTCGCCGTGACGCACGATTAGCGGCGTCGAGCCCGGACCTGATTTCCCATTGAACGTAAGCCAATTGAATTCCATGCTCATCGTATTGGGCGTGGGATTGTTTGGCAGGATGGCGTATTCCTGCAGGATCATGGCGAAGTCCTTGTCGACTGGCGGGTCGTAGGCTTCTTTCGGATGCATGATGAACGCGCCAATCATCCCGAGCATTTCTTGCATGGCCATATGCGAGTGGTAGAAGTAGGTGCCCTCTTGCTGCAGCGTGAATTCATAAACGAAGCGCCCTCCCGGCGAAATTGGATCCTGGGAAAGACCGGGGCCGCCATCCATATCGAACGGAATGTCGAAGCCATGCCAGTGCATCGAAGTGGGTTCCGGCAGGTGGTTATCGACGATGATGCGTACGCGGTCGCCCTGCGTTATTTGAATGGTTGGACCGGGAGCGCTTCCGTTGTAACCCCACAGATTTACGACCTTGCCGGGAAAGATCTCCTGCTTTACGGGTTCCGCGACCAGATGAAAAATTTTGACGCCGTTGTCCATTTCGAACGGCATATCGGGCACATCTGGCGTGACCACCGGCAAAAATCCCGCACCAGATAGCGCCATGTGTTGACTGGGCTTCGAATGCGTGTGCATTTTGTCGTTATCCATTTTTGTGCCCCGCGGCATCTGCATATTCCCTTGTCGATTCTCCAGCGGCGGGCTCGCGGCCGCGCGTGTCGCGACGACACCCGCGCCCAAAACAACGCTGTTCTGCAAAAAATTCCTGCGAGACCGATCCATAAATCCTCCAAAGATCCTTGGTGCTTATTTTCCGAAAGCTCTGGTAGTCGTGCGTTTAGAGGCCAGTTACGTGATTAAACAAATTAGCGAAGAGGCTTCACCACAACACTCGCGAAACGGGACCGGAGGGCACAAACGCGAAAAACGTGCAGAACGTCCACATTCGCTGAACGTTGCCTTGAAGACTTATTTTGAAAGAAAAAACTAGACGCGGAGAACGGAGATGTCTTTGTAGAGGTCGCTGCTCGATTTAACAGGTGGGTCGGGTTCGGATGCGTATGCGTCGGACGCGCTTGAAACCAGTTCGTGTCCTTCGCTAACTGTGATCGCCGAGACGTCCAGCCGACTCGCATGGCTCAACTGAAATTGAGGAAGTTCGCCGGACTTGGTTAAAAAAGGGCCGGGATGCTGGTGCGGAGAGCAATCTCTAGCTGGTTCGTGTCCGTAAGGGGCCGAATGATGAGTACCGCCCTGCTCGCAGTCATGGCCGGTGGTTTGCTGCACCTGGTCCGGGCAAAATCCAACGGAACACGTAGTAGCACATATCGAAGCGTAGAAAACTGCCATCGTGAAGATGGCCACAACGATTCTCGCCCAGTTGGCATTTCTTTTCATAAACATTAAAAGCCTACCACAAACGGCATTTGGCTATCGCGAATGCAACTCTCCCATGCCCCAACAAGGCCGCGTTTTCACGTGCGTGATTTCAATGCGCGTGCAGGTCGCTTGGTAGAAACAGTCATTTTGCCGAACCAGCGATCTTCGGAAGAAAGATGCAAATTAAACTGGTCCAGAATGCGCAAAACAGTTTGATCCACAAGATCGTCTATCGTTTTGGGACGGTTGTAGAAGGCTGGAACCGGGGGGAAAATCACCGCTCCCATGCGCGAGAGCCTCAACATATTTTCAATGTGGATGACGCTGAACGGAGTTTCGCGAACTACCAGAACCAGCTTGCGGCGCTCTTTTAAAATTACGTCAGCGGCCCGGTGCACCAGCGAGTCGCCGTGACCCTGCGCGATGGCCGCGAGCGACCTAACGCTGCACGGGCAAATCACCATTCCGTCAGTGATGAAAGACCCGCTGGATACCGTGGCGGCCTGGTCCTGCGCGCCATAAGACTTGGTGGCGATTTGTTGCACGCTAGTCACCGAGTAGGGCGTTTCGTGCACCAGAGTGCGGGCGCCCCAGTTGCTGATAATCAGGTGGGTTTCGACCTTGTGCTCTTTCAACACCTGTAGCAGGCGCACCCCTAGAATGGTTCCGGTAGCTCCGGTGATGCCAACAATCAATCGAAAAGGGCGCCTGGTCATAAGCCGTTACTTCCCTCGAATTCTACGCGCAAAGAATAGTTCCCTGCAGTCAGCGGACACAGGACGCCCCAAAAAGGCAGGATGGGCCCGAAGAACCAGCTTCTCGAATACTGTGACAAAGCCCTAAACAAAACATCGAGCGCTTTGAAAAAGCCGTATGAATAGGTTATCTCAAGCAGCGCGCCGATCGCGAAGGATTAGACAACATGTTGACAATCGTTTCACCGCCGGGTGACCTATGTCCCTGCCAATTCTGCGAAGCTCATTGAACTGCCGCACCCGCAGTGCGTGTGAGCGTGCGAGACTTCCCGGGATCTCGCACATGGCATGGCAGGAAACCAGTCGCGTTAGTGATCTAAATAGGAGCTTGGAATGAAAAGCGCAAAGCTTACCGTTATTTATCCGCATCCCAAAGACGTCGTCACTTTTGAGAATACTTATCAAACTGAACATGTGCCCCTGGCAGTCTCGAAGCTCGCAGGCAAAACTAAGATGGTCGCGACCAAGGTCTTGGCTTCTCCGCAAGGCAGCGCTCCTTTTTATCGTATCGCAGAGGTTTACTTTCCATCGATGCAGGCCCTGGAGGAATGCGCCGCTTCCGACGGCGGCAAAGAAACCCTGGACCATGCTACAAAGATTTCTTCGGGTGGACCGCCAATTTTCTTAGTAGCCGAGGAAGAAACCTTCACCTTCATCAAACCCTAAGACTTACAATTACTGACCGACTTGGGTCCGTGGAGAGCCCCTTCGAGAGCCGATGATGAAAGAGCTCAGAAATTCAATGGAGCATCTGAACGGGTGGGGCGTGGTGTGTTTCAGTCTTGAAATTACTCTATTGTTCGCATCTTCCGCTCTGGCCACGTTTTCGCTTCCACATATTCCTGGCGCAAGTGCACTAGCGCAACCCAAGCGCGATTACGGCCCACGCACCCCGGTCCTGGTCGAACTATTTACCTCCGAGGGCTGCTCCAGTTGTCCTCCGGCCGATGCCTTACTGGAAAAGCTCGATCGATCTCAGCCAGTCAACGGAGCGGAACTTATCGTTCTCAGTGAACATGTGGATTATTGGAACGACATCGGATGGCAGGACCCTTACTCTTCTCACGAATACAGTGAACGACAAAGCGCCTACGCTGCACGCTTCGGCCGCGGTGGCATCTATACTCCGCAGATGGTCATTGACGGGCACTTCGAGCTGGTGGGCAGTGATGAACGAGGAGCGATCCGGGCACTCGAAAATGAATCGAAATTCGCGAAGGTGTCGTTGGCGCTTTCCGCGGTTCGCATCGAGAGCAACAATAAGCTCGACCTGCATGTCGAGTCCGATCCGCTTGGTCCTTCCGCCGCAGCTCATTCGGCAGGCCTTTTCCTGGCGATAGCCGACGACACCGATGAGTCGCAGGTGAGCCGCGGAGAGAACGCTGGCAGAACTCTGAAACATGTTGCTGTCTTGCGGAGCCTTGTGGAAATCGGAAAGGTAGAAAAATCCGACAAATTCTCCCGGGACGTGACCGTCAATTTCAATAATCAGGATCGACGGCACCTAAGGATCGTGGGAATAATCCAGGAACGGTCGGGGGGCAGGGTGTTAGGTGTGGCGTCAGCTCGGCTTTCTGATTAATCATTTCAAACGATTGAGAACCGCAACGAATTCGCATTTGATCTGAGTTGATTCTGAGCGGGTGCAACAGTACACCCAGCGGATCCAATGATCGACTTGGCGCCTATCCCTGAAAAATGTTGAAAGGAGAAAACATGAGCGACGTCGTCTATGTTTCCAAATCGCACATCGAACGAAAGCAAGGACCACTCCGGATAGCCCATTTGCCCGGCGAATCACAGCCCGTGACTTTTAGCGTTCACGGAGCTATTGCGGAGCACTACAAGGTTGACCCGGCCAAGTTGAAAGAGTCCCATTCCTCGACCATTGACTATGTCATTTGCGCCACAGCTGGTTGAATGATGGGTACATTCGGAGGTGCGCTGGAGGCGCGCCAAATCGATGCCAGCAATGGAAAACTGACGGCCGATGTTACCGGCGAGGTCGAAACTGAGGAAGGTGTGCTGGTGATCCGCCGAATCCACGTGACGATGCGCCTGATCGCCCCCGAAGACGTCAAGGCAACAGTGGAAAGGGTTCACGGTATTTACGCCATGCGCTGTCCACTGTATCGAACGTTTCACAAGACCCTCCAGCTCACCTCATCCTTCGAACTTGTGACGTCAGGAGCCCAATCTGAAGAGCGCTCATGACCGAGAACCGAGTCCGGCGTTCACTTGCCGGGCACGCCCATGGACTGGATGTTCCCGTAACTCGCGAACTCGCGGCGAATCCGAGACCGTTTGGGCACACTGCACATCACCTCCGCGTAAGAGAAAATAACGTACACATCGGAAGCGACACCTGAAGCGAGCCCCACAAACTTTCTGACAAATTGCGAATCGCACTTAGAGCCGGGCGGGCAACGAAGCCCGTTAGTCGATTCCATGAATCCGCAAATTCACCAATTGCTCGATAGTCAGATTTTGCATTCCGCGCGAGCGTAAGTTACTTACAAATTCAGGCGTCACCCCGTGAATGCGCATCGCCACGAGTTGTTCTGGCTCGGGATGTTTGTACCCGAGCGACTGCATCTTCTGGATGAATTCCGGCGAGACCCCGTGAATGCGAAATGCGATCAGTTGTTGCAGATCCACCTTCTCGTATCCGGCTTTCTTCAGTTGCTCCATCCACTCTGGCGTCGCACCGTGAATCCTCATGGCCACCAGCGTATCCTCGCTTGGCTGGTAACCCGCCTGATGTAGAAAACGCACCATCTCCGGGGTCACTCCGTGAATGCGAAAAGCCACCAGTTTGTCGCTATCGGTAACCGCCAATCCCGATTTTCTAAACTCCTCCACGAAGGCGGCGTTCACATTAAAAATTCGGAACGCAATCAATTTTTCCGTGTCCAGCCCTTCCAGACGCTCCGCTTTCATTTCCTTCGCGAAAGCCATGCTCACATCCATGACCGCCATCGAATACTGTTTATCGCCGTCAATCTCGTCAAATCCAAGCGAATTCAGTTCCTGGGCATATCGGGGTTCCGCAAAAAAATGAAACACCCCGGCGCCGTCGCCATCATTCACAAATCCTTCGCATTCGAATCGTCCTGCATCCCGCGCAATCGTGAAGTGCACATCCTGTTTTCCGGACCGCGAAAGATCCAGTCCCTTCAGCTCGCTGACATGAATCGTAGACTCATGATCCGAATTTCCGCCATGGTGGTGCTCTATCAGCGCCAGATCCACTTCGTCGGCCTTATCGGCGCGCTGAATTGTCCAGTTCCCACTGCGCGATTCCGCAGCCTTCACAATCAGGGCGCCAATCAGCGTGCAGAACACCAGAACGTAGCAGATTAATCCTTCACGTCGATTCATGGCCTCGCGCTCCTCTCGCACATCATTCGTCCAATACACCGGAATGTTTCAGCATCATCAATTTGTCGAGGCTCAAATTCTGGAACCCATGGCTGCGCGCCTTTTCAATAAATTCCGGCGTGATCCCCTGCACCTTCGCTCCGATTACGCCGTGCGCATCCAGCTTTAACCCCGCAGACTGCAATCCCTTTACGTATTCGGCCGTGACTGCCTGCACTTTCATAGCGATAACATCTCCGGTATCAAGTTGAAAACCCATCGCCTTCAACTCGCGCACATATTCCGGAGTGACGCCCTGGACTCGCATCGCGATCAGTTCCCTACCGGAAAGCTTCGGGTCCGTAACACTCCTCATCTCTCGAGCGTATTCGCCAGTCACACCCTGAATTTTCATCGCCAGCACGCTGCTTGCGTCAGTGTCGAAGCCTATCTCGTGCAGTTGTTTTATATATTCTGGCGTCACGCCTTGCACCCGCATGGCGATGATTTGATCGATGTTCTGCGCGAATCCAGCGTCGCGGAGTTCACGAATCAATTCCGGCGTCACGCCCTGCACTCGCATCGCGATTAATTCGTTAACCCCGGGCTTCAATCCCAGTACGTGGATGCGGCGCACATATTCGGGCGTTACGTTCTGTATTTTCATCGCGATCAGTTGGTCGATCGATACGTCCGTGATGCCTTCTGCCTTTAAACCATCAATGTAGGAAGCTGATCTGGACGGCTTTCGTTCGTCTCCGCGAGAGTCGCTGTTCTCAGTTTGTTGTTCTTGCTCGTCTTGGTTCGCGCTTGCGATGGTCTCTGCCTGCGGCGCTGCAGAACTTTCCGCTGCTGGCGATGGCACTGGTTTGCGCAGCCGTTTTTCGGGGCGCACCACGATTGCTGTCCCGTGATCTTCCGGCGACACCAGTGGCGCCGCAGGCGCAGGATTCTGGTCGGCAGTTACCTTATTTGCCTGCGCCGCACTCAACAGCGCATTCCCGGCCAATACGGAAGCGCACAGGCACAACATACTTCCAGCGATGCCCGCGCTACGTGCTCCCCAATCTAACTTCGAAACCCCCAACAAGCGCGCGACTCGCTCCGCGAGTGGGCTGCGATTTGCGGCCATGGCCAGCGCCGGCGCGCTTTGCCATTCCGCCATCGCTGCGAGCGCGCGTGCATACTCGACAGCATTTCCGCACACTGCAATGGCTACGTCATCGCAACAGTTTTCCCGCTCCGCGCGAATTCTCTTGCTCAGCCACCACACCGCGGGGTGATAGAACAACAGGGTCTCCGCCGCAATCTGAAATAAATTCACGAACGAGTCCAGCCGTTTGACGTGTGCAAGTTCATGCGCGATCACCAATTCGAGCTGCTGCGCAGAAAGTCCCGTCAACGCCGACACTGGCAACAAAACGATGGGCCGGAACCATCCCACCACTGCCGGCGCTTGCAACTGCAAACTCTCGCAGTACTGCACCGCGCGATTCAGTCTCAATCGTCGTTGCAATTCCAGGCAGCGCGCATGCAATACTCTCGCGACTGGCGCGCCCTTCTTAATCCGCATCCGCTCGATCAGCAAAAAACCCGCCGCAGGGCGCAGGCTCAGCAGCAACACGCCCCCAAACCACGCCTCGACAAACCACAGGAGATAAATTGCCGAAGCCTTTTCCCTAGGTGCCGAACCGATATTAAAAATTTGCGTCGTCGTTGCCGCCAGTGTTGCGATCTGAGATTGGGGCGTTTGCGATAATCCTGCGGTTGCAGCCGTTGCGGGCGCCGTCAAAGGTCGCTCCGACAAAACCAAAAATGTCACCGCTGGCGCGGCTACCATCAGCGCCAGCATCACCACGGCCACCAAATATTTCGCCGATGCTCGTCGTATCACAGTCATCCCCGCGAAGGCTACTGCGGCAATCGCTATCCCCTGCCACAAGAAGTGCAAGAGTGTCAGCCCGATCAGTCGCACGGTCTCAGCAGTCACCCAGCCGGCAAATCCCCTCATGGCAGTTTCCTTTCATACTCTTCAAGCAGCCGTCGTAATTCTTCAGCCTCTTCACGAGAACCTTTTCGGCCCGCCAGCGCGTGCATCATCAATTGGCTTGCGGACCCGTCAAACACTCTTTGCAGTACATCGCCCGCCAGTTGCCGCTTGGTTTTCTCCGCAGCCTGATTCGCTTCGTACACGTGCGCGCGTTGCTCCTCGTTGCGCCGCACCGAACCTTTCTCGGTCATGATCTGCATGAGCTTTAAGACGCTGGTATACCCGATCCGTTTCTTCTTGCTTAGCGCATCGTGCACTTCGCGCACCGTAGAGGGCCCGCGCGTCCACAAAATACGCAGTATTTCCAGTTCCGATACCGTAGGTTTCTGGGTCTCTGGTGTCATGCCGCGGAATCTACTACGAAGATGTTCGTACTGTCAACGACAATCTTCGTACTTCACAGGGTGCCGGCTTCGATTTTTATGGTTTACCCGCCGTGGCGGGTGGGTCCGGGAATTTTTGGGACCAAGTCTTTGTTCCCGGGCGCAAAAGTGGGCAACCTCATGTTCCGAGTTCAGGCATTTCCCGAGTTCATTAGAAAACTATCAACCTGCCGTTTTCGGGTTAGCCTTAATCCTTCCACTTCGAATCGCTTTCACAAACACTTCGTGGTCGTACTGCGTCTGGTCCGCATACGCGAAAGCAAATTCCACTATGGCTTTATCAAACGCGTCATTCCTTCCCAAATAGCCCGAAATTTGCGCTGCATCGCCAGTGCGTGCATGGGCCCGCGCCAGCGTCCAGCCGCAAAGTTCCAGGTATTCGATCCACTCTTCTTTGGGCATATCTTCCACGTTGATAGTCATTTTCATATCCCGTAGCTGTCGAAAATAATAGTCGTGCCCCTGATCATCCCGCGTCCAACCCAGAAAAATATCGCTGGCCGCCTGCAACATCCGTTGCCCTGTGACCACCCGTTCGCCGTGGTACCTATAACGGCTCTTTCCCGCGTATGCTTCCAATACCGAGGGCAGCGCCTCCTTAAATTGCAAAAATAACGGGTCCATCTTGTCGGCCATTAGCAGAACTACCGCGCATCTGGTCCCCACGCTTCCCACGCCCACAACTTTTCGCGCGATGTCCACAATGTGGTAGCGGTCAATAATCACGCGCCGCTCTTCCGGTAGCGTCAAGCGATACCGGCGAAACATTTCTCTTACCCGGTTGCCTTGCTTGATTCTCTGGCGCGGATGATAAATCAGCGGTGGATTATCGATGATGCGTGGCCAGCCGTTCACCAGTTTTGTCATGTGCGGAAAAACATGCTCCGCCGTTTGCAATTTTGCTTTTTCTTCTATCCGCTCCCAGTATTTCTTGGCCTTCTTGGACTTTGCCACGCTTATCAATATATTGGCGTCGAGAGCCGAATACCACACTTCTAACGCGCGCATTTTCGCGTACTGGTTCATATGTTCCCGATAACTCGCCACCGCCGCTCTCACCGCCTTTTGACAAGCGTGTTCTCCGCCACCTTTGTGCCGACCGGCGAGCACAATGCTAGTGGCTAGCCGCTTCACGTCCCATTCCCAGGGCGCATGCAACGTTTCATCAAAATCATTAATGTCAAAAACCAACCGCCGCTCTGGCGAACCGAATCCGCCAAAATTGCTGACGTGGCAATCGCCACAAGCCTGAACGTGCAAGCCTGTTCGCGGCGTCGTCGCCAGATCCGCCGCCATGACCGCCGCAGCGCCACGGAAGAATCCGAACGCCGACTGTCGCATCCGCGCATATCGAATCGGCAAAATCTCCGGCAATCTTCCATGGTCGGATTTCTTTAGCAGCTCAATCGGATCAAAACGGTTGGCCGGCGGCACCCACTCCCCTTGCGCGCTTCGCGTCGCTCTTCGGCGCAACGCTTTGCCAATAGCAAATCTCTCTTTTAGAGACGGCCCGAAAAGCACAACCTTGCGCTGCGAACCGCTAGTGGTCTTCGGGGATTCATTTTTTGCTTTTTTGGAATTATTCACTGCGGTCACTGAGCCTGCTGGAGCTTTATAGAATTGAGGTTATGTACCCAGCGTGCCGGTCGGCTATCACCACGAACGATCAGTTGGAAGGGGCCATTCTTCCCGAGTGGCTGGCCCTCGCGCGTATCGGCCACAATCACCTGGCCAGCATGAAAAATCGAATCCACTTCTGCGAGAGACAGCAGCACAGAATATCCGTCGGTTCCCGAGGCCAGAAGACGGGTTCTGAGGGCCTCCTTGCGAAATTCTTTCCCGACCGGAGCGTTGGCCTTCGCCAGCAACGTTTCAAGTGGCACACCTGAATAATTTTCCTCGGCGTTAGTGAGCCCGTTATGCACCTTGATCGTAATGTGGAGCAACGCGCGAAAATCTGTGGGTGAAAACACTATAGGCTCGTGGTAAGGATCGCTCACGACCAACGAATCGGAGGGATAGATAACCGGCGGCGAACCGCTTGCCCCGACCTTCAATGTCACTCTTACTTCTTGAGCGATACGGTCAGCGCCGTTCTGATCACTTACCTTGACAGCTTGCGTTGCGGTCGTAAATCCCGACGCAGAAATCGACAACGTATATTCGCCTGCGCTCGGACGGAAGTCGGCGTGGTCCTTATCATTCGTTTTCACCTTCTGAGGGGAATTTTCTGGACGCGGCACAATTTCTATCTGGGCCTGCCGGATTGCCGTTCCCGACTGGTCGCTTACCACCACTTCGACCGCGTTCGTCTCTGTCTGCCGCCCGAATCTACCGGTCGGAATGGTCAGCAGCATTGCCGACAGCAATATCAGCCTACCGCTCATGGTGCGCATGTCGAAAAGCATAGCGCGTAAGCCGCAGGCTGTCAGCCAAACTGCCGGTGAAATTACAGCGTGGCTCGTCACGATAATTTTCCGATCAGTTTGCGGATAAATTCCGAGGCGGCAGCGGCTTCTCGCGGTTCATCACCGGACAATTTCTTCAAGGCACGCACGAGCATCTGCACGCGCCTTCGCCTGCCCTTCTGCAAAATCTTCACACCGCGCGCTGTCGCCTCCAGGAGCATACGCCGTTTGTCGTCGGTACTTCGCCGACGCACCAGCCGCGCGCGCTCCAAGCCGACCACGATCCGGCTCATCGTAGGAGGCCGCACCTGTTCGGCCCCGGCCAGGTCCTTCAACGAACGCGGACCACCAAACACCAACACCGAAAGCGCGGAAAGTTGAGCCGGCCCGATTCCCGCGTTGCGATCCTGAGCACGCACTTTTCGCAACAAGTGAATGGCGGCGGAATGAAGCGAGTCAGCGATGCGGTAGGCTGCCGCGTCGGACAATATTTTACTATTGCGTTTTGTCATGAAATATAGTTAGCTATGCTAACTAATCTAACTCGAAGGAGGTCCAGTCATGAACATTCCCGAAAACTGCGCACTCAACCGAATCGGGCAAATCGCCATCAACGTGTATGACGTCGGTCGCGCCACCGCATTCTATCGCGATGTGCTCGCTTTGCCTCACCTCTTCAGCGCCGGCCATTTGAGCTTTTTTAATTGCGGTGGTGTGCGCTTGATGCTCAGTCCGCCGGAGAAGCCCGAGTTTGATCATCCGGCTTCCATCTTGTATTTTCAGGTCGGCGACATTCAAGCCGCGTTCCAGCGCCTCAAATCAGCGGGCGTAAAGTTTGAAGATGAACCGCATCTCATCGCTCGCATGCCCACGCACGAGCTCTGGATGAACCACTTCCACGACACGGAAGGCAACCTCCTCGCGCTAATGAGCGAAGTCCCGAACGCTGCATAACTATTCGTCGCGGGACACGGTATTGGCGGCTCATAAACACGACCGGACAGCACAGGAGGCCGTTCAATCGATGACTACAGAAAGCAAATTCGTCTGCAACATAAGCGCACTGAAACCCGTCGAGCGAGCACATCATAAACAACTCACCGAGAAACTCATCGGCAGCCAGACGAAAATTGTGGAGAAAGAAAAGGGCTATGAATTTCAGTTCAATCCGTCGATCGTAACAATAGTAGAATTAGCTGATTGGGTCGTAGCCGAAAGCAAGTGCTGTCCATTTTTTGATTTTCGTATAGACCTGGAGCGCGAAGCAAGACTCATTTGCCTGCGTTTGACGGGCGATGAGGGCGTCAAACAATTTATCCTCAGCGAGTTCCAACTTCCCGCGAAGTAAGCGCAAAGATCCGCGCGAGGTTTGAGCACAAATTTTCGACCATATAAATTCCTGCAAATCCGCGCTTTACATGTGCGCCGCACGCTATTCATGTAAAATGTCATGACTCCCTAGGGGCGTAGCTCAGTGGTAGAGCAGCGGCCTTTTAAGCCGAAGGTCGTGGGTTCGATCCCCACCGCCCCTACCAAAGGTTTGTGTTGTCAATCTGTTAGGTCGCTGCCGTCTCGCCAATTGGAACACCGTTGCTGACTGACGTTCCGCTCTGAAGTAGAAGAAGGTCGGCGATTTCAATGAGTTGCAGCATTTGCGAAGAAGTCTCACAGGTGCCAACGGGCACCAGAATCCCCACCGCCTTCATTAATACTCTGTGGGATCGGAGACTCGAAAGCGGCCGTCAGCGTGAGCTTGATCTGTCGCCGCGGGGCAGCGCGGCCGCCTCCCAAGCGGATGGTAACAGTGGAGGAGAGCACCT
>Ga0185299_10001332_pt1 | contig 49120 bp, 48 predicted proteins | sample PaiPotPPA55metaG_FD_128002 | JGI IMG/M metagenome (GOLD analysis project Ga0185299, IMG submission 128002) | Iron sulfur acid spring bacterial and archeal communities from Banff, Canada, to study Microbial Dark Matter (Phase II) - Paint Pots PPA... ... | reverse complement strand
ACGAACGAGGCGACGATATTGTCGTTGGTCTCGTGCTCGGTCGGAAGTTCGACGAGCTCGACCCGGCCCTCGCCCCAACTCTCCCGCGGCTCGACGAAATAGCTCGGCCGCATCTCATAGGCGAGATACGTCAAAATGATTCCAATTGGCCAGGAAGCGCTTTACGCTGCGGATCATGCCAAAGAGTGCGGCCCACGATCCACTTTCGCCCGATCTAGCACAACCCGCGCCGGAAGCGGGCCTGCCAGTGTGTCCACCTGATGGCGCCGCCGAGCCAAAATCATCGCCGATGATGGCGCAATACAGCGCTATCAAGGCACAAAATCCTGGTTCTCTTCTGTTCTACAGGATGGGCGATTTCTACGAATTGTTTTTCGTGGACGCCGAGATCGCCGCCCGGGCGCTCGGTATCGTACTGACCAAGCGCGGCAAGCATGAGGGACGGGATATTCCCATGTGCGGCGTGCCGGTCGAGCGCGCCGAGGATTATCTCAACCGGCTGATCGGCCAGGGCCATCGCGTCGCGGTCTGCGAGCAGGTCGAGGACCCGGCCGAGGCACGAAAGCGCGGGACGAAATCCGTGGTCCGGCGCGAGGTGGTGCGTCTGGTGACGCCGGGCACAATTACCGAAGAGCTTCTGCTCGACCCCGTCCGCGCCAATAGCTTGCTCGCGATCGCGCGGGGGAGCGAGCCGGACTTAGCCTTCGGGCTCGCGAGCGTCGACATCTCGACCGGCGCTTTCATCGTCGCCGAGGCCTCCGAGGCCGCTCTCGAAGCCGAAATAGCGCTCCTCGATCCGGCCGAAATCGTCGCTCCCGAAGCGCTTTGCACGCTTCCTTGCCTTGCGAAGCTCGCGGGCGAGACGAAGCTTCCCGTGACCCCCCTTGGCCGCGAAGCGGGAGCGGGGTCAAGTGCCGAGCGCCGCATCAAGGACTACTTTGGGCTCGCGACGCTGGACGGATTGGGCGCCCTTTCCGGCGCCGAAATCGCCGCCGCCGCCGCCGCGATTTTCTACATCGAGCGCACCCAGTTCTCGGCGCGCCCGGCGCTGAGCCTGCCGACGCGACTCGCGCCCGGCTTGCGGATGGAAATCGATGCCGCGACACGAGCCAATCTCGAACTCACGCGCACCTTGGCCGGCACCCGGAACGGGTCCTTGCTGGCAACCATCGACAAGACGGTCACCGCGCCGGGCAGCCGCCTGCTTGCCGAGCGCCTGGCGGCGCCTTTGACCGGTCCCAAGGAAATCGCATGCCGCCTAGATGCCGTCGCGTTTTTTGTCGATGAAACAGGCTTGCGAAAGGATGTGCGGGCCTGCCTTAAAGCCGGGCCGGACATGACCCGCGCGTTATCGCGCCTTGCGCTTGATCGCGGCGGCCCCCGCGATCTCGCGGCACTGTGCGCGGGCATCGAGGCCGCCAAGACCGTCGCGCGCTTGCTGGCCAAAACCGATCGCCTTCCGCAAGAGCTTGGCCAGGCGAGCGAGGGCGCCGCCGCGGTGGACCCAGCTCTTGTCGCACGCTTGAGCGACGCGCTTGCCGAAACCCTACCGCTCAAGCGGCGCGACGGCGGTTTTGTGCGCGCGGGCCATGACCCGGCCCTCGACGAGCTTCGCGCGCTGCGCGACGAAAGCCGGAGTGTGATCGCCGCGCTCCAGGCGCGTTATGCCGATTTGGCGGGAACAAAGCAGCTCAAGCTCAAGCACAATCATTTTCTCGGCCATTTTATCGAGGTCCCGCAAGCGCACGGCGAACGCCTGTTGAGGCCGCCGCATGACACGCTGTTCGTGCATCGGCAAACCATGGCGGACGCGATGCGCTTTTCGACCAAGGAACTCGCCGAACTCGAGGTCAAGATTGCGTCCGCCGCCGAGGAGGCGCTCGCCCGCGAGCAGACGATTTTCGAGGCCCTGGCCGCGCTTGTCCTCGGCGAGCAGACAGCACTCAAGCGGCTCGCTGCCACGATAGCCGCAACCGATGCCGCGGCGGCTCTCGCCGAATTGGCGGAAGCCTCGGATTGGGCAAGGCCCGAGGTCGATGACTCGCTTGCCTTCGAGATCGAAGGCGGGCGGCATCCCGTCGTCGAGGCGGCGCTGGGCTTGGAGGGCCAAGCCTTTGCCGGGAACGGCTGCAAGCTTTCGGGCTTCCCTGGCAGAGGCGGCCGGATCGCGGTCGTGACCGGCCCGAACATGGCCGGCAAATCGACCTATTTGCGTCAGAACGCTTTGATCGCCGTCCTTGCCCAGATGGGCTCCTTCGTTCCCGCGAAACGCGCCCATATCGGCGTCGTCGACAAGCTTTATTCGCGGGTCGGCGCGGCCGACGATCTCGCGCGCGGCCGTTCGACCTTCATGGTCGAAATGATCGAGACCGCCGCGATCCTCAACCAGGCCGGCGAACGCTCGCTCGTGATCCTCGACGAAATCGGCCGCGGCACCGCCACTTTCGACGGTCTTTCCATCGCCTGGGCGGTGATCGAGCATCTGCACGAGAAAAATTGCGCGCGGGCATTGTTCGCCACCCATTTTCATGAATTGACACGGCTTGCGGAAACACTCGACCGGCTGGTCAACCTCACCGTGCGAGTCACGGATTGGAACGGCGAAGTGGTTTTCCTGCATGAGATCGTCCCTGGGGCCGCCGACCGTTCCTATGGAATCCAAGTCGCGAAACTCGCCGGCCTCCCCGCCGCGGCCGTTTCCCGCGCGCGGGCGCTGCTGGCGGAATTCGAGGCCGCCGAGCGGCTTTCAAATGCGGACCGGCAGGCAGCCGATCTGCCTTTATTTACGGCGGCGAGCCCGCCAGCGCCGCAACGCGACGTTCTCGGGCCAGCCCTCGACGCCATCGACCCGGACGAACTGTCGCCCCGCGCGGCGATGGAGGCGCTTTACCGGCTGAAAAAGCTTCGCGCCAACGAACGGTAAACTCGCCAGGCCTCGAAATCACATTCGGTCAATTGAAAGCGATGGATAATTCCCTTGGCGAGCACGTGCCGAAATCGCATTTGTTGTCCGGCACACTAGGGCGTAATCGAATGAGGGCTGGGTCATGTTCGAAACGCCAGACAAGCAATAGGTCCCGCAGGCCTATTCGACGGCGGGAGTTGCCCTCTTTGTCTTGCCGGCAGCCTTGGTTGCTTTCTTGGCGACCTCGCGCGCGGCCTTGGCGGCGGGCGTCTCCATCTTCTCGGCGATACGCGCCGACTTGCCGCGCCGGTCGCGCAGATAATAGAGCTTTGCACGCCGGACCTTGCCGCGCCGCACCACCTTGATCGATTCGATATTCGGCGAAAGCACCGGGAAAACGCGCTCAACGCCCTCGCCATAGGAGATTTTGCGTACCGTGAAGCTCTCGTTGATCCCGCCGCCGTTGCGGGCGATGCAGACGCCTTCATAGGCCTGCACGCGGGTGCGCTCGCCTTCCGTCACCTTGACGTTCACGACGACGGTGTCGCCCGGCTGAAACGCCGGGATCGTCCTGCCAGCCGAGAGCTTGGCGGCCTGCTCGGCCTCGAGTTCCGCGATGATATTCATTAAGATTAAAACCACGCCGCTTCGCCTGATCTTCCGGCGAGCGTTCCGGTACGCCGCTTTGAATCGCGGAAAGCAGGTCTACACGAGTGGCCTTGGCTTGTCGATCGTGGTGAAAGAGTTCGCGGTAATGGACGAGATCATTGGGAAGGCTCAGGTGGCGTGGTTCCCGCGCTGGCTGGAGCTGCCGGCACCCGCTCGAACGTCGTCACGCCCTCGGTCGCCGAATCGATAAGATCAAAGCGGCTCTGGTTCCCTGGACTGATTGTCGTCGTGTATTTATTTCCGTTCATCAGTTGGATACCCACCTTCCCCCCTTGCACGACATAGTACTTGCCCGTTACCGGCGCCGGACCATTTGTTTCCGGAGCAGCCGACGCCGCGTTATCTTCCGCCGGATTGGCCGGGACAATCATGCTGACGGTCTTGTCGGCGCGAAAAACAAGGTGCTCCGGTCCGCGCGTGGACTTCCATTCCCCGATGATCTGGCTGTTCGCATTGGGGAGCGAGCGTTGAAGCCTGGCGATGCTCATCCGGTTGAAGGCCATGATGCCAATGATGCCGCCAATCACGATCACCACATCGAGAACTTTTATCTGGGCGCGCTTTCCTGGTGGGGTTGTGCGCTTTCCTGGCGGTGTCGGCCGCGCCATTGTCACTTCCTCCCGGTAATCTATCATTTGGTGGAGAAGCGGAAATCCCGATTGACCGGCTTTCCTAGCTCCTTGGAACCGCTCCCTAGCACCAAATCGTCCCCGTCTTCAAGATAGGCAATGGCGCGCGAGCGAGGGTTCAAACTAGGGAGTTTGCAATCCGTAATTGCGAAACGTAAGCTTTTCCCGCACCGTTACCTGCGCGAAGGAAACCGCGAGATCGGCGAGGGCCCGCGACAGATCCGCCGGATTGAAAATCGGACGTCGTCTAAGTCGTGATTCCCAAAGCCTGTCAGCAGTGTATAAGCGTTTAGGTCACGCTTCCCGGCCTTTTCGGAGAGGTGCTGGTACAACAATTTCGTTGCCGGGCGCGGTTCGCCGCCGGCGAGGTTTTTTGTGGCGAGCTTCAAAAAAATTTGAAAGGAAAGGCGTCAAGGGGTGTGCGCCTCGACCTAGAGGTTTGCCGGCCGCATCGCGCCGCTGAGGCCGTGCCACGATCGGGCACAAAGAGCTGATTGTTCTTATCGACCAGATCTACGAGGCCGGCGGTTGACGGTGGGCTCTGGCCGGGCTGCTGATTGAGCTTGCCGATGATGCTGAGACTGCATTGCGAAGGTTGCCAGGCTGCCGCTTACCGACCAAAATTTCCAGACGATTTCCGCCGCGCCTTGATCGCCAATTACGGGGGCCGGGCCGTTTTGGAAAGGAAGCTCGGCCAGAAGGCGGAGTATTCCTGGGAAAAAGAAATCCCCGCGCCTCCCGCTTGACAACCCGCGGCGAGATATCGCGCGCCTCGCGAGACCCGATCGAGATTACGGTCCTCGCCAAGACGCGGCCCGGTTGCAAGCTTTGGAACGTAAGCGAATTCGCTGCACGTCACCCCCCGGTCAGCGGGCGCAAATCGCGCGCCATAGTCCGCTAGGTTCCGCCTCGAGGGGACCTTTCATGCTTTAGGTTGTTGATCCACGGACCGGTCTCCGATTGACCCGGCACCGCCACTCGAGAACCAGATGAATGTTGACGATATATCATAAACGGATGAAGGTTGACGATGTACCGCTGGAGGTTCAAGCTTTCTGTGTTCAAGCCCCGGCGTAATCCAGCCTAGGAGTTTCGCTTTGTTATTGAGCAAACGGAGCCCGTAGAACCATGCCATGAGCGGCGGGAAAGAGCTGAGCGCGCTAATCGACTTGATCTACGAGGCCGTACTCGACAATGATCTCTGGCCGAGCGTGCTGATAAAGCTTGCCGACGCCGTTGGTGCGGCGCACGTTGTCATGCCGTCCGTGGATTGGCGTGCCAATATATTCGCCACCATCGCGCCGCGCGACGATCCCGATTTGGTCGCCTCTTACAAAGAATATTGGGCTTTCCGCGATCCGCTTTTACGGCGAGCCACATTCCGCGATCCGCTTTTATCGCGAGCCACATTCCGCCCGGTGGGGGAAATCAATACTCTCGATAGTCTCATGCCGCGGGAGGAGTTCGCAGCCACCCCCGTTTTTAACGAGTGGTGGCGGCCGGCCCAGTATAGTCTCGCGACGGCAGGCACGAGTTTGGTGGCCGAAGATCAGTTTTCAGCCCTGGTCTGCGTTTCCAACGCCCCTGGCAAAGATTTTCTGACCGGCGAGCAGTTGCGTCTCTTCGAAGCCGTTGCGCACCACCTCGGCCGGGCCGTGCGCATAAATCGCAAGCTTTGGAAGCTGGAGCTCGCGAATCTCGCCGCGACGGAGCGAATCGAGATGCTGCCAGAGGGTGCAATGCTGGCCGACGCGTCAGGGAGAGTTGTACTCGCGAATGCCGTAGCGAAAGCGATGCTCGACACCCGCGACGGAATATTTCTGTGCGACGGGCGTCTTGCCGTTGCCGGCAGCCTGGATGCATTGCAAAAGCTGGTGGCCTCATGCGCGCGAAGATCCATGGAGATTGGCGGTCCTGGCGGTGAACTCAGAGTGCCACGCGATCTCCCCCGATCGCCGCTCCATGTGACGGTCGCGCCGCTTCGATCCGACACGCGGCTCCCGGATGTTCCTTGGATCGGCTTTGGCGGTCCGGTCGCCATTGTCACGGTGACCGACCGCGATCTCGACCGGCGGCGGCGGCAGATGAATCTGCGCCGCCGATTTGACTTGACCTCCATGGAGGCTGCGCTCGCCGCCGAGATTCTAAGGGGCGATGGCCGCAAGGCGGCCGCGCGGCGGTGCGGTATTTCGGATGCAACGGCCAAAACCCATCTCGCGAACATTTTCGAGAAGACCGGAACGCACCGGCAGGCCGAACTCGTCCGTTTTCTGCTCGGCGCTGCCGAAGCGCAGGGTGGGGAAACATAAGCGGTTCCAGCGATGCAGGCACTTAGGCTCATCGCGCCCAAATGCAAAGATAGCGGCAGTCATCGCATGCGCGGTTTGCACGGAACATTTTCCGAAGTTGAACATTTGCGCGTGAGCGCCCTTTTCCTCGATTTAAGACGTATTGTAAGTACGAAACGACATCCACTTCTCTTGCAAACATTTTTGCCATGACCAAGGAAGATGACTTTCAGGCCGTGATAGATTTGATCTACGAGGCCGTGCTCGACGACACTCTCTGGGCGAAAGCGCTGACGAGGCTTGCCGATGCCATGGGGACGGCGCAGATTGGCTTGCTCAGCTTGGACCGTCGCGCCCGTACATATGATTCTATTGCGCCGCGTACCGATCCGGTCATGGACGCGATCTTCAAGAAATATTGGGCCTTCCAAAATCCGCTTTGGCCCCGCACAATCGCGCGGCCAGCCGGCGAGGTATTTCTGCTCGATAGCCTGATCCCGCGAAAGGACTTCGTCGCTACCCCCTTCTTCAACGAGTGGATGCGCCCGGCCGGGTTCTCGATTGCGTCGATGGGAGCCAATTTGCTGGTCGGGAACGAGATTTCGACAATGATCTCCGTTGCCAACGCGCCCGGGAGCGATGAAATAACTGGCGAGCAGGCGCTTGTCTTCAAGGCCGTGGTGCCGCACTTCGACCGCGCCGTTCGTATCCATCGTGAGCTTCGGTTGCGCGATCTCGACCATGATACGGCGCCGGACCGGGTTGAGTGCTTGCCCCGGGGAGTGATGCTAGTGGATGGCGCCGCGAGGGTGGTGTTCGCCAATGCGGCGGCCCGGGCGCTGCTCAATTCGGCCGGCGGGCTCGCTCTCGAGTCCGGCTGCCTTCGCAGCACTGACGGTTCGGACGCACTTCTGCAAGGATTGATCGTCTCCTGCAAGCGCAAGGTCCACGCGCGAAACGGTCCCGGCGGGGGAATTTCGATTCGCGTCGGCCCGCGCCGGTCGCTGCGTGTAACGGTGACGCCGTGCGGCTCAAAGGCACCGTCGCAGAACTTCCCTGGCTCGGCGTGCAAATTCCCGTGGCCATTGTCACGGTATCCGCTCCCTCGACGGAAAAATCACTCAACTGACCGGCGGATGTCACCCGCCGGTCAGCGGGTGCAAATCGCGCACCATGGCTTTCATCCGCTCGTCGAGCACATGGGTATAGATTTGCGTCGTTGAAATATCAGCGTGGCCGAGCAATTCTTGCACGACGCGCAAATCCGCGCCGTTTTGCAAAAGATGGCTCGCGAAGGCATGGCGGAGCACATGCGGACTTATCCGCGCGGCGCCGATTCCCGCCGCGGCGGCGCACGCCTTGAGGTCGCGGGCGAACGCCTGGCGCGTGAGGTGCCCGCTCGCGCTATCGGCCGGAAACAGCCAATGGGGAGCCGCTCCGGCCCCAGTTTTCTTTTGAAATGCGCGGTAAGCCGAAATCGTCCGCCGCGCCTCGCTAGGCAGCGGCACCAGCCGTTCCCGCCCGCCCTTGCCGCGAATGTGGATGAAAGGCTCCTTCGTTTGCGCCGCGCTCGACGGCAAGGTCACGAGTTCGGAAACCCGCAGACCCGTCGCATAAAGAAGTTCGAGCAGGCAGGCCGTGCGCAACGCGCGCAACCGTTCGGGCGCCGGGCGGGCGCCGTCGTCGAGTCCCTCTTTGGAGACCGCCAAGAGATGGCCGACCTCGGCGACGGACAGGGTTTTTGGCAGCCTCCGGCCGCGTCTGGGTGCCTCGACAATCAGCGCCGGATCGTCGGCACGGCGCCCGTCGGCGACGAGAAACCGGTGGAACTGGCGGATCGAGGACAGTTTTCGCGCGCTTGATGTGGGTTTGAGACCGCGCGCCGCAACCAAGGAGAGATAAGCGCGAATGTCGCCGGTCGCGGCGTTGTGCGGCGTCTTTCCCGCGCGGGTGAGCCCGGCGGCATAATCGGCGAGGTCGCGGGCATAGGCATCGAGCGTGTTTTTCGAAGCACCGCGTTCGGCCGCGATCATCTCGAGAAAGGCTTCGATCAGGCGAGGAACATTTCGCTTCATAGGTCAGCGCCTCCCCTATTTGTTGAGCCGCGCCGGGGGAATCGTTTGGCTCATCTCGCGCGGCTGCGGTTCGACGAACGTCACCAGCGCGATCATGCCGCCATAAACGATGCCCGCCAGAATACCGGCGATCAAAAGAAATTTTATGAGTGAAGGCATGCGATTCTCCGTTGGCGGTACGCTCTTATCGGACAAGGGTGGGGGAGGGCGGCGGCGCCTGGTTGGAAATCTGGGAAGGGCAAGAAATATGCGACCGGATACCTTTGCGGATCATTAACCAAATTCGGCCCAAGCGCTACGTCAGCTTAATTGTTCGGGCGCATATTTAGTCACCAGATGAGCGAAGGCCGTGCTCTGCAGCCCCAACTGTCCAGGTCTTGGACCGAAACGCACGCAGCGGGAATATCTCGTCCTATCCGAAATGGACATTCCCCAGATGACCGGGGATTGGACCGTAAGATTGACTCGATGATGTCCATGTTTTTACAGATCGGAAAATTTTTCGGATCGTTAACAATCGTCGCCCCAGGGCGTGATCAGCTTAACTCGGTGGCCTGCTGATGAACAGGGCGGTCCTGTTCGCCCGGCTATCCGACTCATGGCTTTTGAGAAAGAGTCCCGGCGAGCCTCGCGGCGTAGCGGGCCATCAGATCGACTTCGAGATTGATTTCATCGCCCAGGCGCCTTTCGCCCCAGGTCGTGACTCTCAGCGTATGGGGAATGAGCAGTACCGAAAAAATATCCCCTTCGACGCGGTTTACCGTCAACGACGTTCCATCGAGCGCGACCGAGCCTTTTTCGGCGATGAAACGCGCGAGGCCGTGCGGAGCCCTGATGTCGATGTGCCGCATTCCGTCGAAATCCGTGATCGCGACGATTTCGGCCACTCCGTCCACATGCCCAGTGACGATATGGCCGGCAAGTTCGTCGCCTATTTTGAGCGCCCGCTCCAAATTGAGCTTCGTACTAGCTTTCCAATTCCGCGCGGTCGTGCATCTGAGAGTCTCCGCCGCGACATCGACCTCGAACCAGCGGCGATTGCCGGCTTCGCCACCCGCGACCACGGTCAGGCACGCTCCGCCGCAGGCGATCGAAGCCCCGGGCACGATCGTCTCCGCCGGATACGAACAAGCGATGCGCAGATGGTTTAACTTGGCCCCTGCGTCAACTCGTTCCACCTCGCCGACGTCGCTCACAAGGCCGGTGAACATTAAACCACTCTTTCGTAACGGGTCAGCCGGTCGGCTCCAATCATTCGCGTTTCCGCGAGGCGATAATGGTCCGCGGCGCCAAGCAGGACCGCGGTGTCCGCGTCGAGGCCCAAAACGCCTTCCTTACCGAGCGGTTCAGGCGCGGTGAAAATAAGGACTTCATCGGCGAGCCCCCGCCAGATCAATCCCACCGCCACGCGCGGGCCGCCCTCGCAAAAGATCCGGGTCAAACCGCGCGCGGCCAAGAGAGTCAACGCGGCATCAAGATCGACGCGTCCGCCCGCGTCGCGGCGCACATGCGCGACCTCGATCCGCGCCTCGCGCAAGCGCGCCGCCCTCTCCTTGGTTGCTCCTTTGCCGGCGATGGCCAGGGTAGGAATCCTTGCCGCTGTGGCAGCAAGCCGCGTTGAATATGGCAGACGCAGATCGCTGTCGAGCACGACGCGCAGAGGCTTGCGGTCTTCGAGGCCGGGAAGCCGCACGCTCAACAGGGAATCGTCCGCCAAGATGGTGCCGATGCCGGTCATCACCGCATCGTGCATCGCGCGCATAAGATGCACGAGCCCAATCGCCGGCGCGCCCGTAATGACAAGACGCGGATCGCCGGCCGGTCCCGCAACATAAAAATCCGCCGTCAAGGCGAGTTTCAGACTGACCATCGGGCGCTCGCGGGCAACGCGCAAAAAATGGCCGAGATTGGTCCGCCGCGCCTCGTCCGCCAGCACGCCGCGCGTCAGTTCAATGCCGGCATCGGCCAAAATTTGCGCGCCGGAACCGCATGCGCGGGGATCGGGATCGTCAACGGCATAGACCACGCGGCCGACCCCCGCCGCAATAATCGCATCCGTGCAGGGCGGCGTCTGCCCATGATGGCTGCATGGTTCCAACGTCACATAGAGTGTCGCGCCGTGGGCTTGCGCGCCGGCCTCGCGCAGGGCCTCGGTTTCCGCATGCGGGCGGCCGCCGGGCTTGGTCCAGCCGCGCGCCACGATCACGCCATCCTTGACAAGGAGAGCGCCGACCGCGGGGTTTGGCGCGCAAAGCCCGAGCCCCCGCCGTCCAAGGGCGAGAGCCGCGGCCATGAATCGCGTGTCCGCGCAGGACTGGATCATGCCTGGCTCGGCGAACGCGCTTTTGTTCGAGGCGGATTTGTGCCGTCCTCCGGGGCTTGCCCGGCGCCATTCGCAAGTTCGTCGATCAGTGTATTAAAATCGCGAGCCTCGCGAAAATTGCGATAGACCGAGGCGAAGCGTACATAAGCGACGCTGTCGAGCGCGCGAAGACCTTCCATGACGAGTTCGCCGATCCGGTCACTTGGAATTTCGCTATCGCCCTGACTCTCGAGTTGGCGGACGAGTCCGTTCACCATCCGCTCGACGCGATCCGGCTCGACCGGCCGCTTGCGCAAGGCGATTTCGAGCGAGCGCATAAGTTTTTCGCGATCGAAAGGCACCCGCCGGCCGGATTTTTTCAAGACCATCAATTCGCGCAATTGCACGCGCTCGAACGTCGTGAAACGGCCACCGCAATCAGGACAGATCCGGCGGCGGCGAATGGCCGATGCATCGTCGGCCGGGCGAGAGTCCTTCACCTGGGTTTCGAGACTGCTGCAGTAAGGGCACCGCATGGCGGACCGGCCTCAAAGCATGATGGTAACCTGCGCGGATCGCGATCCAGTTACCTTAAGACGCAAACGATCCTCGGCCTCAATAAACCGGGAAGCGTTGCGTCAATTCGCGTGCGCCTGCCTTGACTTTGGCTTCCACGGCCGCATTGCCCGCGTCGCCGTGCTTGGCCAAGCCGTCCAAGGTTTCGGCGATCAGCTCGCCGACCTTTTTGAATTCGGCAATCCCAAAACCGCGTGAGGTCGCAGCCGGCGTTCCGAGGCGAATGCCGGAGGTCACCATTGGGCTCGCGGTATCGAAAGGCACGCCATTTTTATTGCAGGTGATCCCGGCGCGCCCGAGCGCCGCTTCCGCCGCCTTGCCGGTGAGGTTTTTTGGCCGCAGATCGACCAGCATCAGATGATTGTCGGTGCCGCCGGTGGTAATCGCGTAACCGCGCTCACCGAGCGTCGCGGCGAGCGCCTTGGCGTTGTCGGCGACCTGCCTGGCGTAAAGCTTGAATTCGGGCCGGAGCGCCTCGCCGAAAGCGACCGCCTTGGCCGCGATCACATGCATCAGAGGGCCGCCCTGGAGGCCCGGAAATATCGCCGAATTGATTTTTTTGGCGATCGCCTCGTCGTTGGCGAGGACGAGGCCGCCGCGCGGCCCGCGAAGAGTCTTGTGGGTCGTCGAGGTGACGACATGGGCATGCGGAAATGGCGAAGGGTGCACGCCGCCCGCGACAAGGCCCGCGAAATGCGCCATGTCGACGAAAAAATAAGCGCCAACCGAATCCGCGATCGCCCGGAACCCCGCAAAGTCCCAATAGCGGGGATAGCCAGAGCCGCCGGCGATGATGAGTTTCGGCTTGTGCTCTTCGGCAAGCCTCGCCACCGCGTCCATGTCGATTCGATGGTCGTCGCGCCGAACCCCATAGGCAACAGGCTTGAACCATTTTCCGGAGAGATTGACCGGCGAGCCATGGGTCAGATGGCCGCCCGCGGCAAGGTCGAGCCCCATAAAAGTATCGCCGGGCTGCAATAGCGCGAGAAACACCGCCTGGTTCGCCTGGCTGCCGGAATTCGGCTGCACATTCGCGAATTTGCAGTCGAACAGCCGGGTGACGCGCTCGATCGCCAGGGTCTCGGCCATATCCACGAATTGGCAGCCGCCATAATAGCGCCGGCCGGGATAGCCCTCGGCATATTTGTTGGTCAAAACCGAGCCCTGGGCCTCGAGCACGGCCTTGGAGACGATATTTTCGGAGGCGATCAGCTCGATTTCATGTTTCTGGCGGCCGAGTTCTAGCTCGATCGCCTTGGCGATTTCGGGATCGGCATCGGCGAGCCTCGCCGCGAAAAAAAGGTTTGACTCTGTGCGGCTGGCGACGGTTTGGCTCATGCTGCAAATTCCTGCGATGGCGGCCCGCGCGGGGCGAGGCCAAGGAACACCCGCGAAACGGCCCGAGGGATGACGGAGAGACTGGGATAGCATGTCGTTTTGCCCGCGTGAAGCCGCTGGCGTAGCTTCCGAAGCCAAAATGCCTGTTCGGAAAACCCGGCCCAAAGCACAGCAATTGACTCATCTCGTCTAAATGGTAACCTCAGTCCCAACAATATCGGCATCGGGGAGATGTCGGCTTAATCGAACGTATCCACAAGCCATGGATCACATTCGTTCGACGAGGGAGGAAGTTATGAACTGTCGTCAAATGAGGCTACAGATGCTGAAGATCTGCGGATTTGTGGCATGCGTCTTTGCGGGCAATTTTGCATTCGCCGCCGCCGCCTTTGCCGCGGATTGCGGTGGCGAGGGCCAAAGGGAATGCAACGTCTGGGAGAATTTTCCCTCTTGCAAAGATGGGCGCATAGCCTTCAAGGGGAATTGCTATACCAAGAATGATTGTGGCAAGGAAAATCAGAGAGCATGCACAATAGGCGAGCGTGTCCCATCCTGCGATCCTAACCTTATCGAACTTAAGCTTAAGGGAACATGCGTCGGAAGGAAGTGAGGCGGTGTATCGTTTGGGTATTCGAGCCTCGACTTTCCATTACAAGGAAGCTACGCCGTGACCCAGGATACTATTCGTTAACGTCGCCGGGCCAGGTGCATTTGAATTTCCGCTGACTTGAAGTTTTGCGCAGTGGCGCGCGGAAGCTTTTCGCCGGTGCCATCGAGGAAGGAAGCGACAGAAACCAACGGCTAACTAGGGAATCTCGGCTTCATGGAAACTATCCACTACGCGTTAAATCGCATTCGTTCGACAAGGGAGGAAGCTATGAACTGTCGTCAAATGTTACAAGGGCTACAGATGTTGAGGATCTGCGGCTTTGCTGTATGCGTCTTTCTAGTCAATTGTGCATTCACCACCGCCGTCTTTGCGCAGTGCGGTGGCGAGAGAGAAAGGGAATGCAACTTCTGGGAGAATGTTCCCTCTTGCAAAGGTGGTCGCATAGCCTACGGGGGGAATTGTTATACCAAGGGTGCTTGTGGCAAGGAAAATCAGAGAGCGTGCATAATCATTGAGCGTATCCCCTCCTGCGATCCTAACCTTAAGGAATCTGGGGGATCATGCATCCATCCCGATTGCGGCCGTAAAGACCAGCGCCCGTGTGTAGTGACAGAACGCATACCTTCCTGCGACAATGACCTGATAGAATATGGTAGCAAGTGCTACGGACGGATGGAATGCGGTGCTCTGAATCGCAGACCCTGCACAATCGCCGAGCGCGTACCTTCCTGCGATGGCGATCTTGTAGAGGTGACCGGCGGCAAATGCGTCTCAATGAATTTCAAGCCGCTAAAATTGACCATCGTCAATGACTGTGACAAAAAAATGGAATCGATTCTCCTTTATGATCAAAAGGACCTCATGGCCAAAACACATGCGCTCAATATTCTGGCGGTGCATTACTGGCAGATAGCCCTTGATGCAGGAAAGCAAACGACGACTCCCGATTCCTTGTCGTTGCCGCAAAACTATGAGGATGGGTCACCATGGTTATATAAGATCCGGGTTAGCGGCAAATGCGTTGTCGGTGGTGAGGCTGGTGTGGACAAAGGTGGTGTGAGCGCCAAAGCGACCGGCGAACAACTTTGGACGGTCCCCTGTGACAAGGGTGGAAAAGGCAAGGACTATTGGTACGAAAACCTTAAGCATGGCTCCGTAGTTCGGATTTGTAGCGAATTCAAAGATGCTCATCCCGTCGAATAATGAGGGCGAGATAACGCAAAAAGCAGCCGTTTCCCAACAAGGCTTAGGGGACACGGCGATTAAGCCGATCGCATAGGCACCCCGTTTGTCCAACGATTTGCGAATGACCCCGAGAGTATCCCTGGCGAGATGTCACCCGAGGAAATTATGAGGAGGAAGACATGGATGAGGATAGGATGGGTGCATCGCCCTTTATCAGTGGAAAGCAATTTAGCGATAAGCCTGCTACTACAGAAAAGGCATCTAGGCTTAGGCTCGTTCGCCGAAACTTTTTGATCGTGGTTGGGATCGCCATGGTGGGAGGATGGCTCAATCCAGCCTATGCGGAATCATGTAAATCACTGAAAAAAGATCTGAAAACCGTCAACGCAAAAATCCAAAAGCAGGCGGGTAAGATCATCAAATCGGGAATACCGGGAGATCCAGCTGAGGCGAAGCGGCGTCCCGAAATGGTGAAGTATGAAAAATACAAAGCTAGACAAACAGCGATCGAACAAAAGATGAAGGACAATAATTGTAATTAACAGCCAAGCTAGACTCGGCCATCGTTCGCAGGCCAAACTTGGAGCGGAACCCTGGCTTCGGGGCGCCGGCAGTCCGAGTTACGCTCGATCCCTGGTTGTTGACCCCAGTGACCATCCGCCCCGACGGCGATGAATGAGCCGTTGAGTAAGCAAGAAGCAGCCGTGTCCCCGGCGAGGCTAGGGGACACGGCGATTAAAGCCGATCCCAAAGTCCAAAGAGAACGTGCAAAAAAGAGGAAGTATCCCACGGTCGATGAACTAATCGGAATTTCGGCTTTCTTAAGTGTTGAAGCGTCCGGTGGGGATAAAGGAACCAACGTAAAAGGAGTTGCAGATGTTAGATACTAAGACACGTGCTGCAGTCGTTGTAGCGTTATGTTCGTTTCTCAGTCCAACTCTCGTATACGCTAAAGATTGTGATACCTTGGCAGAGAAAAAACAGTGCTGTTCTAAAAAGAAGTGTGACGGCAAGGTTTTAAGTAATAGGGATGCACACAACTGTAAAGACACGAGCAAAGGGAAAAGCTGGCATCCCGCATCAGATGGTACGACCGCTGCACAATGCACAGACCTATAACCCTAAATACGGCGGTTCACTCTGAAGCTTCGGCTTGATCGTCGTTTTTTCAAGGTTCGGTTGCATCGGGCTGGCCCCACTCGGGAGGCCAGACGAAGCTGGCGAAACGGTAAAGGCCTGTCTCGAATGCCGCGGGGGAACCTTAAACCCCATCGGGCAAACAAACGAATGGACTTCTACATATTCGGATCCCTCGGGCCGCCGCCCTCTGGCGGCACAATTCAATGCCCAGATGATGTCGCACGTCTTGCAGTGGACGCAATTTTGCGCGTTGATCACGAAACGTGGATCGGGCTTTTCCGCCGCGTTGGCATAGACCGCTTCATGGACGGCGGCGGGGCAAGTGAGCTGCGTTGGCTCGCCATATCCGGGCAAGTTTTTGGCGATCGGAATCGACGGGTCCTTGAGGTGCAGAAGGCAGGGGCGGGCAGTTACAAATTTCCAAAGCCCTCACCTTGAGGAAGCTCGAAGGGCTGTCTCGAAGGGCGAGGGCGTGGCGCATCCTTCGAGACGCGAGCTGCGCTCGCTCCTCAGGATGAGGGCGGGGCTTTTGAGACAGGCGCAAAGCGAGCACCTTGGCCGCGAGGGACAGGTTCGTGAATGGCGCAGGATCTTCTCCATAACGTCATTACCTTGCGTCACGACAAGGTTTTGATCGTCGATTTCGGATCGCAGGTGACGCAATTGATCGCGCGGCGCGTCCGCGAGGCGGGCGTCTACTGCGAGATCGCGCCCGTCCAGAACGCCGAGAAGGCGTTCGCGGAGCTGGCGCCGAAAGCAGTGATCCTTTCGGGCGGTCCTGCCTCCGTGCATGACCAGGATGCGCCACGCGTGCCAGACGCACTCTTCGCCGCCGGAGTGCCAATCCTCGGCATTTGCTATGGCCAGCAAGCGATGGCGGCGCAATTGGGCGGCAAGGTCGCGGCCGGGCATAAACGCGAATTCGGCCGCGCCGAGGTCGAGGTTTTGCAACAAAGCGCGCTGTTCGAAGGGGTATGGGAACAAGGCAAGCGCTATCCGGTTTGGATGAGCCATGGCGACGCGGTGACCGCATTGCCGCCCGGGTTTTCCCGTATTGCCGCCTCGGAGCACGCGCCGTTGGCGGCGATTGCCGACGAAACGCGCGGCCTCTATGGCGTGCAGTTTCATCTCGAAGTCGCCCACACGCCGGACGGCCCGCGGCTGCTGGCGAATTTCGTCCACAAGGTCGCGGGACTGCGCGCCGATTGGACCATGAGCGCTTTTCGGGCCGAGGCGATTGCCGCAATACGCGCGCGGGCCGGCTCCGGCCGGGTTTTGTGTGGCCTCTCGGGTGGTGTCGATTCGGCGGTCGCGGCGCTCTTGATCCATGAAGCGATCGGCGACCGCCTGACTTGCGTTTTTGTCGACCACAGCCTGTTGCGCCTTGGCGAAGCGCAAGAGGTCGTGCGCCTGTTTCGGGGGCACTACAATATTCCGCTCGTCCATGTCGAAGCCGGGGAACAGTTTCTGGGCGCCTTGCGCGGGATCAGGGACCCGGAAGAAAAACGCAAGATCATAGGGCGCCTGTTCATCGAAACGTTCGAGCGCGAGGCCAAAAGAATCGCCGCCGATGGCTGCGGATTGCCGGAATTTTTGGGGCAGGGCACGCTCTACCCTGACGTGATCGAAAGCGTCTCGTTCAGTGGCGGGCCTTCGGTCACGATAAAATCGCATCATAATGTCGGCGGCCTGCCCGAGCGCATGAAGATGAAGCTGATCGAGCCTTTGCGCGAATTGTTCAAGGACGAGGTGCGGGCGCTTGGCCGCGAACTGGGCCTGCCCGGAAGTTTTGTCAACCGGCATCCGTTTCCAGGGCCGGGGCTCGCGATCCGTTGCCTCGGCACGGTGACGCCCGAAATGCTCGAAATACTTCGCCAGGCGGATGCTATTTATCTCGACGAAATCCGCAAGGCGGGCCTTTACGACGAGATTTGGCAGGCGTTCGCGGTGCTGTTGCCGGTGCGCAGCGTCGGCGTCATGGGCGATGGGCGGACCTATGATTTCGTCTGCGCTCTGCGTGCAGTCACCTCGGCCGACGGCATGACCGCGGATTTTTTTCCCTTCGACATGGCATTTCTTGGCCGCGCCGCGACACGGATTATCAACGAGGTCAAGGGCATCAATCGGGTCGTCTACGACGTGACGAGCAAGCCGCCGGGAACGATCGAGTGGGAGTGAGGCGTCTGGAACAGTGTGAAGGGCTTGAGAGGCGAATAGCGTAAGAAAAATAAAGGGTTATCGGCGGTTTCGTTGATGATCTTAAGGGCAAGCTGATCGTGCGCCAGGTCGCGAAGGCGGCGCTGGCCTCGCGGGCGTATCCGGTCCTGCTGGTGACAGGAAACGCCCACGCATAAGTCTCACGCGCTCGATGGTCTCACGTAAGGGGCGGCGATCACTTCGTTCCCCGGCTTCGGGTCCGCTGACGCAAGCTTTCCGCGGTTATGTAGAGCAGCGGAATAACGAAAATCCCGAAGACGGATGCAGCGATCATGCCGCCGAACACCGGCGTGCCCACCGCTTGGCGCGTGATGGCCCCGGCCCCCCGCGCAATAACCAGGGGCAAAAGTCCAAGGATGAACGCGAAACTGGTCATCATCACCGGGCGGAACCTCAGGCCCGCCGCTTCAATGGCGCTAGCGTCGATGGCTTTGCCGAGCCGCCGCTGCTCCACCGCAAAGGCAACGATCAGAATGCCGTTCTTGGCGGCAAGCGCGATCAGCACGACGAGTCCGATCTGCGCATAGACATCGAAGCTCAATCCAGCCAGCACCAGCGCGACGATGGCGCCGAGCACCCCGACGCTGACCGACAGTAAAACAGGAACCGGAATGTTCCAGCTCTCGTAAAGCGCGACGAGAAACAGATAAGCGAAGAGCACGGCAAGTCCGAGCACAATGGCCGTGCGTCCGCTCGCCGCCTTTTCCTGGAGCGCGGTCCCGGTCCATTCGAAGCTGTAGCCCGCCGGCAGGGTTGCGGCGGAGATGCGCTCCATCGCGGCGAGCGCCTCGCCGGAACTGTGGCCGGGCTTCGGCGCGCCGTTCACAATCGCGCCGCGGAATCCGTTGTAACGCACCACCGTTTGCGGCCCTTGCACGAGCTTCGCCTCGGCCAGGGCGCGGATCGGGACCATTCCCCCCTGGGCGTTGCGCACATAGATCCGGTAGATGTCGTCCACTCTATCGCGAAATGGCGTCTCGGCCTGGACGTTGACCTGCCATGTGCGGCCGAACACATTGAAGTCGTTGATGTAGAAGCTGCCTAGCGTCGATTGCAAGGCATTGAAGATATCGGTGATTTTGACCCCGAGCACCTGCGCCTTGTCGCGGTCGATATCGAGATAGATCTGGGGCGTGTCGGCAGCGTAAGTGCTGAATACGCCCGCGACCTCGGGCTGCCCATTGGCCGCCACAAGCAGGCCACGGAGCGCCGCCGCGACGTCGGCAGGCGGCTGGCCCTGCAGCGCCTCCAGCACGTATTGGAAGCCGCCGGTGCTGCCCAGGCCGAGAATGGGCGGGAGGTTGAACGGGAACGCGATGGCGCCCTTGATGGCCGCCATCCGGGGCCGCAGACGCGCAATGATCGGGCCGGCGCCCTGGGCCGGATCGGTGCGCGCCTCGTAGGGCTTGAGCCGGATGACGAAGAAGGCCTGGTTCGACGATGCGATGTAGTCGATGAAATTGAACCCGACCACCGACACTACGCCTTCGACGCCCGGGATCGGCGTGACGATGTCTTCGACCTCTTTGACCACCGCCTCGGTGCGGTTGATCGAGGCGCCTTCGGGAAGCCGCAGGGCGGCGAAGATCGCGCCCTGGTCCTCTTCCGGCAGAAAGCTCTGCGGGATCCTGCTGAACAGCCACGCCGATGTCGCCAGGACGCCAGCCACGACCGCGACGCCGACGATCGCCACGCGTACCAGCCGGCGCACCACCGCCACATAGCCGTCCCGGACCCTGTCGATCGCACCAAGGACATAGCGCATCGGGCCGCGGCTTGTCTGGCCGCGCTTCAAGAGCACCGCGCAAAGCGCCGGACTCAAGGTCAGGGCATTGAGCGCCGAGATCAGCATCGATACCGAGACTGCCACCGCGAATTGCCGGAAAAGCTGACCGCTGATGCCGGGGATGAAGGCCACGGGAACGAACACCGACAACAAGACGAGGGTGATGGCAAGGATCGGGCCGGTAATCTCGGCCATGGCTTTCTTGCAGGCTTCCGGCACGGTCAACTTAGGTTCCTCGTCGATCACCCGCTCGACGTTCTCGACGACGACGATGGCGTCATCAACCACGATGCCGATGGCGAGCACGAGCGCCAGCAAGGAGACGGTGTTGGCCGAATAGCCGATGGCCAGCATCACCGCGAACGTACCGACGATCGACACCGGCACGGCAACCAGCGGGATCAGTGTCGTCCTCAACTTGCCGAGGAACAAGAATACCACCAGAGCCACGAGGATGATTGCCTCGGCCAGCGTGCGAATGACCTCGTCGATCGTCGAGGTGACGAAGACCGTGGTGTCGAAGAACACGGTGTAGGCGAGATCATTGGGGAACCGCGTCGCCAAGGTTGCCATGGTTTCGCGAACATGACGGGTCACGTCGACGGCATTGGACCCCGGCGTCTGGTAGATACCGATCGAGGCGCTGGGTGCGCCATTGAAACGGCTATGGCGGTCCTGCGTTTTCGCGCCCATTTCGACGCGGGCGACGTCTTTCACCCGGACAACCGAACCACCAGGATTGGTGCGCAGGACGATGGCGGCGAATTCCTCCGGCCGCGTCAGCCGGCCCTTGGTCTTGATGGTGATCTGGACCTGCTGCTCGTTCGTGATCGGCGCCGCACCCACCCGGCCGAGGGCCGCCTGAATATTCTGGCTCTGCACCGCCGAGATGACGTCATTCGGCGTCAGATTGAGCTCGGTCAGCCGGTGGGGGTCGAGCCAAATTCGCAACGAATAATCGAGCGGGCCGAACAGACTCGCCTGGCCCACGCCATTGATCCTCGCCAGCGGATCGATGATGTTGATGGTCGCATAGTTGCTCAGATAAAGGGCATCGTAGGTGCTCTTCGGCGAGTAGATGTTTATGACCTGCAGCAGGGCGGCGGATTTCTTGCGGATGCTCAGGCCATTGCGCGACACCTCCTGGGGCAGCTGCGGAATAGCGAGACTGGCGCGGTTCTGCACGTTGACGGTGTTGATGTCCGGATCGGTGCCCAGCGCGAAGGTCACGTTGAGGGTGTAGCTGCCGTCGGCCCCGCTGGCGGACTGATAGTATAGCGCATTGTCGATGCCATTGACCTGCTCCTCGATCGGTTGCGCCACCGTGGTCTCGATCACTTCGGCGTCGGCGCCGGGGTAGGTCGCGGACAGCGTTACCTGCGGCGGTACGATATCCGGGAACTGCGCGATCGGAATCACCGTGATGGCAATGAGGCCGGCCAGCGTGATGACGATGGCGATGACGAAGGCAAGCCGCGGCCGGTCGATGAAGATGCTGGAAAACATTGTCTCAGTTTCCCGGCACTGCGCTCGCCGTCACGACTTGACCGGGATGCACCTTCTGTATCCCTTCGACAATCACCAATTCTCCCTCCTTGAGACCGTCCGTCACGACAATTTCTCTACCTTGCTCGACGCCGGTCGTCACGCGTCGCAACTCGACCTTCTTCGCCTCGTCGACGACTAGGACATAGCTGCCGGCCTGATCGAGCAGGACGGCGGATTGCGGAACCACTAGCGCCGATTGCGGAGCGCCCCGTTCCGTGATGACGCCGACGACTCCACCGGGGACCAGAAGACCCTCGGGGTTCGGCACTTGCGCCCGCACCGCGACAGTGTCCGTGGTGGTGTCGACCTGGATGTCGAGCAAGTTGGTGAGGCCGGGGTGCGGATAGGCGCTGCCATTGGGCAGCTGGATGTGAACGGTCGCGTGCGGGCTCTTGTCGGCCGATTCAGCGACCCTGCGCTTGTAGTTAATTACATCGCGCTCGCTCGCCTGAAAGATGACATAGATGGGGTCTTGCCTGACGATCGTCGCAAGTTTCCCGGACGACGGGTCGACCAGATTGCCCACGGTGAAAATGGCAATCCCGATTCGTCCATCGATCGGTGAACGGATCTGCGTGTAACCGAGATTGATTTCCGCCTGGTCGAGCAGTGCCTGCGCCGCCAACACATTGGCCTGCGCTGCCGCCTCGTCGGCCGCGCGCTGGTCGACCGTGGATTGCGGGATGTTCTGCTTGCTGACAAGTTCCTTGCCGCGCCCCAGTTGCAGTGCTGCATTGACCTCTGTTGCCTTGGCCTTGGCGAGATTGGCGCGCTGCTGCTCGACCGCCGCCTTGTAGGTTGCTTGCTCGATGCGAAACAGAAGGTCACCGGTCTTGACCTGCTGCCCCTCGGTGAAATAGCGCTCCTCGATGAACCCGGGGACCCGCGCGACAATGTCCACCTTGTCGATTGCCGTCACACGGCCGATGAAATCGCCGGTCTCCGTTACCTGACGGCTCACCACCGGGGTCACCGCGACCGCCGGAGGCGGGGATGCGCCTTGGGCGCTGGCAGCGCCGCAACGAGCCATGAAGCTCAGTGCGGCAATGGCAAGTCTCCATCCGAGCGGGCTAATGCGGCCAAGCATCAAGGTTCCTCCTGGCCTCGAAGTTGATTTCCATGCCGACCATACGTCCTCCGCCTCCCTTTGAGAACCGCTTTTGGTTACACGCCTCCATACGCGTTTCGCCAGAGCTTTTTTCTTCTGTGCGTCTGTTCTGTAACTTCTTGATCAACAGGGATCATTTGTGATTCAAGGGGCGATGGCCTGATTCGAGGAGGGTCACCGATGTGGACGAAAGAAACCGAGGGCGTTTTGACCGGAGTCAACAGAGATACCCGAGCGATTTGACGGCCGAGGAATGGCGGCTGGTGGCCGCTGATACCTCCGGCGAAGCGCGGTGGCGCGACCGCCGCATCGACATGCGTGAGGTGGAGAGCGGCCTCATGTATATTCTGTCGACCAGGTGTCAGTGGCGTGCGACCCCGAACGACCTGCTGCCGAGCCGGCCCAACGAGACGCCACCGAAACCGCCGGCATAATAACTGGCCATCCTTTGACTTCGCTCAGCAATCATTAGGGTTCAGACTCAATTTAACCAGAAGTAGATAGCGGCGATCAAGCAGACGGCGCTAAGGAAGTTGTTGGTGCATTTGTCGTAACGGGTAGATGCGGCGCGCGGCTTTGAGGCGGCAGAACATGCGCTCGGTGACGATAGGCGCGCTTGCTAGCGGGAAAGGGCTTGCGGGCCCTTGAATCACAAAAGTCCCAGGCGAGGTTGCGAGAAGGCGACTTGTCCTTGCCGGGCGGGACGAGCGGATGGTACTGAAAAATTATCTTGAAGTCCTGTCGGTCGGTAATTCCAGCGGCTTGATTTGGCGTAAACCGTCGCGCCAATTGTTCAAAGTTTGCAATTCATGAAAGTCTTTTGGCGTGAAATTTCCTTTTCCGGTTCTCCTTTGCGACATTGGCGGCACGAATGCGCGGTTTGCGCTTGTGCCAGCGTCTGGCGCGCCGCTCGAACCGGGGCCGCGCCTTAAGACCGGGAATTTCCCCGGCCTCGAAGAGGCGCTGGCGGTGGTCTTCGAAGGACTCGGGGCGAAGCCACGGTCGTTGATCGCCTGCGCCGCCGGCCCGGTCAGTGGGCGCGTCGTCAAGATGACCAACGCGGATTGGACGATCGATGGCGCGGACGTAGCGGCAAAGGCGGGGCTCGATCAAGGCCTGCTCCTCAATGATTTCGAAGCGCAGGCTTTTAGCCTGCCGGTCCTCGAACCCGCGTGGATCCAGCCGATCGGTGCCTTTGCGCCAAAGCCCGGCGCGCAGCTTGTCATGGGGCTAGGCACTGGCCTTGGCGTGGCGGCCTTGCTCGAAATCGAAACCCGCCATTTTGCCTTGGCGAGCGAGGCGGGGCACATGGGTTTTGGGCCTCTCGGAGCCGAAGAAACCGCGCTTTGGCCGCATCTCGACACAGGCTCGCTTGGCCGGGTCTGCGCCGAAACAATCCTGTCTGGACCTGGCCTCAGGCGGCTTCACAGGGCGCGGTGCATAGCGGCTGGCGAGGCCGCGGCGGAATGCAGCGAAATCACATTGATTGAAAGAGCGCACGCTCAACCACGCGGCGCGGAAGCCGCGACTCTGCGGCTGTGCTGGACTCTGACTGCGCGTTTCGCGGGCGATCTCGCCCTCGCTCTCTTGGCCAAGGGGGGCGTCGCGTTTTCGGGCGGGATATTGCCGAGGATCGTGGAGTTTTGCGATCCGGAAAAATTTCGCGCGGCATTCGAGAATAAGGCGCCCTATGGCGAACTCCTGCGCAGTATTGGCACGCGGCTGATCATCTCCGAGGATGCCGTCCTCTCCGGCATGGCCGCGATTGCAAATGCGCCGCAAAATTATGCCATCGATTACGGGCATCGTGCCTGGCGGTGAGATCTCGCCCCGCTTGCCGACTGCACGTCCTGCCAACGGGGAGCGGCACCACGAAGTGGCCGCCTCCGCCTGCCCAAGCTCGCCAGCTCCCCGTTATTTCGGCGCGAGCACCATGATCATCTGTCGGCCTTCCATGGAGGGTTCGGCTTCGACCTTGGCGATGGACCCGGTCTCGGATTTCACCCGCTCGAGCAGTCGGAATCCCAGATCCTGATGTGCCATCTCGCGGCCGCGGAAGCGCAAAGTGACTTTCACCTTGTCGCCCTCCTCGAAAAATCGGCGGACGGCTTTCATCTTCACGCCGTAATCATGGTCGTCGATTCCCGGACGCAGCTTGATCTCCTTGATCTCGACAATCTTCTGCTTTTTCCGGGCTTCCGCGGATTTTTTCTGCTCCAGGAAGCGGAATTTGCCATAATCGAGGATCTTGCAGACCGGGGGATTGGCCGCGGGAACGATTTCGACAAGATCAAGTCCCGCTTCATCGGCCGATTGCTGGGCTTGAATAATCTCCACGACACCGCGGTTTTGGCCTTCGGCATCGATTAATTGAACTTCGCGAGCGTGGATTTCACGGTTTATACGCGGCCCGTCCTTCTGCGGAACGGGGGGGGCCTTCATTGGACGGCGAATGGCTTATTCTCCTTATATGGACAAATCGGACCCGGCAGCGTCACTGATGATCTCACGACGATTGCCGGACCCAGGGAAAACATCGGTTGATTGCCGCGCGAAGTCAATGAAGAGATCGCTTGCCGGCTCACGAAAAATGAACGCGTCCTTACGCTCTTACCATCGAACCGGTGTCCGGCACGCCGGAAGGTCTTGCGAACATCGTGCGCCGCCGCGCCGCACATCCACGTAGGCTTCGAGGGTTGCAGCGCACATGTGTTCGGCCGAAAAGCACGTTTCGACATGTTTCTTGGCGCGCAACGAGATCTTGCCGCTGGCTGTGGCCCCGAGGCTCAAAACACGGGCGATCGCTAGCGCCAGCGCCGCCGCGTTGCCTGGCGGGACGAGAAAGCCGGTACGCGCGGACTCCTCGACCATGGGCGGCGCGAGAACGGTTTCAGGCGCCGCAGCAAGATTGGCGGCAATGACCGGCGTTCCCATGGCCTGGGCCTGGACCGCGGCGTCGCCAAAAGCCCGCGCCTCGGTCGCCGGCACGACAACGATCGAGGCGGCGAGAAGCGCCGCGGGCATATCGCAAGGGCCGGTGCGGTGCATAATCCCTTGCAGCCCTTCCGTCGCAATGGCGCGGTCGATGCCGCGGTCAAGCGCGCTGTTTTCGCCCCTGTCGCGGGCAACGATGAATTTCACCCCGGCGAGGCCGCTTCGCGATAAAAGTCCCGCCGCCTCTATCAGAATCTTGTGGCCGCTGCCGGGGCGTGTCGGTGCCGCCAGAAGCACTATTCGCTCATCTGGCGCGGCCTTCCAGTGCCGCCGCGCCGCCTGAACGCGGGCGGGCGCGACCGCGTCCGGCGTGAATACGTGGCAATCGAGCCCGTCATGAACGACGCGGATTTTTCCCGCCACCGGGAAATGAGCCTTGGCGATGAGAGCCGCGGTGAAGTTTGAATCGGCGAGCACCGCGTCGCCGCGCGCCAACACCGAATTGTAGCGCAGTGCAATGGGGTTGGAGCCTTGGTGGACAGAGGGAAAAGTGGTGACGAAGGGCGTCTTCGTCAGGCGGGTCGCGCCGTAGGCAACCCAGGCCAGTGCGCGCGAGCGCACATGCACGATATCGGCTTGTTCCGCCGCGATGAGACGCGCGAGGCGGCGCACGTTCAGGGCCATGGCAAGCGGGTTTCTGGTGCGCGAGGGAAATGGCACGAAGACGCCGCCCTTGGCTTGCAACTCGCCCTTCATCCGGCCGCCTGCACAAGCAACGAGCGCCCGCGCGCCCGCGGCGCCAAGCGCCGCCGCGATTTCGATTGCCGCGCGCGCCGTGGGGTTGGCCTCAAGGCCGGGAATGATTTGAATCACGGTGACGCCGGCCAGGGGATGCGCGTCCCTGTCCTTAAACGGTAAGCTGAAAACTTGCGGCATCGGACGAGACGGCGTTCAACGAGCCAGGATACCAAGACTAAACCCGGGACTCCTTAACAATCATGAATACTCATGAAGCGAGCATAGCCGTGAACCGGAGCAAACCAGAAACGGGAGTCGTGGCGGATGGAATTGGTTCCCAACACCTCACGGTGGGGAGCGGATCTGCTGCCCGCCGCATCGCCTGTTTGCGCCGTGGCGGGAAGTCTGGGCAGCCACGGCGAGGCATCGTCTTCGGCGGATTTAAATCCGACATGTACGGGACGAACGCGGAACATCTCGATCGTTTCGCGGCACGCGCGGGCCGCGCTTATCGCCGCTTCGACTATTCGGGCGCGGCCAATCCGAAATCCGTTTCGACGCGGAAACCATCGCGACGCGGCTCGAAGAAAGATTCGCCGTCATTCGCGATTTCAGCGCGGGCCCGCAAATCCCCGTTGGATCGTCGATGGGCGGCTGGCTTGCGCTGCTTAGCGCGAGGGCCTTGGGTCAAGTGGTTCAGCGGCCGGTCAACCACAGAATCAGCGTCAGGACCACACTGATCAGGAGCCCAGTAGCGACCGGGAAATAGAACGTGAAGTTCTGATGCTGGATAACGATATCGCCAGGCAGACGCCCTAGCCGGAGCACGCCGATCCACCGCCATAGTAGACCAACCGCCACCAGGATGAGTCCGAGGAGGATTAGTGTCCACGACATTCTTGGCTCCCAAATGCTGGAAGAAGGGCCCCCTCCTAGGGATAGGAATGCCACCACGCTTCCGACAGGGCTTGCGATGGCCGACACAATGATGAGGTACGACGACCTTTGTTTTCGTGACGTTGCGCGCACCGGCCAATTCTTGGCAAAAACGCTGCCGCCGAACAGCGGCTGTTCCACCGCCACGCTGGCTTTCTCGCGTATCTCAAGTTTGCTAGAGCGGCGCTTGGCAAAATCGGCACCTTGGATCGGGCGCGGGAATATTATGCGCCTCTGAGAGGCGGAGCGCGAATTTGATATCCGCCGAACTTAAGCCGGAAGTCCAAACCAGGTCAGCGCGTCCATGATTCAATTTCGCGGGAAGCCAGCGTCCATTTATTGACAAGCGGAGCGCGATCCATATGGTCGCGGCTTGCTCAACACGCCCGGGCTTGGCCCCGGGCCGCGCGCCTGGCGCCGCATTGAAGGAACAATAGAATGGCGAAGGCCGCAATGATCAAGATCAAGCTTTTGTCCACGGCGGACACGGGCTATTTCTATGTGACCAAGAAAAACGCCCGCACCAAGACGGAAAAGCTGGCGTTCAAGAAATACGATCCGGTCGTCCGCAAGCACGTCGAATTCAAGGAAACCAAGATCAAGTAGTTGGGAAGTTCACGCGGCCCAGCCGAAGCGCTTGGCGAGTTCGGCAAGATAGGCGCCGCGTGCCTCCGGCAGGGTTTGACCGCGCGGGCCGAAGAGATCGCGCAGCAAAAAGAAGCCGGTCAGTCTGAAACCCTCCCTTATGTCGGCGGGAGGCGGAGCCGCGATTTCGCCCCGCAGAAAAGCCGGCAGCGGCAGAAGCCGTGCTTTGTAAGGCTCGCCCGCCGCCTTCGACACAGCGCGTCCGGACTTTGGCGACACATAAACGAGATCGTTGGTGGCGCCCGTCACGGCGCATGTCCCGAGATTGAGGCCGAACCCCATTTGGGCAAGAATCTTGACCTCGAAGCGCACAATAAGCGGCGGCAATATCTCTGGCCTGTCGATACCACCGGCGATCCGCGTCGCCGTCTCATAAAGCGCTGGATGCGGATCGCGCTCGGGGCCAAGGCGCAGCAAGGCCGCGACGAGACAAACCGCGTGCAGCGCTTCCGCGCTCGCCATCAAACGCGCCGTCCGCAATTTCACGGGCTCCACCAAAAACGTGCCGAGATGCTCATCGAGCCGCGCCCGCCACACGAGTTCGGCGTGATTGCCTGGTTGCAACAACGGCTGCATGCGCTTGGAGCGGCCGCCCCTGACAAGCCCGAAATGGCGGCCATGCGCGCGCGTCATCGCCTCGACGATGACGCTCGTCTCGCCATGCTTTCTTGTGCCGATGATGAGACCGTCGTCCCGCCATTCCATATTTGCCGCCGGTCAGGGAATGAGCACAGTCGCGCCCGTCGTCTCGCGGTTTTCCAGCGCGCGATGGACATTCACCACATCTTCGAGGGGCACGGTCTTGTGCAAGGGGACCTTAACCGCGCCGCTGGCCACCACGCGAAAAAGTTCGCGTGCCATTTTTTCGAGATCCGCGCGCTTCGCCGAATAAGTATGGAGCGACGGGCGGGTGGCGAACAGCGAACCTTTCGCCAAAAGGAGCCCGAGGTTGAAGGCTTCGATCGGGCCCGAGGCGGAGCCAAAGCTCACGAACATTCCAAGCGGCCTGATGCAATCGAGCGAGGCCGGGAAGGTCACCTTTCCGACGCTATCATAGACCACATCACAGAGTTTTCCCTTGGTCATTTCCTTCACGCGGGAGGCAAAATCCTCCTCGCGATAGAGGATCGTGTGCTTGGCTCCTGCCTTCTTGGCGAGCTTGGCTTTTTCGGGCGAACCCACCGTCCCGATCACACTCGCGCCCAGCGCCTTCGCCCATTGGCAGAGAATGAGTCCGACCCCGCCCGCCGCCGCGTGAACGAGGATCGTATGGCCCGCCTTCACCCGAAAAGTCCGGCGCAGCAAATATTGCGCGGTGAGGCCCTTCAGCATCATCGCCGCGGCCGTCTCGAAGGAAATGCCTTTTGGCAGCTTGACGAGCCGGTCCGCATCGATCAGCCGCTCCCCCGCGTAAGCGCCAAGGGTCGCGGCATAGGCGACCCTGTCGCCAAGCTTAAAATTTTTCACGCCCTTGCCGACGGCAGCAATTTCGCCCGCACCCTCGTAGCCGGGGGTGAAAGGAAGCGAGGGGACCGGATAGGCGCCGCTGCGAAAATTAATGTCGATGAAATTGACGCCGATCGCATGGTTGCGGACAAGCACCTCACCGCGCGCTGGCGGCGGCGGCGCGATGTCTTCGATCCGCATCACCTCGGGCCCGCCAACCTCGTAAACCCGGACAGTTTTTGTCATGATGTCCTCGAACCTTCGATTGAGATCTGCTAAACTTTAATTAGGTCCGCGCTACCGCCGCGTGAATTGGATACTTATACATCCATATAAGCCGTCCAGGAGCTCACAGCGGTGACGGTGTCCCGTTAAAACTTACGTCAGCCGACCAAGATTGATACGCAATAAGCCGTGACAAGCAGCACCAACACGGCCGTCACAAATAGCTCGGTTCGGACGCCCCCCGCCCTCTGAGGCTCGGCATCATTGATGAGACGCGTGTTGCGCGCGAAGCGCAAGTCCCCTATGACAATCAGAATGACGCCAACGAGCATGAGAGCGAGCCCATCGTAGCGCCCGAGCGGCCCGGTCAGTCTTTCGGTCCTGATTCCTCCCCCCACTCCGGCGGCGGTGCTCGCCAGTGCCAGAATGAACAGATTGAATTTCTCGACAACGAAGCCGAAGGCGATCACCGCGATGCCGGTGCGTAGCCAGGCGAGGAAGGTGCGCTCGTTGGCGGACTGTTCCGTGAAGTTGCGGATCATGGTCATTCTCCAGAATTGCTCCGCCGAGTGGCCGGAATAACATGCGCCCGAGCGCGCGGGACAATGATGCGGAAGCAAATATTAAAATACTCTGAGATTCTTATATAGCCTCGACGTGCCGGCTTACGATCAACGCGAGCGCTTTGTGGTCAAAGGGACTCATTTGATTGAAAGGTTATCAATCAAAATCAAAGAATTGACGCAGTGCGGCCCCCGCGCCGGTTAAGTTACCGGCAATTTCAGCCGGTCGATCGTACACCCCGGCCAGACCACGGACCCCGAAAGCAGATGAGCTGTTCTAAAATTATGCTGATCCGGCATGCGGAAAGGCCGAGCGCGGACAAATCGATCCGCGGCGTGACCCCGGAAGGCGTGAAGAACAAGGAAGAGCTCACGGTGCGCGGCTGGCAGCGGGCGGGCGCGCTCGTGCGTTTTTTTGCGCCACGCGACAACCGCTTTGTCCACTCCGCCCTTGCACGGCCGGATATTTTGTTTGCTTGCAAGGCCGGACCGGCAGCTCCAAGTCTACGGCCGCAGCATAGCTTGTTGCCGCTCGCCAGCCTCCTCGAAGCCGAGCTCAATTGCGACTATTATGAAGGCCAGGAAAAGGAACTTGTGCAAGACGTGATCGCGGCGCAAGGCACGGTGCTGATCGCATGGAAGCACAACAATATGCAGGTCATCGCCAATGCCATTCTGGGAAACAAGACAAGCGCGCCGCAATATTGGCCGCTCGACCGTTTCGATCTCGTCTGGGTCTTTGACAGGCGAGACGGCACCTGGACCTTCACGCAGGTTCCTCAGCTGCTTCTGGCCGGCGACCGGCCGGAGGTGATCGATTAAGCGATGGCTTTACGGCGAACGCGACTCGCGGCTATGATAAACGTCGCGGCCGGAGCAACCCAACATGCAGCCAAGCAAGAGCGCAAAACACCGCTTCGAGCGCATTGCTTTCTTGTCGTCCGGCACGCCGGAAGCAAATGCGGCACAGGCCAGCCTCGCCGCGCGCTTTGGAATGATCGATCCGGAAACAGCCGATGTCGTCGTGGCGCTTGGCGGCGATGGGCTCATGCTGCAGACGCTGCACCGCTTCATGGGAAAAAACAAGCCGATCTACGGCATGAAGCGGGGCTCGGTGGGCTTTCTCATGAATGAATTCCATGGCCCAGACCTCGAACAGCGTCTCGACCAAGCGGAAGCATCGATCGTGTATCCATTGCTGATGGAGGCAACCGGGGCACAGGGGGAAAGCATCAAGGCGCGGGCGGTCAATGAAGTCTCCATCCTGCGCCAGGCCTATCAAGCGGCAAAAATGCGGATTTCGATTGACGGCAAGGAGAGACTCGGCGAACTCATCGCCGATGGGCTGCTTGTCGCCACGCCGGTCGGTTCGACCGCCTATAATTTGTCGGCGCATGGACCGATCCTGCCGCTCGACGCGACGTTGATGCCGTTGACGCCGATCGCCGCGTTCCGGCCGCGCCGCTGGCGGGGCGCTCTATTGCCCGACACGGCACGTGTGACAATCGATATTCTCGAGGCGGAAAAACGTCCCGTCGCCGCCGTCGCCGATCATTTCGAGGTGAAGAACGTCGTGAAGGTAACGGTCGCGATGGATCATGCGACTGGCCTCGTTATTCTCCACGATCCGGGTCATTCGCTCGACGAACGTATCCTGCGGGAACAGTTTGGATATTGAAGCGATGACCGGCAACATTCGCATTCTTGGGCGGTCTTCACGCGGGAACGGATTGATGGAATCGGCATTGCCCAGCGCGCGACGCGCCGATGTCACCGGCTTTTGCATGCCGGAGCATCACGGCGACGGTTCGGGGTTGCCGAGGCTCATCCAAAGCGGCAATCTCAGCCTCGAAATCGGGTCATCGGATTGATGCCGGCTCAAATGGCTATCGAAGGGTTAGAACAACGCAAGCTCGCCGCGATCATGTTCACGGACATGGTGGGCTACAGCGCGCTGGCGCAGCGCGACGAGGAGCTGGCACTGCAGTTGCTCGAGGAACACCGCGCTCTCTTGCGGACCGCGTTCCTCAAACATCAAGGACAGGAGGTAAAAACGATGGGCGACGGCTTCCTGGTTGAGTTCGCCAGCGCGGTGGCAGCGGTGAATTGCGCGGTCGAACTCCAGGAGGCGTTGGCCCGGCGCAACTTGGGCGCTCCGGAAGACAGACAGTTGCAGGTTCGAATTGGAATTCACTTGGGCGATGTGCTGCGCCGGGTGGACGACATTGTAGGCGACGGAGTGAACATCGCCGCGCGCGTCGAGCCACTGGCCGATCCGGGTGGGATCGCAATCACACAGCAAGTGTTCGATCAGGTATACAACAAAATTCCGGAGACCTTCGCGCGCATCGGCAAGGTCGAGTTGAAGAATATCCAGCGACCGGTGGAGGTGTATCGCATCATACTCGGGCCAAAAACCAGGGCGGTGGCCGCGGGCAAGTGGGAAACATCGATTTCGGCGCGCCAACCCAGCCGCGAACAACAGAGATCCATCGCCGTGCTCCCGTTCGTGAACATGAGCTCCGACCGGGAGAACGAGTTTCTGAGCGACGGGATCAGCGAGGATTTGCTGAACGCTTTGTCGTGGATCGAAGGGCTGCGTGTGGCGGCGAGCACGTCGTGCTTTGCGTTCAAAGGCCGCAACGAAGACATCCGCAAGATCGGAGACGCCCTTGGTGTGGAGACGGTGTTGGAAGGCAGCCTGCGCAGGGTGGGCACCAAGCTCCGCATCACCGCCCAGCTCATCAAGGTCGCCGACGGTTTCAGCCTCTGGTCGGAGCGGTTCGACCGCGAGATGCAGGACGTGTTTGCCATCCAGGACGACATCACCCGTGCGATCATGGCCGTGTTGAAGTTGCGCTTGGCCGGCCGCAGTGACCAGCCAGTCTTCAAGTTGCAAACGACGAACGCTGAAGCTTACGAGTTGTATTTGAAAGGCCGTTTCTTCTGGAACCAGCGTGGTATTGGGCTGAGGAAGGCGCTGCATTACTTCGAACTGGCCTTGATCGAAGATCCCGGCTACGCCCTGGCCATGAGTGGCCTTTCTGACTCTTACAACCTGTTGAGTTGGTACGGGGACCTGCCACCTGCCGAGGCGATTCCGAAAGCCATCGCCCCTGCGAAGCGGGCGGTGCAACTGGACCCGCAGCTTGCCGAGGCACACACGTCGCTGGGATTTTGCCAATTCTGCCACAACTGGGACCGGGCCGGTGCCGAACGCGAATTCCGTCGCGCCATTGCGCTAAACCCCCGTACGACCCCTGCGCGTTACTGGCTCGGTTACCTTTACTCCGTCGCTGGACGCCACGCAGAGGCCATCGAACATTGCCGGCAGGCGGTCGAACTCGAGCCTTTTTCGGCAATCGATCGAATGTTTCTCGGGTGGATGTATTACCACGCGGGAAAGTTCGACGAAGCCGAGCAACAGCTGCGTAAAGGGAGCGAACTTGATGAGGATGCGCGTTTCGTTGCCGGAATTTGGTTTTTGGGCAAAGTCTATGTTGCCGCAGGCAAGCGCGACCTGGCGTTCAGAGAGCTTGGCAAAGCGGTGGAAAACTCGCGTGGCAGCGCGTGGACGACGTGCATGCTGGGTCATGCCTGGGGCGTGTTTGGTGAACCTGCCAAAGCGCAGGAGACTCTGGCGGACCTGCAGGACCCGGACAAACACGGCTACGTTCGCGCGTTTGGCGTCGCGATGATCTACCTGGGACTGGGCGACCGCAACGAAGCCCTGACCTGGCTGGAGAAGGGCTGCACCGACCGCGATGTTTGGGCTCTCAATCTCAAGGTGGATCCGATCTACGCGGAATTGCGAACGGACGCTCGCTTTGTCGCTCTTCTGAGGAGGGTCGGGCTGGAACAATGAGCGCCCACCCCACAGGGGCGACGGAATGCAACTGTTCTGGAGGAGACACCACTTACGGGAGTTCTCCCTTGGCTTTTTCTGAAATCAACGGATTTACTACCTAGTACGTAATTAAGCCTGCATAAAGGAGGCATGCAGGATGATGGTCGCACATTGGCGTGTGGCAGTCTCGAGACGATCCGCATCCAGCGTTCGGCGCATACACCATGGTCAAACGGCTCAGGCTGCCGCAAGGCCCTCCGCGAAAGCCGCCTCATCGATCAAGAAGCCCTCGGCATTTGCGGGCGTTCCGCGCTTTGGCAAGAGTGAGCACCATATAATGCGGCACATTGGCGGCGCTCGCGAAGCTCTCGGCAAGGGCGCGGCGAACGAGCGGAATCGTCGAGCAGCCCGGTCAGGGTGAGCCTCGCTTCCTCGCGCTCCGATTCCGGAAGATCGCAATAAAGAAAGGCGCGTGCGAGCGCGCCCGCACCTTCAGCCAGCTCCGCAGGAGAAGCGGTTGGCGCCCATTGCAAAAATTTTCGAACGGCCATGGTTTACGAATCCCAAAAAGATATTCCCGAATCAGTTTCCCCCAACATGGTAAAAGAACACTTAAACGCCGGGCGGCGCGCCGCCGCCAGACCCGCCAATGGGTGGCAGCATCGGATGCGCGATCAATTGCAAGGAGGCCCCTCGCGTCACAAGCGCGGCGGCATTTTTTACGAGGATTTCATCATCGGAGCGTTGATCGAGCACCGCCTGACAAAGACTGTCACGCAAATGGACAATATGCTGTTTTCCAACATGACGCTCAATCCGCAGCCGCTCCATATCGACGCCCATTTCTGCGCCGCCGAAACCGAATGGGGGCGGCCGTTGATCAATTCCCTCTTCACCCTTGGTCTGATGGTGGGGATTTCCGTCAACGATCTTACGCTCGGCACCACGATTGCCAACCTTGGGATGACGCAAGTGAAATTTCCGGCGCCCCTGTTCGAGGGCGACACCTTGCACGTCACGACCGAAGTTTTGAGCAAGCGCTTGTCGAAATCCCGTCCGGACGCCGGCATTGTCGAATTCCTCCACCGCGCCTATCAGCAGGAGGGGAGGCTCGTCGCCGCATGCCGCCGCCAGGCTTTTATAAAAAAGCGGAGTGTCTAAACCAATAAAGGTGTCTCATGCGCTCGCTGCTTTTCATTCCAGCGGACAGCGAAAAAAAACTCGCGAAAGGGTTTGCGAGCGGCGCCGATTGCCTCATTCTTGATCTTGAGGATTCGGTCGCCCCCGAAGCCAAGCAGAAGGCGCGGGAACAGGCTTTTTCCTACCTCACGCAAGCGTTGCGCGAGCACCCGCGCCCGCGCCTTTACGTGCGCGTCAACGGGCTCAACTCCGGCCTGACAGAGGCCGATCTCGGTGCCGTTGTGCGGGCGCCGCCCGATGGCGTGCTTCTGCCAAAGTGCCGCAATGGCGCGGCGATCCAGCATCTTGGCGCGATGCTCGCCGTCAAGGAAGCGGAGCATGATCTCGCGAACGGCGCGACGCGAATCATCGCGATCGTCACCGAGACGGCGGCGTCGATTTTCAACATGGGCACTTATGCCGGCGCGAGCCAGCGCCTTGAAGGCCTTACCTGGGGAGCGGAAGATCTCGCCGCCTGTCTCGGCGCCGAAACGAATCGAGGCGCCGGCGGCGGCTATAGTTTTCCTTATCTTTTGGCGCGAAGCCTGACCCTCTTCGCGGCGGCGTCCGCGGGAGCGCTGGCAATCGATGCCGTGTATGGAAAATTTCGCGATTTGGCGGGATTGCGGCTCGAATGCGAAGTCGCCAAGCGCGACGGCTTTGCCGGCAAAATGGCGATCCACCCGGCGCAGATCGAGATCATCAATGAGATTTTCACGCCCTCTCATGAATCGATTGCCAAGGCGCGTGCGATCGTCGCCGCTTTCGAGGCCGAGCCGAAAGCGGGTGTCATCGGCCTCGATGGCGAAATGCTCGATCAGCCGAATCTTACGAACGCGCGGCGGCTTTTGGCGGGTTATCGGGCGACTTGAGATTTCCACCCGACTCATTTCATGGGGAATTCATTGCGACGGCCGAGGCCGGCGCGGAAACCCCGAGGATATTGGGGTTTTGGCGTAGAGGGAGCATATATTACTGCATTTATTCTTTATAAGTTAGCTATAACTATGCCAATGTCGGCTATGACCTGTTAATTCGCAAACATAATTGTATGCTTTTATAATAAAAAAGGAAATTGAAATAATCTTTTTAAGCCAAGGTTGGCGTTCGCGTGTTGTAATCCGCTTCCGGTCTTGCGCGGTCCGCCTCGGCGTTGCGTCCGGAAACGAGGAGGCAACCGCTCGAAGCGCGATGATGCGCAATTCACCTATGACAGGCAAACCATCACAATGAAAATGAAAACAGCTCGTCTCGCGGTTCTTGGCGTTGCCCTCGTGGCCGGAATCGGCGCCGCGGTCCTAGCCAGCGAATCAAAACCGCCGCAGATAGCGGCGGCTCCGCCCCCGCCATCGACCGACGGCGTGCTGGTCGCGGCAAAGGAGTTGAACTTTGGCAACGTCGTCGACGAGAGCGACCTGCGCTGGGACGACTGGCCAAAGGACCATATTCCGGAAGGCCTCGTCCGCAAAAGCGCCTCGCCCGGCGGCGTCGAAGAGCTGCAAGGTTCCATCGTCCGCTCCAATTTCCAAATCGGCGAACCTTTGCGGCGGGACCGCCTGGTCAAAGGTCCTCATTCCGGCTTTCTCGCCTCGGTTCTTCCCTCCGGCAGCCGCGCGGTGGCGATTAATATCGACACGCAAGGTTCAAGCACGGCTGGTGGATTTATCCTGCCAGAAGACAGAGTCGACGTGATCCACATTTTTCATGACGACGACGCCGCGCGCAAAGGCGTCGCCAATTCCTACGTCAGCCAGACGATTTTGACCAATATTCGCGTCCTCGCGATCGGCCAGAATTTTCAGGAGAAAAATGGGGAGCGCGTCATAGCCGGAGCCAATGCAACCTTGGAACTCACGCCGTCCCAAGCCGAGACCATCATCCTGGCCCAGCGCACCGGCCAGCTCTCGTTGGTCTTGCGCGGCATGACCGATGCACATGCGGCCGGCGAGCGACATCAAGACTACAGCAGCGGGCTAATGGTGGTCCGCAACGGCGTGGCATTACGAGACAGGGCGCATTGAGCACGTGGTCTCACGCGAGCAAGGAACCGGCCGCGCAACCGATCGAAAGAGCACGCAGGGTTTTGGAGATTCGCAAATGAAACGACTGTTCCCACTCCTGGCCACGGGAATCATGGCAAGCCTCTCCATCATCGCGGGCATTGGCACGGTTCACGCGCAAGAAATAGCCGAGGCCCGGTTCAACGGCGCGGGCACGCCAAGGCACATTTCACTGGGCGTGGGCAAGTCCGAGATTATCGATCTGCCTCAGGATGCGGCGGAAATCTTCGTTGCCGACCCGACGGTCGCCAACGCAGTCGTCCGGTCTCCGCGCAAGCTCTATGTCATCGGCGTGGCTGCTGGCCAGACAAGCGTTTTTGCCTTGGATCAGCAAGGCCGCAAGATCGCCGCCTTGGAGCTCAGCATCGGCCGCGGCGATCCTGGCGACCTGCAGCAAATTCTGCGCGCGGCGATGCCAGCGGCCGCGATCACCGCGCGGACGGTCAACGATACGATCATCCTGACCGGAGCCGTCGATTCTATCGAAGACGCGCAACGCGCCACCGACATAGCCAACGGCTTCGTGCAGAGGCTCTATGGCGCTGGCCCTTCCGGTGGCTCCGCCGGTGGCCCGCCTGGCGCGGCCGCGATCACGAATGGCTCGGTCGTCAATGTGCTCACCATACGCGGCCGCGATCAGGTGATGTTGAAGGTGACCATCGCGGAAGTAGAGCGCGATATCGCCAAGCAACTCGGCATCACCACAAGCTCGTTGACCGCCAGTTGGGGCACTTTCACCCAATTTAATCCGTTCGCGATCAACGGCGTGATCGGGGCCGCAGAGAGTGTCGGCGCCTATCCGGGAATTGCCGGGCCGACAGCGCTAACGGCGCATAATCCCGCCAACACTTTGAGCGCTACTTTGCAAGCCTTCGAGCGCAATGGCGTTTCGCGCATCCTCGCGGAGCCGACGGTTTCCGCGGTTTCGGGCGAGAGTGCGAAGCTAACCGTTGGCGGCGAAATACCGGTCCCCACCGCGCCCAGCTGCACGGGCAATGGAGTTTGCCAAATCGGCACCGAGTTCAAGCAGTATGGCATTACTTTGCGGTTTTCTCCCGTGGTTCTGGCCGAGGGCCGCATCCTGCTTCATCTTGCGACCGAAGTGACCGAAATAGATACCCAAACCGCCCAGATCATCTCTGGCACGGTCGTCCCCGGATTTCTCACCCGCAAGAACGAGACGACGGTCGAGATCCCGTCGGGCGGCTCCATCGCCTCCGCGGGACTCTCCAGACGATCTCAAAGCAAACCATCAATGGCCTTCCGGGGCTCCTCGACCTGCCGATTATCGGCGCGCTGTTTCGCTCGAACGATTACCGGCGGCAGGAGACCGAACTCATGATCATTGTGACCCCCTACATCGTCAAACCGGTGAAACCTAACGAAATTGCGAGGCCGACCGATGGTTTTGCCGATGCGACCGATCCGCAGGCCTGGCTGCTCGGGCGAGTCAATCAGCTCTACGCCACTCCCGGCAATCCGGAGGCCATGAAGGATTACAAGGGGCCGGTCGGCTTCATCCAGGATTGATGTCAAGGCAACCGCATCGAGAAAGCTCAGCATCCAATGTCAGTCATGATCCACTCCGCGTGCGCCGCCCGAAAATTGGCTTGCCCAACGCCTGCTTTGGCGCGAAATCTTTTCCCCCTTTGCTTGCTGCTTCCGCTCGCCGGTTGCGGCACGACGGAGCGTATGGCCGTATCCTCGATCCCGCAGGACGATTACCGGGTCCGCCACCCGATCGTGCTTGCCGAGAGGCCTCGCACGTTGGAAATCCTTGTCGAGCCAGAGACCGGCCGGTTCGATCGCCATTCCGCGGCGCAGCTGGGTGAATTCGCCGGCCTCTATCGCAAATTCGGCCGCGGACCCATCACCATCATGCCGCCGGCTTTTCCCGGGGGCACCCCCCTGTGCAGCGGGTCCGCAACGCTCTTTATAGCGCGGGGGCGCATGCGCGTACCGTTGTAGCTCCCTATCCGGCGGGTCCCAACCCTGTTGCACCGGTCCGGTTGAGCTTTCTTGGCCTCAAGGCAAGCGTCGCGGACCAGTGCGGCCAATGGCCGAGGGACCTGGCATCGGGCAGCAGCGTCGCGGGCTGGGACAACAAACCCTACTGGAATTTCGGTTGCGCCTATCAAACCGCATTGGCCGCGCAGGTTGCCGATCCGCGCGATCTCGTGGCACCTCAAGGGGAAACGCCGATGGACACCGCGATGCGTACCCGCGCCATCGAAAGTCTTCGCAATGGCCAGGATCCAGGCACGAATTGGAAATTGGTCAACTCCTCGATCAGCCAAGTCGGAGCGTATTGATGAAAGGCCCGGCCGACTTCGAACTCGCGCAAATTGCCCCGGTGCCGCGCATCTCCCTGCAAGCTTTCTGCGAATCGCCTGAAACCGCGCGGATCATCCAGGCGGCCGCAACCGATCGCCGGATGGAGAGGGCGCATGTGAGCGTGCACTTGGGCGGCGCGCTCGCCGCGATCGAGGCCTACCGTGACGCGCCAACGCCAAATGTCATTGTCCTCGATTCCGCCGCCGGTCGCGGCGAACTCGTCTCGCACATCGATGCCCTTGCCGAATTCTGCGATTCCGGCACCAAGGTGGTCGTCGCCGGGCGCACCAACGACATCCTTCTTTACCGCGAGCTTATCGCGCGCGGCATCAGCGAATATCTCGTCGCGCCTTTCGATGTCCTCGAATTCATCCGCGCCATCTCGCATCTTTACACGAGCGCGGGAGCAAAGCCCATCGGCAAGATCATCGCCATAACCGGTGCCAAGGGCGGGATCGGCGCATCCTCGATCGCGCATAACATCGGCTTCTCGATCGCACGGGACCTCGATACCCAAACCGTCATCGTCGATATGGATTTTGGCTTCGGTACAGCGGGGCTCGACTTCAATCAAGATCCGCTGCAGGGCATCGCCGAAGCAATATTCGCGCCGGCCCGCATCGACGAAAATCTTGTCGACCGACTGTTGACGAAATGCGGCGAAAAGCTGAGCATTCTAGCTGCTCCCGCGACGCTCGATCGGATGTATGACTTTTCAGAGACCGTCTTCGACTCGCTGATCGATATTTTGCGCGCCACCACGCCCTGCGTCATTCTGGATATTCCACACATATGGACCGCGTGGTCAAGACGCATGCTCGTCAATGCCGACGAAATCGTGATTGTCGCAGCGCCGGATCTCGCGAATCTGCGCAACACAAAAAACATGCTGGATATGCTGCGCTCGGCGCGCGCGCATGACGGGCATCCAAAGCTCATTATGAACTGCGTGGGAATTCCGAAACGGCCGGAGATCAGCGTCAACGATTTCGCCAAGGCGGTCGATCTCGTGCCTTCCGGAATCATTCCTTTCCAGCCAAAGCTCTTTGGCCCGGCCGCTAACAATGGGCAGATGATTGCCGAAGTCGAGGCGGCTGGGAAACTCGCGGATATGATCAGGGATCTTGCGCGAAAAATTACCGGCCGGAACGAAATGGGTAAAGCGAAACGGAACCTTCTCGATCCTTTGATAATGTGGTTCGGCCGGAAGCAGGGCTCCAAAGCCAATCCTGGTGCCTTGCGCGGTGCAAGTCCAAACCAGTCATGACCGCGATCACGGCTCGCGCGGTCGGTGGGCCGGCGTGCCGGTCCGGGAACGCGATGCGGACCGGCGCGCGGAGCCAATGCCGTTAAGAGGTCTATTATGTCGTTCGGCAAGCGTTCAGTCTCCGAAGCCCCCGACAAAAGCCGCACAGTCGCGGCAGCCGTTGCCGTTGCTGCAAAGCCGATCGGCATTTCGGCTAGTCAGAGCGCCCCGCCGGCATCGCAACCGGCCTCGGAGCCGCAGCGTTCCGACGACTATTACGTCACCAAAAGCGTGATCTTCGGCGCACTTGTCGAGGCGATCGACCTGTCACAATTGTCGCGCCTCGACGCGGAAAACGCACGCGAGGAAATCCGCGACATCGTCCACGAAATCGTCGCGATCAAGAACGTCGCCGTGTCGACCGGCGAACAGGAAGATCTGATTGACGATATCTGCAATGATGTTCTCGGCTACGGGCCCCTCGAACCTCTTCTTGGCCGCGACGACATTGCCGACATCATGGTGAACGGCGCCACCCGCACCTTCATCGAGGTCGGCGGCAAGATCCAATTGACCAACATCCGCTTTCGCGACAACGCGCAATTGATGAACGTTTGTCAGCGTATCGTCAGTCAAGTGGGGCGCCGGGTCGACGACGCTTCGCCAATCTGTGACGCCCGTCTTGTCGACGGCTCGCGCGTCAATGTGATCGCTCCACCGCTGGCGATTGATGGGCCTGTTCTCACCATCCGCAAGTTCAGAAAGGACAAGCTGACCTTGGATAAGAGCGCCTATCGCGACACGGCGCGGCACGGACTACCACGGACCCGACACTGCTCCTTGATTTGCTGGAACTTCCGTCCTACCTTCCTGACATGAGGCGACACAGCGCGCCCCAAAATGTCGTTTTCCAGGGTCCGCTGGGGGTCCGCTGACCAGGAGGCAGGCTATGAAGCTCACGCTCAATCGCATCGATGGCTTGAAATGCCCGGAAGGCAAACGCGACATGCTCGTTTTCGATGATGAGCAACGTGGCCTCGGAGTGCGGGTCACGGCAAGCGGCGGCAAAACCTACCTTGCTCAATACGGCTGGCATGGGCAGAAGCGCCGCATTCCGCTCGGGAGTTGCAGCGCCCTCTCGCTGGCCAAGGCCCGCGATGCGGTGCGGGCGATCATGGGAGACGTGGCAAGCGGCATCGATCCCGCCACCGAACGCAAGAAAGCCAAGGCGCATGAAGCCTTGACGCTCGCCGCGCTGCTATCGGACTGGCAAGCCTTGCATCTGGCGGGCAAGCGGCCGAGCTATGCCGCGGAGGCCGTGCGAGCGCTGCGCAATGCCTTCTCTCGCTATCTCGACCTCCCCGCCGCCGATCTTGACCGGGCAAGATGCGTCAAGGCGATCGACAAGCTGGCGCGGAATGGGCATGCAGCCATGGCTGCGCGAACGGCAGCCTATGGCAAGGCTGCTTATGGCTGGGCCGTGAAGCGCGGTGCTCTATCAGAGAACCCTTTCGTCAATCTGCCCGTGGCACCCACGGCAAAACGTGAGCGCGTGCTATCCGATGACGAGCTTGCCGCGACCTGGCGTGCGACGGATGGCCCAGGGCCGTTCAACGGCATTGTGCGGCTTCTCCTTCTCACCGGCCAGCGGCGTGACGAAGTGGCAGGCATGACATGGGCGAAGCTCGCCGCCGATTTTTCTACTTGGACCATCCCCGCCAGCCGCGCCAAGAACGGCACAACCCATATCGTTCCGCTGTCCGCCCCGGCGCAAGACTTGCTGCGCGTAGTGCCGCGCTTTGGAGCGCATAAGGCCGACGGCTTCGCTCAATCGGGCTTAGAGCTGGTCTTTCCCGGCCTTCGCGGTCCCTTTAATGGCTGGGGGAAAGCCAAAGCGGCGCTAGACGCGAAGTCCGGCGTAACGAGCTGGCGATTGCATGATTTGAGAAGGTCTGTCGCGACGGGCCTCCAGAGGCTCGGGGTTCGCCTCGAAGTGACGGAGCAAGTTCTCAACCACGTCTCGGGAAGCCGTGCTGGCATTGTCGGGATATATCAGCGGCATGACTTCGCAAATGGGAAGTGCGCCGCTTTGGAGGCTTGGGGATCACACGTCGAGGCGATTGTCGAAGGACGGACACCGGAATCTAACGTTCTTAAATTGCACGCTTAGGTGTTGAAAACTTTATCCGCCCCTTTACGCCTCCTGCCGTCAGTGGTATGTTACAAGTGTTGCGATGAAGCGTCAGCGAGAATAGGACCGACGCTTTCGAATGGCTAGTCGCATCTTGCCAACAGGCCGCCGGTGACGACAAATCTCGGCCGTGCTGAGTCGCCAGTATAAGGTGTCGTGGCTTTCGGGGTCGGCCCGGACTGCGGCGCGAAGCGGCACAATCCCCAATTCATCAACTCATGACGCCCGTACTCTTCGGTAGCGAAGTGCATTGCGCTCGCGTCCGGAGTTTGGGCGCAAAGGGATTTTGCCATGCCTGCTAATGCATCTATGCCCCCAAGCCGCGTGCTTACTTATGCCGAGTGTTGCCAACGCGCCGCCATTGTGCGCCGAACATTCGAGCGCCTGTTAGCATGCGGCGAGGGCCCAACCGTTTTGCACCTTTCCCCGCGCCGGCGCGGGGTCTTGGAATCAGACTTTGAAGCGTGGCTGAGAAGCCGACGCCGCGCGGCTCCGGGCGATGCGGCATCAAGTGCGGAGGGTCGTTGACCGATGGCCCCTCAAAACGAAACCCCGCCTGGCAGGGCGGGGCTCGAGGATGCTTTTCCTGGCGGAAATTGCAGCCCCAAGATACCCCCAAAGACCGATGTTGCGCAAGCGAAATCTCGCCTGAAATATCTGGCTCAGCGCCTTCGTGCGCTAGGCCCGAAACCGCTGTTTCATTCTCTGGCCGAGATTGAGAACGACGCGGATTTGCGAAGCCACCTCGAGGAATACACGCAGCTTCCGGTCGATTTCGTCAAGGCCAATCGTGGTGATCAATTCCCGCCCGTCGTCTTCCCATTGAGGGAGGCAGCTCATGGTTGATTTTGAGAGCATCAACCGCTCTGCGCTGGCCGTGTTGCCTGCCATCTTGCGGCGCCTTCTGCCAGACGGCCGGATCATTGGCGGCGAATATGTGGCATTGAACCCTACGCGCTCGGATAGGCGTCCCGGTTCGTTCAAAATAAACCTGCGCACCGGCCGCTGGTCTGACTTCGCTACGGGCGACAAGGGCGGCGATCCCGTTAGCCTTTGCGCCTACGTGGAAGGCGTCTCGCAAGGCGAGGCAGCGCGGTTGCTCGCCAAAATGCTTGGCCTCGATACCCGGGAGGCCAGGCATCATGGATGACTTCGATGATCGTTTCGAGCCTCTGACGGAAAGTGAGCTTGCGGCGGGCGTCACGGCGGAAAACGAAGGCGAGGACTGGACCCCAATAGTTCCCGTTCCTCAAGGCATTCGTCTCCCTGACAGCTTTATTAAACTATGCTGCCCCGCCGACCACACGATCCGTTCCGCTTGGCGATACCCGACGCCGGACGGCGGTTATTCGAGCTTTGTCGTTCGCTACAACAAAACCGGCACTGATGATAAAGAATTCCTGCCGTTTACTTTTTGCGAGAATGCGGCGGGGAAGCGCAAATGGCGGTGTAAGGCGCTGCCCGCGCCAAGGCCTCTCTATGGCCTGGACATGCTTGCGGGCAGCCCGGGTGCGCCGGTGGTGATTTGCGAGGGGGAGAAATCGGCGAACGCGGCGGCGCTGACCTTTCCGAAAAGCGTCTGCGTCACCTCGCCGGGCGGCTCGCAAGCGGCGGCAAAAGCGAATTTCGAACCTCTTGCCGGGCGGCGCGTGCTGATATGGCCGGACGCGGACGAACCGGGCGAGAAATATGCGGGCGAAGTGGCGCGCATCCTTCACGGGCTCAGGTGCGAGGTTTCCCTTATCGACGCCGAGGCGCTGGCGAGCATGGCGCCTGGCGGTGGCCAGCGCGAACCGGTGAAGGGCTGGGACGCGGCGAACGCGAAAGCCGAATGGAAAGATCATGCCGCGTTGCGCAAGGCGGCTCTCGGGCTCGCCAAGCCTTTCGAGGCGGGGCCGGAATTCGTATCTTGGGGCCCGTTCAAAATGGACGTTAAGGGCCTCACAACCGAAGTTACGAAACGCCGTGGCGAGAACACGACGACTGAAGCTATTTGGATCGCATCGGCCTTTGAAGTGATCGGCGCTTGCCGCGATCCGAATGGGCGTAATTGGGGGAAATGGTTACGTTGGCGCGATGCCGACGGGCGAACCCACACGCGCCATGTCGCGGATGCGGCTTTGCAGGGCGATCCTTCCGCGTTGTGCGGCGGCCTTGCCGACGAAGGCCTGAGCATCAACCGGAAACAACAACAGCCCTTCCTCACCTACTTGAGCGGCTGCAACGTCAAGGGCCGCGTGACTATCGTGCATCGGACGGGCTGGCATGACATTGGCGGCCATCAAGTCTTCGTGCTTCCGGCTGAAACCATCGGGCCGAATGGTTCAGATCGGGTCATCTTGGACGCTTCCGCCGTTGGCCCCTATGAGGCGCGCGGAACGCTCAAGGATTGGCAAACCGGCATTGGCAAGTTGTCGTGCGGTCATGCGTTGCCGGTGTTGGCGATTTCCGCTGCGTTTGCTGGGCCGCTACTTCAATTGGCCGGGCAAGAAGGCGGCGGCGTTCACATCTTTGGCGGTTCCTCGAAAGGCAAGACGACGATCATTCAAGCGGCGGCTTCGGTTTGGGGGCGCGGCTCTTCGCCGGGTTATGTCCGGGCATGGCGCGCGACGGCCAACGGCCTGGAAGGCGCGGCGGCTTCGGCCTCGGACACTGTGCTTATTCTCGACGAATTGAGCGTTATGGAAGCCCGCGACGCGGCAGCTTCCTTTTATGGACTCGCCAATGGTGCCGGGAAAGCAAGGGCGGCGAGGGACGGTTCTTTGCGCGAGCCGAAGACGTGGCGCGTGCTCATTCTATCAACGGGCGAGGTCCAAATCGAAACTAAACTTGCGGAAGATCGAGGCCGGAAGGCGCGCGCCGGGCAGTTGGTGCGGATGCTCGATATTCCCGTTGATAGGAACGCGGGCTTTGGCGCGTTCGATCATGGCGGCCAGGACCGCGATGCGGGGGCGCTCGCCAAGGCGTTCAAGCAAGCCGCAATCTCGGCCTATGGCACGGCTGGGCCGGAATTCGTGCGGCGGATCGTTGCCAAAGAGGTGACTGGCGATGACGTGCGGAAGATGGTTTCGAACTTCACGGCCTCGAACGTTCTGTCGCGCCCCGATGGCCAGATTGATCGGGCGGCGCAACGGCTCGGCCTCATTGCCGCCGCTGGCGAGCTGGCGGCGGCTTTGGAGCTTGTCCCGTGGCAGGCAGGCGAGGCGCGCGAAGCGGCGGCAGTGATGCTTGCACAATGGATCGATAGTCGCGGCGGCACGGAACCTGCCGAGGCCCGGCAAGCCGTCGAACAAGTGCGGCTCTTTATCGAACAGCATGGCGAGAGCCGCTTCGATACCTTGGACGATCCCGATGCGCGGCCTGTCAATAATCGGGCGGGTTGGCGGAAGGCAAGCGGGCCGGATCGCGAATGGATGATCCCGCCAGAAGTTTGGAAGTCTGAAATTTGCGCCGGGCTCGATTCCACAATGGTTGCGAGGACGCTTGCCGAGCGCGGCATGTTGCTGCGGGCCGGCGATGGCTTTCAGCCGGTGCGAAAGATCGGTGGCGCAAACAAGCGTGTCTATGTCGTAACGGCTGGCATTTTCGCAGGGGGTAGTGATTGAAGGCTGATCTTGCCGCCAAGCTCGAAAGCGCGATGCATGGGGGAATCCCTGCAAAAACTGGCGTTACCGGCGTAACGGGCGTAGCGGGGGTGTCCGCTACGTGTGCTAAGTCATTGAGGCTACAACGGTTACGCCAGCTACGTGCGAAAAACACTAAGTTGGTAAATAGTGAAATTCGTGGCGTTCTGGCGGCGTAGCGGCCCCGCCCGAACCCGATGACGCCGAGACTGAGGAACGCAAGGGCGTGGCAATGTGCAGCGTGCCGGAGCCCTACCTCGATGCTTGGGCGCGGCTGCAATGCCAAAAGCCGGCACACGTCACGGTTGAGCAATGGCGGCAGGCAATCGATCAAGCGGGCCGGTTCCTCGACCAATGGGAAGCCGCGCTGTCGAATTCGGCTGGAATGCTGGTGATTTGTTTGACGTGCCGCGCGATGGCAAGCCGGGCGGCCTCGTTTGGTTCCTTGGAGGCGAAAGCGTTCAGGCAATTGGACCTAGGCGCATGGTTACGCAAGACGGCCGCGTCTTCAACCGGTTTGAAAATTAATCAAGGGAAACCAAAAGGCGTACCAGGGGGGTACCAATGAAAATTGAACTCAACCCCATGTCTGCCTTGCCGTCCGACCGGCTACGGCACAACGACAGGTGTGGAGCGCTGACGAAGACGGGGCAGCTTTGCCAACAGCCCAAGGAAGCGGGTCGTTCAAGGTGCCACCTTCATGGTGGGGCTCCGGGATCTGGGGCCCCCTTTGGAGCCAGAAATGGGTCCTATAAGGACGGCGAACATACCAACGAGGCCAAGGTCGAGCGCAAATGGGCCAGAGGATTGACGCGGCGATTTGGCGCGGGTCATTCGAGAGCTTGAACTGGCGAACCCGGTGCGGCTGGAGATCATGCGCGCGCCAGATACGTTGGACAGAACTGACGCTGAGGCCCGATGCTTTTCGCCATCAAGGCGCCGGTCCAATGGGTCGTCTCACCGGGAGGATCGCCAAGCGTCAAGGCGACGATGTGCTCGGCCACCTCGGCCCCGAGCGGCTTGATGCGCGAGGGCCGCGTCTTGTCGCGAAGCAGGCCCTCGAACCCTTCTTCCGCAAAGCGTTCCTGCCAGCGCCAGACGCAGGTCTTGGTTTTTCCGGTTCGCCGCATGATCTCGTTCGTGCCGACCCCATTGGCAGTGAACAGGACGATCTCAGCCCGCCAGACGTGCTTCTGCGGAGCGTTGCGATCTTTGGTGAGAGCTTTGAGCCGCCGCTGATCGGTCGGCGAAATGGAGATGGATTTTCCTGTGCGCATCGCGCAGAATCGCACGCGCCTCAATAGGAGGGAATCCCAAAAGGGACTCAACCGTCAGATTTGATCCACTAGCAAATCCCGCTTAATTGAGATGGCCGAGCCGCTGCGCGAAAAAATCCTCGCGGCGCAAGGCGCGTTATAGCGGCATCGCGCGCTTGTACCCCGACTTATTATTAAGCAGTTCATAAATAAGCGCACATTTTTCATGACGCGGGGAGTCGCGAATGATGCCGCTTCCCCTCACAGGACGTTGGCCCTCACCGCTTCTGCCCTGGCGGCGAGCGTGAGCAAGCTTTGCCGCGATGTTTTGGCGAGGCCATGCTCGGTCTTATGCCAATGATAGGGCCGCAGAATAAGATCGTAGAGCGCCATCCAGGCCGCGGCCGAGGTCAGCAGATAATACAAAGGGAGCAGCGGCAGGAAAGGCCAAAGACCGAGCAGTTTGCGTCGCTTCATGCCGAGCAACGCGAGCCATAGGATCGACGCGGTTCCGAAAAGCGTCGTCGACATCCAAAGCACGACCTCGATAAGTTCAAGGGCGGAGGCGGGCGACGGCAGTCCGGCGTTAAGATCATGGACAAGGAGCGCGGTAAAAAATGGCCAGAGCGGCGGCGCGATCACCAAACCGGTCATCGTCAGGGCGAGCGCCAAGCTCCGCGACGAGGCGGCGGGGATCGCGGGTGAGGGTGATGAGGGTCTGCATCGCCCTTGTATATCTGTTCGTGGCAATCCGCTGTCGTCCGGTGGCGTGCATTTTGTGTTGGCAAAACAAGAGGTTATTATTCCAGGACGTTCGGGCCGGTTCGCTGATTGCCGCCTAATCTGTTGCGACAGCGTTGCGACGAAGGCATGAACCGAAGGGTTTGAGAAAATGGCCTGTGGCTCTGGACTGACGCGCGGCATGGTTTCCTTCACGCATCGGGCGCTCGAGGCCCTGCGGCCTTCTTACACTCCCTACCGGGTATCCGATCAACGTTGCGTCGGGTTGGCGGTACGGGTCGCCCCGAGCGGCGTCAAGACCTGGGACCTGGCCTACCGAATCCGCGGCTCGGGGAAAGTGCGCCGGGTCTCGCTGGGGCGTGTGGCCGATGTGAGCCTCGAAAAGGCACGCGAGCGGGCAAACGAGCTGACCAGCGCGTCCCGCGCTGGGCGCGACCTGAATCCGACAGCCGAGCCGCTGCGGCGTCGCGGCTCACGATCGAGAAGCTGATTGCACTGTATGTCCGCAGGCGCGTCGCCGGGCGCTTACGCACCGCAGCCGATATAGAGCGTCGCCTGAACAGGGCACTCGCGCCTATCCTGGATCGGCATGCTGACGATATTCGACCGCGCGATATTCGGGAACTGTTGGACGCGGTTGCCGACCGGGGGACCGAGCGTGAGGCGGAGAAGCGCCGGCAGACCGTGGGCGCAATGTTCCGGTGGGCCTTGTCGCAGGACATCGTGGAGACAGACCCCACCGCGGGACTGAAGGCCTACGATCCCGGCACGCCGCGCGAC
>Ga0185299_10001328_pt1 | contig 49204 bp, 36 predicted proteins | sample PaiPotPPA55metaG_FD_128002 | JGI IMG/M metagenome (GOLD analysis project Ga0185299, IMG submission 128002) | Iron sulfur acid spring bacterial and archeal communities from Banff, Canada, to study Microbial Dark Matter (Phase II) - Paint Pots PPA... ... | reverse complement strand
ATCGAGTCCATACTGTCGCTTGGGGCTGATCATACCAAAGAGTGGCTGGTGGGCGCTGCTCAAATTAACACCTGAACAACTCCAACAACAAATGTCCGCACTCAATCCCGCTGCCTGAGATGATCCCGAGTTTGCCAGTTTGCCAAGGGTCACGGGGGCTTGGCCGGCCCCTGGGACTAATGGATTGCACTGCGCTGCGCGGCGAAGTAGTGCTTGCAGATGAAACCGCCGTCCGTGCAGTCAAGGCACGTGCAGGACTTCGTTTCCAGATTCACTCGGTAGATTGTTTCCGCGTTCGTCTGGCTCGGCACGGACCATGGCGTCAAAACGAATTGCATAACCGCGGTGCGGATTCTCGAAAAAGATTCGGGCGATGCCCCGCAGTTCGTACCGTTCGTTAAAGAAACCCGGCGCATGTTCGAGATTGACGAAGTGAGCGCCGACAGAACCCGGCATGAAGCCGGGTTTTTTTTATGCGCGGTTCAATGGTACAATTCGCGCATGCGACTTCCACGCCGCCGGACAATCTGGTTCATCGCCGCATTGCTCCTGGCGGTCGTTGTCGGCGCGTGGTGTTTCATGCCACGGAGCCGGATCACACAGGTGAATTTTGACTCGATTTATGACGGAATGGATGAGGCTTACGTCGCAGCGATTCTCGGCGACGCAGACCAAATATCCTATCACCCGCGGGTGGTGGATTTGCAAATCCATGATTGGAGAAACGGTGCAAGCTTTATCAGGGTTACGTTTCGCGACCGCAAAGTCAAAGACAAAAGGATTCACCGTGCAGGCGCCTGGGAGACCTTCACCTGGTGCGCCAAGAAAGGCGCGGCGAAGCTCGGCGTGAAGTGGAACTGAACCCGCGCAGCGCATTAACGCGGAGCGCAGCGCATTGAGCAAAAAAAGTCTCAATGCGCTGCAAAGCCCGCGCAGGTTGTCACCTTTTTGTGCTAGGTTGCGAGGCTTGGTCAGTAATTTCATCAACTTACTTCTCGGATCGTATTCGCCTCGTCTCGGGTCCAACCTGCCTGGTGTTATAAACGCGGCGGTATTCGTCATGCGCGGCATCCCGCGGATAGTGCTCACTCGGGCCGTAGGGATACGTGGTCATGCCGTGGAAGGGGAGTGGCTCGATGGTGTCGCCGGTGGCGGTGAAGGGGCCGCTGTCTTTCGAGTAACCCCAGCTCCGCAGGACAAAACTCCGCTGCCAACCTGTCGGCAGTGCAGGAAGCTTCCGGGCGTCGAAGCGCACCGTGACCTCATCTCCGGGACCGAAGATGACGAAGCGGTCGTCGCGCGCCCGCAGCAAATCGGTAACGTCGCCGGTGCGAGTAAACTTGCCCGCAAAGCGGCTCACGGGCACAGAGTCAAGGCGATCATAATCGTAGATAGTCGGCTTCCGGCCGTCGGGCGACAGCTCCTGGAGGCAGCCCCGGAACTGCAGCGTGGCGTCTGCTACCTCAAGGGCTCGGGCATGAAAAGCCTCGATCTTGATCCCGGAGGCGTTGAGGGCGGCCGCGGACTGCCGGGCGAGCACGGGCGCCACAAAGATTTGATCCCAGAAGACCTGCATGTTGGTGCGCAGCCGCACCACGCAGGAAGGTCCGCCTAACTTGCCGGTCACGTCAAGCGTCATCATGCGCGGCAAACCAGCCGGAAATCCTGCGTCGGCAATAATAGGCTGCCAGTGTCCACCGGCATCGCGTTTTTCCAAAACAGGCGGCTGCAATTCGACGCCGGCCTGAGTCGCGGCCCAGATGGATTCCGGATAGGGATAGTCCGTCCAACCAGCCAGGCACAGGATCAAGGGGTCCTTGGCGCCGAACCGGGCCAGGCGATCGCCAAAATCCAGCTCCACCCAGTGCTCCTCGGCATAGCCCAGCCAGGAACGGCGGCGGAAGCCGTCCACGGTGTTGCGGTCCCACGCCTTCAACTTATCCGTAACATCGCGGCCGCCATGGTCGCGCGCCCGGACGGGGAATATTTCCTGCCGGAAGGCAAATAAATCCTGCGTCACCGGCGGAGCGGTCGATACAAAGCGCTCGTCCGGGTAAACACGCACGCCCTCGGGATGATCGAGAACAATGAGCTGCAAACGATCGAGATACACGACCTCATTCATCGCCTCGGCCACCTTGAGCACGTAATACCCGTCGCGCGGCACCATCTGCGCCGCTTCAATCTTGACGGATTCCTCCGGGCGCGGCGGCCGGCAACCGCCTTCTGGTTGCTGCTCCCCCATGGAACTGGCGCCCAGGAAGTCCGTGACAAAACCAAAACGCTCTCCATTCCAGGTAAAAAGAAGCGGGCATGACGTTGTCTTGCGGTTGACCTGATGCAATCGGAAGACCTGGCCAACCGGAATATTGAATTCCGCCTGGGGAATATTATCGGGCCAAAGCAGCCGCACCACATCCGGTTGTGGGTGCTTGCCGAGACCCAGAACCAAAGGTTGGTTAGATTGCCCGAGCCCTGCGGAAAGCGTGGCCTTCAGAATGCTCGTGCGATGATCTTTCGCTTCCGCTGTTACTATGGTGCCGACGCCGTCCGCGTTGGTACGCGAGGCATCGCTTTGCGTCTCTGAATGCACCTTGCGATGACCGACCAATTCTAGATGCAACGCTGAATTGCCATTGCCCTTGTTTTCATACAAGCGCAAGCCCTGCGCTTCGGACCACACGAGCAGATCAGGAAAACTGCTGCCGCTTAGGCTAGCGGTCGCCACCGCAACAAGATCGCCAGGCCAGGCTGCGTCAGATCCCAGTTGTTCGGCGGCGTGCACAAACCGTTGACCGTTGTTGTAAAGCAGCACGGGAAGGTGTTTCTCCGAGAGACCGACGATATCCATCCAGCCGTCGAGGTCAATATCGACGGCGTGAGCCTGAAGGAGGGGCGGAGAATCGATATTCGCCTTGAACGTGCCGGGTTCGTTCACTGGCGGCGGCATCGGCGGTGGCGGCACAGGAGGCTCAATGCCTCCCTTGCGCAACGGTTGCTTCGGTTCTTCGGGCGGCGGTGGCGCAGGTCCTCCATTGCGCGGCAATCGCTCTGGCTCCTTGGGCCGAGGTATTACTTCATTGAGCAGCAGTACCGGCGGCTGTCCTGGCCCGAGCAGCAACAGGTCGAAGCGGTCGTCGTGATTGGCATCCAGAGTTAGGCCGCCATTCCATCTACCGGCGGGCGCCAGATCTGTCGGTAGCGCGGCGTGGTGAAAACGCAGGAGGCGGTCGTTGAAGATCAGATCGAGAGGGGCCAGGTCGGCCAGAACAAGCAAGTCCAGGTCGCCATCCGTATCAAAATCCGACAGAACGATGCCCGTGGCGGATAGGCCGGCCGCCAGCAACGCCTCGGGTTTCTCCAAGCGCATGAAGCGCGGTGGGAGAGGAGGTGGATCTTGGGAGGGCTGAGCCGGCTGCGCTTCACCGATGTTGAGATACACGGCCAAACCAGGTCCATGTACCTTGCTGGTGTTGCGCAGTGCCGCGAGGGCCTCTTCCGCCGTGCGTGCATACTGTGCGATCACGAGGTCGAGGTCGCCGTCCTGATCGATATCAACGAAGCAGGCACCCAGGCAAACGGTCCTTAGCTTGTCCAGGGTCGTAACAGCGGTCACGTCCTCGAATCGGCCAAGCCCGGTGTTGCGAAAAAGTCGCTGCTCGCCAGCGCCGGTGATAAAGATGTCAGGATAGCCGTCGTTATCGAAGTCGCCGATGCAGCAGCCAAGGCTCGGCCGCGGCCCTGCCAGGCCAGCCTCAACCGTAGCGTCCGTGAACTCGCCGCCGCCGTCGTTGCGAAGAAGCAAATCCTCGACTTTGCCGTCGACCAGGACCGCCCCCAGGAGAAAGAGGTCCAGGCGGCCGTCATGGTTATAGTCCAGCACGACCAGAGTAGCGCCAAAGCGCTCACGGATAGCTCTGCGTAGATCTGCAACGGCACCTTTCCCAAAATCTGCGCCCGTGGCCCAATGGCTTCCGCGCCGGAGATTGACGCGGAATTTTTCATTAGCAACAAACAAAGGAATCGGACCGGTTCGAGGGGCATTCTTCAGTCTCACGATCGGATCGATGACTGAGGCATATCGACCTATCTCGGTGTAGCGGACTTCCTTCTGCGGCCCGGTAAACCACATGGCTTTGACCAGGGCTTCGTGCTCGTCTAGTAGTCGCTTACCTTCCTCAGTCCGGCCCTCGTGTATCAGAACCATGCCTAGTGCATAAACAGCGGCATTGAGATAGGGATCGAGCTTCAGCGCGCGTTCAAAGCACTCCTTTTTCTTTTTGGGATCGTCTTCGCAGTTGGCGCCCAGCCGATACCAGGACTGGGCATCTTCGGGGTCAATACGTGTGACCGCTTCGAACTGCGCCGCGGCCTCCGGTTGCTTGCCAACGAAAGCGAAGATGAAGCCCAGACAGTAATGCGCGTACGGGTTGTCGGGCTCTTGCCGAAGTACGTTGTTAAAGATGCTAACCGCGCGCTCGAGATCCACCTTCCGGTTGCCGTCCTGGACATTTCGAATCAGGAGGGCGATGCCGAGATTGATCTGGCCTGGTATCCAGCGCGGAGCCAACTTGCCGACTTTTTCAAATGCTTCGACTGCTTCCTGCTTTTCGAAGCGTTCCATGTGGCCCACGCCAATATTATTGGCTTGAAGCACGGCGATCATGTCCGGTTGCGACCACCACCAGATCGCCGCTCCGATAGCGCCCGCAGCCAGAAGGATCAAGAACGCGACCAACAAAAGCCGGCCGGAACGAAGGGAAGAGGATGTGCCAGGCATGGTTGCGTCCCCTGATTGATGAGAATAAGAGAATTATCAAACCCGGGCCGACCCGCCTATCGGGGAGTAGCCGGACCTTTTTGCAATCTCTGCTTGGCCGCAGCGATGGCCTGTTCGTTGCTATCGATGCTAATGTCCTTGGTACGCGCATCCAGGCTGCCAGGATAAATCGATTTCCGATAGGCCTTGTAAGTCCCCATGCGCAAGTGCGCCAGCATATGATGCCCCCGCCTCCTCTCTCGCTCTTCGCGCAGGGCGGCGATGTCGATGGGACCCACGACAATCTTCTCGCCCGGTCCGGGATCAGCCTGGGCGAGTAACCGGCCATCGAAATCGACTACCATGCTGCCGCCCGGCCAGCTGAAAGGCGGATAATAGTCCGCCCGCGCACCCTGATTGGAGGCGACGACGTAGGCCATGTTTTCCAGCGCCCGGCAGCGGTTCACCAAGGTCCACCAGTCCATGGGCGGGGTAGCGCCCCACGGATCCATGTATGCCGACACGCGAATCAATACTTCGGCGCCGTTCAGGGCCAGCTGGCGAATCGCTTCTGGAAACAGCCAATCGTAGCAGATGGCGGCTCCCAGGCGGCCGATCTCCGTCTCGGCGACGGGATAGAGTTCCTCGCGATACTCAGGCAAGTCATGCGGGCTGGCATGCACCTCCCAGGGTATCCACGTATGAACCTTGCGGTATTTGTAAAGCAAACCGTCTGGGCCGATCAGGCAGGTTGTGTTGAAGACCTGTCCCGGATAGGTGTCGTCGCGCTCCAGAAACGTGGCAGTCTGGATGTAGATGCCGTGCTCGCGTGCCTTGCGCGTGTAGCGCTCGGTATGCTCGTTCGGGATGGCTACCGCGAGACGGTCGAAAAGCTCCGCGGCGGTCGGGTAAATGGGAGCGACATGGCCAAATTCCGGGAAAACCACCAGCCGCACCGGGAAGAAGGGCGCATAGCCGATCACGGCGCGATCGATCATGGCGATCATGTGATCGACCTGCTCGTGGATGCCTTCCCGGCTGCGCGGATTGGGCAGATCGGTCTGGCAGGCGGCGGCATGATAGCGGAGGTTGGAGCTCATCGAACGCCTTTCGCTTGACGGTGACAGACATTCATGACTACGAACCGCCCCCGGCAAAAGATCATGGATTCTCCCGTAAGTCAGGATCGGAATCCTGACCTACGGCTCTGCCATCCTATCGAGATCCCAGCAATTGGCAGTTGGCCCCCGGCTCGCTACCATAAGGACTGGCAAAAAGGAGGTTTGCGTGAAAATAATTCTCGCCAATCCGCGCGGCTTCTGCGCGGGGGTCAACATGGCTATCGAGAGCCTGGAACGGGCCCTGGAGCTGTTCGGCACGCCGCTGTACGTCTACCACGAGATCGTCCATAATCGCCCCGTGGTCGAGCGTTTTCGCAAGCGCGGCGTGGTCTTTGTCGACGGCATCGAGGAGATCCCGGAAGGGGCCAACGTGCTCTATAGCGCGCACGGCGTGGCGCCGGCGATCCGCGCGGCCTCCGAAGCGCGCCGCCTGCGCGCCATCGACGCCACCTGCCCCCTGGTTACCAAGGTGCACCTGGAAGCGGTGCGCTTCGCACAACAAGGCTACACGATTCTGCTCATCGGCCACGAGGGTCACGATGAAGTGCTGGGCACCATGGGGGAAGCCCCGGCCAATATTCGCCTGGTGCAGGATGTGGACGAGGTCGAGCGCCTGGAGTTTCCGGCGAACGCCCGGCTGGCCTACCTGACGCAAACGACGCTGAGCGTCGACGACGCCGAGGTCATCATCGAAGCCCTGCGCCGGCGTTACCCGCAAATTGCCGGCCCGTCGCGCGAAGACATCTGCTACGCGACGCAGAATCGGCAAGAAGCCGTCAAGGACCTTGTTCCGGAGGCCGATCTCGTCCTCGTGCTGGGCAGCCAGAACAGCTCCAACAGCATGCGCCTGGCCGAGCTGGCCCAGGCCTGCGGCAAACGGGCCTATCTCATCGACGGGGTCCGGGAAATCAACAACCGCTGGTTTGAGGGTGTGAACACCGTACTCATTACCGCCGGCGCCAGCGCTCCCGAGGAAGTGGTCGAGGAGTGCGTCGCTTACCTGCAGGAGCATTTCGGCGCGACCGTGGAGAGCCGCACGGTCCGCGAAGAGCACGTCAGCTTTCCCTTGGCCCGCGAATTGCGCGTGCTTGCGGGTTGATTGAACACCGCCCACACCAGCCCGAAGCGCAAGCGAGGCCCTCGCTGGTGCTTCGGGCTGGTGCAGCGGCTATAGATGTCTCCATGCCGCTTTCTGAGCCAGAGCTGGCGCTCGACTATCTGCCCCGGCTGCCTCGTCGCCTTGATTACCGCATCGGTTGCATCGGCGCCGGTTTTATCATGCGCGACTGTCATCTGGTCGCCTATCGCCAGGCCGGCTTCAATCCCGTGGCCATCGCCTCGCGCGATCCTGCCCATGCCAGGGCCGTGGCCGAAGCACGCGGCGTCCCGCGCTGCTTCATGACCGTTGAGGAACTGCTCGCCGACCAGACCATCGAAGTTGTCGATATTGCCGTGCCTCCGGACGTTCAGCCGGACATCATTCGCAAGGCCGCTCAACATGGCGATCATCTGCGCGGCATCCTGGCTCAGAAGCCGCTGGCCATGAGTTATCGGGAGGCCAGGGAGTGCGTGGAGCTTTGCGAGCGGGCCGGAATAATCCTTTCGGTCAACCAGAACATGCGTTATGACCAATCGGTTCGCGCCTTGCAGGACACCCTGAAACGCGGCTGGCTCGGCGAGCCCATTCTCGGCACCATCGACATGCGGGCGATTCCGCACTGGATGCCGTGGAGCGAACGGCTGCATTCGCTGTCCACGTTCGTCATGAGCATCCACCACCTTGATACGTTTCGCTACTGGTTCGGTACGCCCGACCGTGTCCTGGCGAGCACGCGGCCCGATCCGCGCACGCCTTTTCCACACGCCGATGGCATCAATCTCTACATCCTCGAGTACGACAACGGCTGCCGGGCATCCGCCTGGGACGATGTCTGGACCGGTCCCGCGCGCGAGGGGAGCGAAAGTGATATTGCCATTCGCTGGCGTGTGGAAGGCACGGAAGGCCTGGCGCGCGGAACCATCGGCTGGCCCAGTTACCCCGCGCGAACGCCGAGCACACTGGATTTTACGACCAAGCACCAGCCCGGCCGTTGGTTCCAACCGCGCTGGCAGGAAGTCTGGTTCCCGGATGCGTTTATCGGGACGATGGCACAATTACTGTGCGCCGTGGAAAATAGCAGTAAACCGGAGATTAGCGGCAAGGATAACTTGCAGACCATCGCCTTGTGCGAGGCAGTGCAGGCGTCCGCCAGGGAACATCGGGTTACGACGGTAGGCGAATTCCTGCGTTGATTGGGATGTGAAACGCGCCAGCTCGGAACACAAGTGATAATTTAGCGTTTCTCTTTGATAGCTTTTTGAACGCCTGAGCCAAGGTCCGCCGCACTGTCGGCCACGACAATGCCAGCGCCGCGCAAAGCGGCTATCTTCTCCTTGGCCGTCCCCGTGCCGCCGCTGATGATGGCTCCGGCGTGCCCCATGCGTTTGCCGGTCGGCGCCGTCTGGCCGGCGATGAAGGCGGCGACCGGCTTGGTGACGTGCTTCTTGATATACTCCGCCGCCCGGTCCTCCGCGTTGCCGCCGATCTCGCCCATCATGAGAATCGCTTCGGTCTGGGGATCGTCCTGAAACATTTGCAGCAGGTCGATGAAAGAAGTGCCGACAATGGGGTCGCCGCCGATGCCGACGCAGGTCGATTGCCCCAGGCCAAGACTGGAGAGCTGCCAGACCGCTTCGTACGTCAGCGTGCCGCTGCGGCTGATGACGCCGACCGGCCCGGGCTTGTGAATGTAGCCGGGCATGATGCCGATCTTGCATTGGCCGGGAGTGATCACCCCGGGGCAATTGGGACCGATGAGGCGGCCTGGCCGCTCCTTGAGAAAGCGCATGGCGCGGGCCATATCCAGAACGGGAATGCCTTCCGTGATGGCGACGATCACGCCTATGCCCGCGTCCGCGGCCTCCATGATGGCGTCGGCCGCGGCAGGCGGCGGTACAAAGATCATGGTCGCCGTCGCTCCGGTTTTGCGCACGGCCTCGGCTACCGTATTGAAAAGCGGAAAGCCCTCCTTGCTCGTGCCGCCCTTTCCCGGCACGACGCCACCGACCACCTTGGTGCCGTAGTCGCGGCACTGCAGAGCATGAAACGTACCGGCCTTACCCAGCCCCTGGCAAAGCACGCGCGTGTTCTTATCGACGAGAATGCTCATCACTTGTCCCTTGGTCTCGCCTGGCCCCTGCCGGCTTGTCCGGCAGGTGAAGCAGTTCGGGGGCTAGCAGGCGCTGTTCTTTTATCATCGACCCCTGCCGGCTCGTCCGGCAGGTGAAGGAGTTCGTCAGCTTGGCTGCTGCTTGAACTGCTTCACCTGCCGGACGAGCCGGCAGGGGTCGGCGTGAACTCGGGCGCCCCTTCCTAGCTACCGAACTGTTTCACCTGCCGGTCGAGCCGGCAGGGGTCCTGGCTCTTGCAAAAAGTACAACTTCAAAAAACGCGCTAGCAAGGCCCGCGCTAGCGCGTCGAGTTACAATGCTGCGGAATCCTGCACGCTGATTAGCGCGCCGCGGCGACCACCTTCTTCGCGGCCTCGGTTAATCCGTTGGCGGTGGCGATATTCAGGCCGCTTTCGGCAAGCATCTTTCGCCCCTGTTCCACATTCGTGCCTTCCAGGCGCACCACGAGCGGCACGTGAAAGCCGACTTCCTTGAACGCGGCCAGAATGGCGCCGGCGATGATATCGCACTTCATGATGCCGCCGAAAATGTTGACGAGCACCGCCTTGACGCGCGGATCGGCCAGCAGGATGCGAAAGGCTTCCGTGACCTGCTCCTTGCTGGCGCCGCCGCCCACGTCGAGGAAGTTGGCCGGCTCGCCGCCGTGGTACTTGATGATATCCATGGTGCTCATGGCCAGGCCCGCCCCGTTGACGAGGCAACCGATGTTGCCGGTCAGGCTGATGAAGCTCAGACCGGCACGGGCCGCACGCAGCTCGGCCGGGTCCTCTTCGGTTTCGTCGCGCAGCTTGTCGATGTCCGGGTGGCGGAAGAGCGCGTTGTCGTCAAAGGTCATCTTGGCGTCGAGCGCCAGCACTTCGCCCTTTGGAGTCACGACCACCGGATTGATCTCGGCCAGGCTGCAGTCCTTGTCGAGAAAGACCTTGGACAAGGCCGTCATCAAGGCTTCGGCACGCGGCGCCTGCTCGGCAGGGAACTCGAGATCGTAGGCCAGCCGCCGCGCCTGGCAGGAATGCAGGCCGGCGTCCGGATCGACGGCTGTCTTCAGGATCTTTTCCGGGCTGCGCGCGGCGACTTCCTCGATCTCCACGCCGCCTTCCGCGGACGCCATGAGCACGGGCAGCCCGAGCGCGCGGTCGACCACCATGCCCAGGTAGACCTCGCGAGCAATGTCGGCGGCCTCCTGCACCAGCACGCGGGAGACGCGCTGTCCCTCGGCGGCGGTCTGTTTCGTGACCAGCGGATATTTGAACATGACCTCCGCGACCCGGCCACATTCGTCGCGCGAACGGACGAACTTGACGCCGCCCCAGTCCTGGCCGCTGTCCTTGAAACGGCCCTTGCCTCGGCCGCCGGCATGGACCTGCGCCTTGAGAACGACCGGCCCACCCATGCGCTCGAAGGCCTGCTGGGCCTCGGCCGACGAGGCGGCCACGATGCCGCGCGGCACGGCGGCGCCGGCCGCGGCCAGCAGCTCCTTGGCCTGATATTCGTGAATCTTCATTGCAAAATTCCCAGGGAAAAGACAACTCCTTCTTTTATAGGACGCCGTTCGGAAGACGCCAGTCCGCACCTCGTTCCCAGGCTCTGCCTGGGAACGCACTGCACGCGAGGCTCCGCCTCGCGAGGCAGAGCCTCGCGAACAGGGAGTTCCCAGGCAGAGCCTGGGAACTAGATTTTTTTGTTGAGCCGCAATTTCCTGCTTGCTTTGCGCGCTGCTCCGGCGAAGATAATCACTGCTTGGCAGAGTCTCCTGTACTGAAGTCTCGTTTCAGGAAAGGAAACACACATGCTGCGAAAGACCTATGTTGGACTGGCCGCCCTGGCCGGCGCCGTGCTCTTGGCCGGCTCGGTGGCAGGCGCCGATCTCAGCGCCAGCTTGAAGCAAGGCGTCCCCGATTTGAAATCAGCCGGCCCGCTCGCCTTCGGGCCGGAAGGTCTCCTCTTTGTAGGAGACACGAAGGCCGCAGCCATCTTCGCCATCGACACCGGCGACCGCAGCCCCAGCGCCACAGCCGGTCCGCTCAAGGTGGAGGGAATTGACGGGAAGATCGCCTCCATGCTGGGGACCACCGAGAAAGACATCACGGTCAACGCGCTGGCCGTGAACCCGGCTTCGGGGAACGCCTATCTTTCCGTGTCTCGAGGGAAGGGCCCGGAAGCGCTGCCGGCCATCGTGAAGGTGGACCGCGAAGGCAAGGTCGGAGAATTCGCGCTCAAGGATGTGAAGTTTGCCAGGGCGGAATTGCCGAATCCCGCCCCAGGAGGGAAACGGCAGGAATCGATCACGCACCTGGCTTATCTCGACGGCAAGGTCTACGTCTCCGGGCTATCCAACGAGGAGTTTTCCTCGCGCTTCCGTGCCATTCCCTTCCCCTTCGCCGAGGTGGTGCCGGGCACCAATGTGGAGATTTTCCACGGCTCGCACGGCAAGCTGGAGACCAACTCGCCGATCCGCACGTTCGCTCCCTATGAAATCAACGGCGAGTCGTTCATCCTCGCCGCCTACACCTGCACGCCGCTGGTGAAGATTCCGGTCGCCAAGCTGCAACCGGGCGAGCGCGTCACGGGCACGACCATTGCCGAACTTGGCAACCGCAATCGTCCGCTGGACATGATTGTGTACAAGAAGGACGGCAAAAACTTCATCCTCATGGCCAACAATTCCCGCGGCCTCATGAAGATTACCACGGAGAACATCGACAAGGTCGAGCCTATTACCAAGCACGTGAACGATAAGGCCGGGCTCACGTATGAAACCATTCAAGGAGTCAAGGGCATCGAGCATCTCGATCAATTCGACAAGGATAACGCCCTGGTGCTCATGCGCAACGAGAACGGACTGAGCTTGCAAACCATGCCTCTGCCCTGAGCGGCTTGCATCATGACCAGAATGGTCTTGCTGTCGTTGTGCTTGCTTTTGCCCGGCATAATGGGATGCGGCTCCGGAAAGCGCGCGAGCCGCATCCCTTCTCCGCCGCCGGGCGGCGCCGTCAGCGTGGGTCCGCCACAATCGGCCACGCGGCCGCCGGTGGTTAGAACTACCAGGCCCACAAAGACTGCACGTGCGTCGAAAGCGCCCGAGATTCGGCTGAACCAGCAAACCCTTAGCTTTGAGGTCTTGAATCTGAAGGGCGCGGACCTGGATAAACTTGCCAAGGCAAGCCTTACCCAGGAACAATGGCAGGGCCTGTTCAGCGTGTACGTCAATGCCAAATCGCCGGCGCCGCCGGGCGATCGCCCGGCGGTCCTCGGCTCGTATCAAGTCGACAGCAAAGCATTGCGCTTTGTGCCGAAATACCCGCTGGCAGCCGGCCTGAGCTATCGGGCCGTCTTCAATCCGGCCAAGCTGCCGGACCATGCCGCCAGCGAAACAGCCGTAGTCTCCGCGCTTGCCCTGGCCAAGGCGCCGCCGGCCGCAGACACCGTCATTCAGCAGGTTTACCCCACTGCTGACAGGCTGCCCGAAAACCAACTCAAGTTCTACATTCATTTCTCAGCCGCCATGAGCTGCGGCGAATCGTACCGCAATATCCATTTACTCGACGCGGCCGGCAAAGAGGTTGATCTCCCATTTCTTGAATTGGCAGAAGAGTTGTGGGATCCGGAAGGGAAGCGGTTCACGCTTTTCTTCGATCCAGGCCGCATCAAGCGCGGACTGAAACCACGCGAGGAAGTGGGGCCGGCACTGGAAGAGGGTAAGAGCTACACGCTGGTCATTGACAGCCAGTGGCAAGATGCGCAGGGAAGTCCTTTGAAAGAATCCTTCCGCAAGGCCTTTTCCGTCAGCGCTCCTGACGACCGGCAGCCGGACGTTAACACCTGGAAGATCCAACCGGCGCTGGCAGGCTCGAGCCAACCTTTGGTCATCCTTTTTCCCAAGCCGATGGATCACGCGCTCTTGCAGCGGACGATTGCGCTCCTCGATGCCAGCGGCCAAAAGGTCGCCGGCACGATTGCAGTTGGCAAAGAAGAAAAGTCATGGCAATTCAAGCCACAGAAACCGTGGCAGGCCGGCAAATATGTGCTCAGCGTGGACAGCACTCTGGAAGATCTCGCCGGCAATAGCCTGGCACACCCATTCGAAGTAGATGAATTCCATCCCATTCAAAAACAGGTGAACGCCGAGCTGGTGCGCATCCCCTTTGAGATTCGCTAAAATCAGCGTGCGCGAATCTGCAGTACCTTAGCCCGCCGCGCAAGCAAGGCCCTCGCTGGCGCGTCGGGCTAAGGTGCAGCTGAATCGCACGGTCATGTAGCAGGGCCGGGCGCCCGGTGTTTGGAGAAGCGGCGCATGCCGGCGGGCAAGATCAGCAGAGCGCCGATCAGAGCCAGCAGGATCAGGTAAGTGGCGGCATCCATCCTCGGCACGACCACGCCGTGCACGTTGTAGCCGGCGCTGAAGACATCGCTGATCTGCCGGCCGTCGCGCCAGATACTGATGTCGATGTCGCGGGAGGTGCCGTCGTCGTCCTGGCGCAGACTCGGGAAGGTAACCTGGTAGGTCGTCTGCAGCTCCCGGGCCAAGTCCTGGTAGATGCTCTTGAGCTGAGTGACATCGCGAGCCGGGAAATACTTGCCGTTGGTGTCCTCGGCAAGCTTCTTGAGGGCGGCCTCGTCGATGCCGTCGTCATGGAGTTGAATGGAGAGATTCTCGAAGATCTCGTACAGGGCCTGGCGGTTGCGGGCGTGCTGATAGGTGCCGCCGGTCTGCTCGGCCATCTTGCGCATGACGCGTTCGTCCAGCTCACCCGGCCGGCCGAGGCCGAGCATGTGCAGGGGAATCTCGGCACGGCGCGCGGCGGCAATCACCTGTTCCACGCGGCGGCCGCCGGGCTTGTTGTCCTGACCGTCCGTCAGGACCACCACGGCGCGCTTGCCCTCCGGGCGGGTCGCGGCCAATGTCTCGATCGCCTCATAGGTGGCATCGAAGAGAGCGGTTTGTCCGCCGGCGCGCAGATCGCGGATGCCGTCCTTCAGCGAGCGCTTGTCTGCGGTAAAGGGCTTGGCTGGGTCCGGCTCGTCGCTGAAGGGCAGCAACGTGGTGCGCGCGCCCGGCCGCATGATGTCGACAAAGCGGCTCGCTGCTTGCCGCAGCGCCTGGATCTTGCTCACCTCATCGGTGTCGTCCGCCGGATCGTCCATGCTGCCGCTGCAATCGAGCACGAGTACGCTGGTGACGGGGGTATTCCGGCCCGGCTCGCCGACGCCGATGGTGTAGATGGCCACGCCCGCGGCATTGGCCTCGCGGATGACATCCTGCATGCCGCGGCGGCTGTTCAAATCGACGCCGTCGGTCAGAAGCAGGACCGCTCTGCGCCCATTCAGGTCACGGAGCATTTCGACGGCTTTGGCGGTGGCGTCCAGATAGGCGGTGCCGCCGCCCGGCCGGGCCGCGTCGATGCGGGCACGCAGGCGACGGGTGTCTGCCGTCGGGGCTATGGGGTCGCGGAGCAGGTGATCGAACAGGATCAGGCCGCACTTGCTGGGCTCCTTGAGTTGATCGAGGAAAGTGCGGGCGGCTTGCTTGGCTTCCTGAATCTTGCCATGCTCGGCCATGCTGCCGCTGATATCGATGGCTAGCACCGTGGTTAAGGTGTCGATGTTAGGGGGCATGACATCGGCGTTCGGCACGCGCAGGCGGTCTTCCTTGACCACGAACTCGTTCTTCTTGATGTCATAGACAGGCTGGCCGTCGCGTGTGACGCGGAATTGCGTGGTGATGAAGAGCGTCGGCTTGCCGTCTTGCATGCGGCGCACGACATGCACGCGGTCCTGCGACTTGCCGTCCTTTTCGACCTGCTCTTTTTCGATCCGATAGATCGGGGCGTTGTCCTGAGCGATAACGGAGACACGGGAGACTATGAAGACGAATGTAATCAGAAACAGACGCGTGCGCATGGGGAGCCTCACAGCTATGGCGAGGGCTTGGTCAATCAAGTTTCACGGAGTACCGAGTACCGAGTACCGAGTACCGAGTACCGAGTACCGAGTACCGAGTACCGAGTACCGAGTACTGAGTACTGAGTACTTGGTACCGAGTACTCTGTATCACTTCTTCTTCGCCTGCTTCAACAGTTCCGCCCACATTTCCTTGATCTTGGTGAACGGACCGTTTGGCTGGCCGTTCTTGGGGGGGCCTCTCCTGGGACCGCCCTTTGGGCCTTTCGGGGCGCTGCCTGATCTGCCGGGAGTCGATTCATCATCGGCCACGGTCGCCCCGGCGGCTGCGGGCTTGGCCTTCGGCAGGAGTTTGCGTTCCACCAGTCCCCACAGGCTGCTGACGATGAAATAAATGCATAGTCCAGCGGCCACCTTGTAGAACATGAGACCCATGAAGATCATCATGTACTTCATCACCTTCTGCTGCATCTCCTGCTGTTCGTCGGTCGGCGGCGGCATCAGGAACTTCTGCTGCACGATCATGAGACCGACTGCCAGCACGGGCAGCAGGCTAAAGTACGGTCCGAGATAGAAAATGTTGGGGAAAAGCCCCAGGATCAGAGCGCCCTGATCGTCCGGCCGGCTTATCAGCGGGATTTTCTCCGTCCACCAGATCAACATGTCCGGAGCGGCCAGGTTCCTGATCCACAGGAATTCCGACAGGCGGAAATGAATGCTCTCCTGCAGGGAGTAATAGAGACCGAGAAAGATCGGCATCTGCAAAAAGACGATCCAGCAGCTTCCCAGCGGATGCACACCGTGCTTGCGATAGAGGGCCATCTGATCGGTGGCCATGGCTTGCCGGTCGCCCTTGTGCTTCGCCTGTAGCTTCTTCAGCTCCGGCATCAGGGCTTGCATCTTGATGCTGGTCTGCGCCTGCTTGCGGCTGATCGGATGCATCAAGCCGCGCACCAGGAAAGTCAGCAAAATGATGCAGATGCCATAGCTCGGGATGACGACGTGAAGCTTGTCCAAAAAGCCATGCATCACGTTGGTGATGATGATCAGCAGTTGCGTCCAGAAACCGAAAGTGCCGTAGTCGGTCAGGGTGTTCAGGTGAAGGTCGTTGACGTAGAAGTCGAGCACTTCCTGCGGCACGCCCTGGCCGTTGGCCCTGGAGGCCAGATCGCCCAGCAACTGCACTTTTACCGGTCCGTAATACAGCAAGTAGTGCTGCGCGAGCGTTTCCTGGATGTCGAGCGGCTGGGTGCGGACGCGCATGACAATGTCGTCCAGATAGGGCTTATGGACATTGCGCGGCCCTTCCGGCGTGGGGCGACAGTGCTCCAGAAAGTTATCCGGCCTGTCTCGAGGGTCCACGACGACGAGCGCGGCGAAATACTGCACGGCGATGCCGGCATAGCGAATCAGCTCCTTGTCCGACTTATCCACCGCGCTGCCGCCCTCCTGGCGGGAAATCGTGCGCGAATCTTCAAGCTTGCGATAGAAATTGTTGCGCTCGGCTTGCAGGCCGACGACCGCGTTGCGATAGACGTTCGTGTACCATTCCCCTTCGATGGGCAGACCGTGGCCGCTGGTCAGCTGATAGCGGAATTTCAGGGGCTCTTTCCCCGGATGAAGACGCTGAATCTTCACCTCGAGACCGACGTGATACTCGTCGGGCTTGAGCGTATAGATCTTGGTAAGGCGTAGATCCAGCTCCGGAAGGTCGGTGCTGAAGACGGCCCGGTCCTTGCCGTTCTCGTTCTTTTCCAGAGTCCATTCGGCCGTGCCAAGCGTTGGCAGGGGGCGATCGTCGTTGACGTGCGCGTAATGAAAGAGCAGATTGGAAGGGTCGTCTTCATTGACACTTTCCGGAACCAGCTCGAGCGGGCCATCTTCGGGCAGGCCCATGCGATCCGCGCCGCGGAAATGGACCAGCACGACGCGAGCGACACCCGCGCCGCGCGAAGTGAGCTTCACTTGCAGTTTGTAGCCTTCGCCGCCCAGCTCGACATAGGTGCGCTTGCCCGGCGGCTTGGGCTCCAGCGGTTTGGGGGGTGATTTCGGCGGCGGCGGTGGCTTTGGCTCGGCTTTCACCAGGGCCGGCGGCTTGAAGTCATGTACGGCGGCATACTGGGCAATGGCCGCATCCGCGCCGAGTTGCGCGTACAAGCCCGCGCCAGGCACCGGCGCTGGTACGGCCAGCATCGCCACGATCTCGGTCAGCAGTCCGGGTTTGTTCTTGTCTGTCACCTTGGAGAGCGCCAGCGCTTCCCGGGAAGGCGGAACATACGGCGGCGGCGGTGGTTGCAACCACTTCTGCAGAAACACCGAGCCCAGGATCGTGAGCGCGGACAGGACAAAGAAAAGAACGACGTTCCAGGTATTGCTCTTCGGCTGCATGATCGACTTTCGGCGTCCGCCTTGGAAGGCTGCGAGGGCCCACAGGGAACTATGTTATCAGCTTGTCTTCGGAATAAGAAGTTGACCCGTTGGAGCGCTCACAGACCTCTATTGGTAAGCGGCGTGTCTCGTAGAACGGAATTCATTCCGTTCCAGCACAGCCGCAGGAAGCCCCGGCCGCTCGCGGTGTTGAACGGAATGAATTCCGTTCTACGAGACACGCAAACACCCAGGCCCCTCGACTTCAGGGTAATTCGCCATGAATGCCTGGAAATTGCCGCCCCGGAGGCGCGGCATGGAAGTGCAGCCTCGTCCTAGCGGCCGTCGCGTAAGCGATCGCCCAGGAAGTTCTCGAGGTCGGGAATGGCGTAGATCTTTTTGATCGTGGTGTCGATGTCGTATTCCACGCGGCGGTAGCGAATCGTCTCTGAGTCGAGAAGGATATAGCAGGCCCGCCAGTCGCCGTCGCGCGGCTGACCCACGGAGCCGACGTTGCACAGGGTCTTGCGCGCGTCGAGACGGTAGACGTAGTCGATTTCTTCCGGGCTATGAAATTCCAGGTTTTCGGTGAAAAGGCCGGGCACGTGCGTATGGCCCTGAAAGCAGTAGCGATCCACCAGGGCGAAGATGCGTTCCATCTTGCGTTGGTTGTAAATGTCCTCCGGGAAGACATATTCATTGAGCGGATTGCGGGCCGAGCCGTGGACGTAGAGGAAGCCGTTCTCGCGAAAGGTGCGCGGCCGTTCGGCCAGGAACTCCCAGCGCTTCTCGCGGGCCTGGCGGTTTTCGATGGGCGCTTCGAGTTGTGCGCGGGTCCAGAAAATGGCGCGCTCGGCCGGCGGGTTAAAGCCTTCCGGGTCGAACATGGCGCCCTGGTCGTGGTTGCCGAGCAGGACGACCTGGCATTGCATCACGCGGTCCACGCATTCGCGGGGGTTGGGACCGTAACCGACGACGTCGCCCAGGCAGTAGATCTCGGTGACATTATGGCGTGCAATGTCTTCGAGGACCGCCTCGAGCGCTTCGAGGTTACTGTGGATGTCGCTGATGATCGCCTTCACGAACGGCTCTCCCGGGGACAGGAAGACGGCGGGCCGCGCGCTTTCCCCGTGGTTGCAGAACGGCTTTGCTACGGCAAAGAGCTAGCTCTAAAGAAGTGTACTAGCGCAAGGGAAAAGGTGTCAAGGGAGCCGCGCTTTTCGGCGAGTTTCTCCCTGCCGGTTATCCGGGCGGCTCGGTCATCCCAGGGCCCGGATAATCGCTTCCGTCATCTCGGTGGTAGTCGAAGTTCCACCCAGATCCGGCGTGCGCACTTTGCCCTCGGTCAGGACCTTCTCAATCGCCGTCAAAATCCGGGCAGCCGGTTCCGTCAGTCCGACGGATTCCAGCAAATCCATGGCCGGCAGCAGCAAGGGCAAGGGATTGGCACGGTTGGGGCCGATGCTCGCGCGCGTGCCGCCGTGGAAGCATTCGTAGACGCGCAGACCGTCGGCAACGTTGATGCCGGCTGTGGCGCTGATGCCGCCCACGATGCCGGCGCCGAGATCGCTGACCAGGTCGCCGTAAAGATTGCCCATGACCAGCACATCGAACTGCTGCGGCCGCAGCACCATCTGCATGCAGCAGTTATCCACGATAATCTCTTTCGTCTGCAGCTGGAGAAACTCCTGGGCCGTGGCGCGGAAGACCTCCAGGAACAGGCCATCGGCTTGCTTGAGGATGTTGGCCTTGTGGACACAATGCACCAGTTTCCGCCCCTGGGCGCGTGCCCAGGTAAAGGCAAAGTGAAAGAAGCGCTGGCAGGCCGCCTCGGTGACCACCTTGAGGCTTTGCACAACTCCCGGCACAATTTCGTGCTCAATGGCGGCGTAAAGGTCCTCCGTCAGCTCGCGGATGACGATCAAATCCACGCCGCGAAATCGGGCCGGCAGGCCTTGCAGGTTCTTGAGCGGCCGCACCGTGGCAAATAACCCCAAGGCCCGGCGGAACTGAATATTGAAGTTTCCCTGCGGCGGGCCGGGCGGAGAAAGCAGCTTGGTCTTGAGGGCCAGCCCGGTCTCGCGGACGGACTGAAGCATCTTCTCGGGCAAAGCCGGGCCGCCCTGTTCGAGCGAAGGCAGCCCGGCAAGATGTTCCTGCCAATAGATGGCCACGCCAACCGCCTGCAGGATCCGCTGTACGGCCGGCACCTGGTCGAAGCCGGCGCCGCCTCCCTGGATCAGCGTTACTTTTAGGGGCATGGCGAGTCCCCCGGCAAATTGGCGATCAATTCTTGCATTACGGTAGTCGTCGTACCACTGCCGCCCAGATCGCGCGTCAAGTTGCGACCGGCCTGGAGAGTGCGACGCACCGCTTCTTCGATTCGCGCCGCGGGCTGCGGCTGGCCGATATGTTCCAGCAAGAGCGCGGCGGACCGAGTCACCGCGATGGGATTGGCGATATTCTTGCCCGCGATATCCGGGGCGCTGCCGTGGACCGCCTCGAACACGGCATAGCGCGTGCCGATATTGGCGCCAGGCACAAGGCCCAGGCCTCCCACCAGGCCCGCACAAAGATCGCTGATGACATCGCCAAACAGGTTCTCCATGACCAACACGTCAAAATGCGTGGGCTCAAGCGCCAGCTGCATGCACAAGGCGTCGACGTGCAGCTCCTCGAACTCCAGAAAAGGATAGTCGTCGGCCACCAGGCGAGCGGTCTTCAGAAACAGGCCATCGCTCTGAGGCAGGACGTCGGCCTTGTGGCAGAAAGTGATTCGCCTCCGGCCCTGGTGGCGGGCCAATTCAAAGGCAAAGCGCACAATCCGCTCAGCGGCAGCTCGCGTCACGATGCGCAAGCTTTCCACGACGCCAGGAACGACCACATGTTCCAGGCCGGAATAGAGTCCCTCCGTGTTCTCGCGGACGACCACCAGGTTGACGCCCTTAAAAGGGACGGCAACGCCGGGCAGCGACTGCACGGGGCGCAGACTGGCGTACAGGTCCAAACTTTGGCGGAGGCGGACGTTGATGGAGCGAAAGCCCTTGCCAACGGGTGTCGTGCACGGACCCTTGAGAGCGACACGATAGCGGCGAATCAGCTCGAGCGTCGCCGCCGGCAGCGGGTCGCCATGGTGTTCCACAGCCCCCAGACCGGCTTCGGCCTCGATCCAATCGATCGCGGCGCCGGCGGCGCGGACCACCTCGCATGCCGCCCGCGTCACTTCAGGGCCGATGCCGTCGCCGGGGATTAATACCACGGGCGTTGCCACGCAAAATTCTCCGAACGGGGCTTACCCGATTTGCCCATCGCGCCGCTCTCGCTTTATCCAGCATACTCGCATTCATGGAAAAAGGGGCTTGTCGGTCGTTCTTTGCCAGGCGCTCGCAGAGAATTCGTTGCCAAGTTGCCTTTTTTACTTTCTTTTTCAGCAACTCATGGTAGCTTCGATACTCGACTCATAGGCGGATCCCATCCGCATCTCTTTGGGGGCAGCCGCAATGGAGAGCATCCGTGAAGACCGCTACCTCGTGTTCATTCGGCTTGATGGCAGCCACAGCCGGCCAGATGACACTGAACGCGAGTACATGGACTGCCCATCCTACGCGGAGGCGCGCCAGGTCCAGCGTCATCTTCAGCAGCTGGGCTCTGGAAGTGTGATTCGCTACGACGGTTGTGTCGGCGGCGGAGATTGATTTGAAGTCTTTGTGGTAGATTGGTTTTACAGCAAGCGGCTGGCGCAAGTTCAAGTCGTTTCAGCGTTTGACCAGCAAGAGGATGCGCCTCGAATGCTTGGCCGCCCAGTCATTGCGAAAGTAAAGGAAGCATGATGCGCTCGGGACGAAGAATGGCACTCCTGGGATTGCTGGCAGCGCTAGCTGTTGCCGTCGGTCCGGCTGCCGTCCTTGCCGGTTCGCTCGGCTTCCGCAATGACACCGACGGCCCTGTAATTGTTCAAGGCATGAGCATAATCCGCGGACAGATTCACGCGGGCAAACGGCATGTCCTCCAGCCCGGCGACGTCGGCTGGGACCAGGTCATCGCCCTGGGCAACAAGCTGATCGTCATTTCGGACGGCAAGCAGCCCACCCGGACCCTTTACCAGGGAACTATTCAGTTCCTGGGCAATACCCAATTCTACTCCATCAAGAAGGTTGAAGATCCCGCAGCCAAGAAAAAGGGGGACCGCGCGCCGAAGGCCCCAAAGCCTACCAAGATCGGGATCGAGGCGACCACTCCACCTCCCATGAACACGACCCAGCCGCGCCGCTGAGTTTGTCGCCTTTCGCTCCGCGAAAGCACGTCCTTTCGCGGAGCGAAAGGCGACAATACGGCAAAGCGCAACACTATCCTGTCAACAGACAACTGGCTTTTCCGCTGCAAAACCGCTAGCATTCAAGAGAGGAACTATTCACACCCAGGGGTAGGAATCATGGCGAAGGGCGTCGGCAAGGCGCGAAAAAAGCTTCCCAAGGAACTGGCCGTAATTCGCGCCGATAGCTGCACCGGCTGCGAGGCCTGCATCGAGGTCTGCCCCGTCGATTGCATCTACAAGGTGCCTGGTGAGGATCAGCCTTCGCTTCAATCCTTCTGCGACATCGACCTGGAGCGCTGCATCGGCTGTTCGCTATGTGAGCGCTGGTGCCCGTGGGACGCCATCGACATGGTGGTCACCCCGACGATCGCCCAGCATGTAGCCAACAAGGGCGGGCCGCCGGAATACGTGGAGAAGAACTGGGAACGCCTGGTTAGCGCCGCCCAATCCCTGGCCGAACTGGCCGTGGAGCAACAGAAGAAATAGTCCGGCTACCTTTCGCCATAAGCGCTTGACAGGATTTGCCTTTCTCGCTTAGATACCCACTTTACCGGACGCCTGGGACGCCGAAACGCACTCTCCCGGCCGTTGCCCGCCATCCGAGGAATTGCAATGGATGATGATAGATACCTTCGCGCCTACTTCACCGAAATGCTCGGTACCTTCGCATTCGTGCTGGTAAGCGCGGGCGCAGTCGTCGTTACGCCATTTTTGCCCGGAGCGGCATTGCCTTGGTGGAAGGTCACTGGCATAGCGGTCGCGACGGGGGCGATCTACGCCGGAATGCTGGCCGTGACGCTGCCCGTTTCGGGCGGCTACCTGAACCCGGCCATCGCCATCATGCTCTGGGTTTTCAAGAAGATAGACGGACCGCGGGCATCGGCCCTGGTCCTGGTGCAATTGCTCGGAGCGACGCTGGCGGCTCTTATCCTTCGCTACGTGCTGCCGGGACAGGACGACATCCTGCGCGCCTCGCGTCTGGGCGCGCCGCACCTGAATCTCGATTTCTTCAATGCCGTGGCGCTTGGCTCGATCCTCAAGGGCGCCGGCATCGAATTGTTGCTGACTTTTATCCTAACGTTTGCCGTGTTTGGGCTGGCGTTTGATCCGCGCATGCCGCGCGGCGCCACGCGTCTCACGCCGCTGTGGCTAGGGCTTATCGTGATGGCCATCACCATCGTCGGTCTGCCCCTGACGGGAGCGGCCTTGAATCCGGCCCGTTGGTTTGGTCCGGCTATCGCGGAAACCACGGTGATGTTCTTGCGCGGCCGGGCTTTTGAAGATAACGCGGTCTACTGGATTGGCCCCATCGCGGGTTCCTTGCTGGCGGGCGCGCTCTACTCGACGCTGGTATTGCCGCCGGTGGCCGAGGAACGGCCCGCACAGACAGCCGCCAATGCCACAGGCGGCCCCGTGGGCGCCGGTTCGACGCTGTTCCGGGCGAGGAAGTAGAGCGAGCGCCTCGCGGCCAAGGATGGTCCATGCGTCCCTTAACGCCTGAAGACCTGCTGCCCCTCGCTGAATTCGCGGCGCGGCGGCGTGAGTTCTTCGATTCGCTGGTGCGTTATCTCGACCGCTACCGGCGCGTTCGCATAGGTCCCCGTCTGACCTTGGTATTCGAAAATCGCCAGACCCTTTGGTTCCGCGTCCAGGACGTCATCCGCGTGGCCCGGCTGAGCGAGGGGGCGCGGCTTCAGGAGGAGCTGGACATCTATAATCGCTTGCTACCCGGGCCGGAAATGCTTCAGGCGGCGCTTCTTATTGAGGTTCTGGATGCGGCACGCCTGACCGAGGAACTGGCCCCGTGGCGGTCGCTGCGGGGCAGGGCGCTCTGCCTGCACATTGCCGACCAAGCAGTGCCGGCATCGCTGCGCACCTGTCGGGTCGAAGATCTACAGATAGGCGCCGCCCACTGGGTGCAATTTGCGTTCAATGAAACGAACCGGCGCCTGCTCGCCAACTTCCGCTTGCCGGCTCGATTCGAAATCTCGCACCTCGACTACAAGCACGTCAGCCCACCGCTGGCGGAGGAAGTCCGCCAGAGTCTGCTGGAAGACCTGGACCTTTCCGACCGCGACCGACTGGTTGCGGGCAAAAGCGCTTAAGGCTATTGCTTGCGGACGCTGGAAGCGGCATTGACCAGCTCATAAGTGCGGCCGTTGGCCGGGCCATGGGTATTGAGCAGAGCCAGCTCGTAGAGTTGCGTGCCGGTAGGCGTCGGGTATTTGCCGGTGATGCAGGCGCGGCACAGGTGATTGGCCTCTAGACCGATGCAGCGGGCCACGGCTTCCAGCGGCAGGTAGTACAGACTGTCTGCGCCCAGGTCGCTGGCCATGGCCTGCAATTCGTCGTCCGTCGGCCTGGCGCCTTTCATGTAACGCGGCGCAAACAGCTCGCGGACCGTGGACATGTCGATACCGTAGAAGCACGGCGCTACAATCGGCGGGCACGCCACACGCACGTGAACCTCGCGGGCTTCGCCGCGGTCGCGAATTTCGTGCAGCAACGATTTCATGGTCGTGCTGCGCACGATGGTGTCTTCCACCAGCAGCACGCGTTTCCCGGCCATCACTTCGCGCAGCGGCGTATATTTGAGGCGTGCCCGATCGGCGCGCTGGGCGCCGTCGATAAAAGTTCTGCCCACGTAGCGGTTACGGATCAAACCCTCGACGGACGGCACCTTGAGCTCGAAGGCCATGGCATCGGCAGCGGCCTTGCCGGTGTCCGGCACGGGCACGACGACCGTGTCCTGGTCGATCGGCACCTTACCCAGGCGGCGCTCCTCGCGCGCCAGCTCCCGGCCGAGGGCGGCGCGGGCCAGGTACACGCTGCGCTCGTCCAGGGTGCTCGCGACGTTGGCAAAGTAAATCCACTCAAAAAAGCAATGCGAGCGGCTTTGCGGCTCGGCAAAGCGCTCGCGGCGGATCTCGCCGTCCTGGATGAGGATCATCTCCCCCGGCTCCAGCGAGCGAATATCGCGGAAGCCAAGATTCAACAGCGGCACGCTCTCACTGGCCGCCGCAAACAGGTCGCCATCCTGGGCGTAGCACATCGGTCGAAAACCCTTGGGGTCGCGGAGAATGGCCATGTCGCCCATGGCGTTCATGAAGACGATGTTGTAAGCGCCGTCAAAGACCTGGCTGAGGTGGCGAAACACCTCCACGAGATCGGGCCGTTCGTCGCCCCTGAGCTCGTGGCTGAGATAGTGCATGATGATTTCGGTGTCGGTCTCACGCGTCAGATGGTAGTCAGTCAGGTCGAGCAGCTTGGTCCGCAACTGGGCAAAGTTGGCGAGCTGGCCGTTAAAAGCCAGGCTGAACCATTTCCATTTGCAGCCGTGCGGGCGCTCGAAGGGCTGGGCATAACTGAGGTCGTTGGCGCCGCAGGTGGCATAGCGCACATGGCCGATGGCGGCGCGCCCGGAGTACTGGCGCATGACGCTGTCATACTTGGCCTGGTGGTTCAGGCGAAAAGCCTCGATCACCGTGCCGATCTGCTTGTAGGTGTCGAGGATGCGCTGCCGCTGCGGATTGAACGTAGTGAAACCAGCTGCCAGTTGACCGCGATTTTGCAAGTCGAGGAGAATGCGCGGCATCAGCCGCGAAACCTGGTCCTGGCCGGGTAGGCGCTCGATGGGCGCCGGCCGCGGATTCGGTAAATGGTAGATTGCCGCGATCCCGCATTCGTGGTTCAGTTCGCTCATGCGAATGCTTTACCTGGAGAGTGAAGGGGATTGCCCGTCGGCCAACCATCCTGTGCTCAGGGCTTTGCGTACCGCGTTATTATAAAAGCTTCACACGACTCTAACAAGGAAATCGCCGGCGGCGATTCGGCGTCTGAACCGCACACCAGGCTCAGCATGCCTGCACATAAGAGCTTGTGACGCTAGCTGTCTGCGCCGGCGGCGCTCCTTACGTAATCGGCCTTGGCCACAGCTGGCCAGCTGAAGGATCGCGACTTTAGGTGCGCGATTCGGCTGCACCTTAGCCCGACACGCCAGCGAGGGCCTTGTTTGCGCGGCGAGCTAAGGTGCTCGGGATTCGCGCACGCTAAACGTGCTGCCTGCTGTGTCGGGCACGATCGCGCAAACGCTCAGCTCGATACTGCGTGGCAGAACCCGCAAGCTGCGTTCCTAAGGCGCGGCCCATCCCGGAAGCGGCGGCATATGCTCCAGGAACGCACTTTCTTGTAACGGCGGCTACACAGGTCACCGAGTTTATCTAGGGGACCAGAATTCTCGGGTCAGGAAAAATACCCCACAATCCAGAGCGCGAATTTGACGATTGCTCCGAATTAACCCATATTTTCATGTGCAATTGTTAACAGACCGGCTTCTTTGATAATACAGGAGTGGAAGATGCATTTCTCATGGTTGCGTAGCAAGGACAACCGGCGCGCGCAGCGTCCGGCTCTGGGACGGCGTCGCCCCGCTTACAGACCGTCCCTGGAAGCGCTGGAAGAGCGGGCCTTGCTGGCGGCTGGCGCCCTCGACCCCACCTTTGGCAACGGCGGCCTCATTGTCACGCCTTTGAATTACAGCGCCAGCGATGCCGCCAACTCCGGCTTCAAGAGCCTGGCGGTCCAGCCCGACGGCAAATACCTCATCGCCAACGTCTCCAACGGCGCCGTGCCCGGCTTCAACGTGGCGCGCTTCAATACCGATGGCACCCTCGATCCGACCTTCGGAACCAATGGCATTGCCAACGTCCATTTTTCTGCAAATAGCGTGGACAAGGCCACAGCCGTGGCGCTTCAGGCAGACGGCACCATCATCGTGGTCGGCACCACGACCGACGGCAGCGGCAACAGCGACTTCGGCGTGGCGCGCTTTACCGCCGCCGGCCAGCTCGACAAGAGCTTTGGCTTCAACAAGAACGGCACCACCGTCATTAACTTTACGCCACCCGCGCCGGTGCCGGCCAATACCCTGCCGCACTGGCAATCCACCGCCAGCTCCTTGACCATTGAGCCCGACGGCCGCATTGTCGTGGCCGGCAGCACCGCCATCACCACAGCGCCTGTGCTCACGACCCTGGCCGTCAATTCCGCGGTTGGCGACAGGACCATTACCGTAACCAATATCGTTGGCGCCGGCCAGTCATTTCAGATCGGCTCGGGCGCCACACTGGAGTCGGACTTGGTCCAGTTCTCGACGATAGGCGCGGGCGGACAAATTCAGCTGACCCTGCAGCAGCCCTTGATCAATGCCCATAACGCCGGGGAAAGTCTCATTGGACCGGCCACCGTGGACGTTTCCGTGGCGCGCCTGAACAGCGATGGCACGCAAGACGCCGACTTCGACGCCGACGGACGCGTCATCGCCAACGTCGGCGCAACCCTGAGCAAGGGAGCGTTCCAGAGCACGGACAATCTCACGGACGTCGGCATCGAGCCGGACGGGAAAATCGTCGCCGTCGGCTGGACCAACATTGAGCAAGACGGCAAGGAGCTCGATCTCGCCGACAATTTCGCCGTCGCCCGTTTCAATCCGGACGGCACGCTGGATAAAACCTTCCAGGGTGGTCTGCTGTCTTTAGACCTCGCGACCTCACCGTACGGACTCACCGGGCCTAGCCCGTTCAAGGACCGGGCCTACAGCATTGCCTTCCAGCTGGACGGCAAGATCTTGATTTCGGGTACTTCGCAATACCAAGTCGCCGGCCCCGGCGGCAACCCGCCCAACGCCTTGAACCAGGACAATTTTGCCACCATTCGTCTGAACACCAACGGTACCTTCGACAACACCTTCACAGCCGACGGCGTGGTCATCACGGACTTTTCCAACGATTTCACGCAGGGCAGCGAGGATCAGGCGAGCCAGGTCACCATACAGGCCGACGGTAAGATCCTGGTCACCGGCTTCACCACCACCAGCTCAACCAATCCCGGTCCCGCGCCTGCGCCCAATCCGAACAACAAGAATTTCGCCCTGGCCCGCTACAATGTCGACGGCACCCTCGATCAAACCTTCGGTTTCCATGGCAAGGTCATTAACGACGTCGGTTTCGGCGCCAGCGACTATGCCAACCAGTCGGCCATCCTTACCAATGGTCAGATTTTCACGGTCGGCGCCGTCGGCGACAACCCGAATGCGAAGCTGGCTCTGGCTCGTTACATCGGCTTCACTCCCGGCACGATTCAGTTCAGCTCCGCCAACTATAGTGTCAGCGAAAACGGCGGCAGCGCCACCATCACCGTGACGCGCGTCGGCGGCACGGACGGCACGGCCACGGTGCAGTTTTCCACGACCTCCGGCACCGCCGTCGCGGGTACGGACTTTACCCCTGTCACCGGCACGCTGGTCTTTGGACCAGGGGTCACCACGCTGACTTTCACGGTCAACGTCCGCGACGACGGCGTCTTCCAATCCTCCAACAAGGTCCTCAATCTGACCTTGACCAACCTCCTGGGCGGCCCCGGTTTCGGTACGCCCAGCACCGCCACCTTGACCCTGGTCGAGGCAGACCTTCCCGGCGGCGGCATTAACACCGGCGGTGGCGGTGGTGGTGTCCTAACCGCGGCCATCGACAAGTACATCAATCACGTGTACCTGGATTTGCTCAGTCGTCCCGTGGATGCGCCCAGCCTGATGAGCTGGGAAACGTACCTGAACTCCGGCGGCACCAGGCAGAACTTCGTCGCCCTGGTCACCCTTAGCCAGGAGTACCGCAATGATGTGGTGCAGGCCCAGTACGTCCACTACCTGCACCGCAATGCGGATCCGGCCGGGCTGGCGAGCTTCAGCGCCGTGCTCGGCTCCGGCGGCACCGACGAGCAGGTGGCGGCCAGCCTGATCGCTTCCACCGAATACTTCCAGAACCGGGCCGGCGGCACCAACGACGGCTTCGTGACCGCCCTCTTCGGCGATGTCCTCAACCGAACCCCCGCTGCCGGCGAGCGCTCGCAATACGATCAGATGCTGGCCGGCGGCACGACGACAGGCCAGGTGGCCGGCATCCTGCTCACCAGCGTCGAGTACGACACCGGCCTTGTTACGGGCTGGTATTTCAAGTATCTGCATCGCGCGCCCGACGCCGCCGGCCTCGCCGCGGACGTCAATCTCCTGCAGAACGGCACCCACGGCGCTCAGCCTATCTTCGCCTCCGATCCGACCGGCGGCACGCACCGGATCAAGGACGAAGACATTATCATTGCCATGCTTGCGTCTCAGGAGTACTACATCCTGGCGACCTCTTGAGCGCCCTGCACAAGGAAAGACCTTTCACCCGGTCTCCATCCTGGAGACCGGGTTTTTTTGTTGCGCACCTGCAGTCAGAGGTCAGAAGTCAGAGGTCAGAGGTCAGAAGTCAAAAGTCGGTCAGGTTTGCTGACCTCTAACTTCTGACTTCTGACCTCTGATCTGCCCAGCTTCCCCGGCTTTCCAGCCGTCGCTCTCTTTTTCTGACCATCTTTCAAGCCCTTTCTCATGCAAATCCGTTACAAGGCCGATTTATGGAATAGCTGTACTATTCGTAGTGCCTGTTACATTCGATACGACCCAGGAATCCCGCAGACTGTCCGGCTTGCCTTGCACACGCCAATGGGAGCCGGCTTGGGAACAGGAGTCTCCCATGAAATCACGTTTCGTTGCCTCGATGGCCGCGTTGCTCGCAGGAACCGGACTGGCCCTGGCGCAATCCGCCGGCAAGGCGCCGCAGACCACGGCGACAACAGCCGCGGCCCCGGATGTGGTCAACAAGATCGTCAACACCGAACTGCCGCCCATGGAGCGCCCGGTGACGCCCTACTGGCCGAATCCTGTCGGCCCGCAGCAGTGCGCCTTGCCCGGCATGCTTCCCGGCGCACCGAGCAAGACCGCTCCCGGCGACGGCACGGAAGCATTCTGGGCCAGTGCCGAATACATGGTGCTGTGGAACAAGAAGGGGCCGCTGTCCGCGCCCTTGGTCACGACCGGCGGAGCCTCCCTGGGCGCCCTGGGCGCCAGTGATACCGCTGTGCTCTTCGGCGGCAAGGGCCTTGATTTCGACGCCTACAACGCTTTTCGCGTCACCTCCGGCTTCTGGTTCGACCGCGGCGGCTGCTGGGGTCTGGAAGGCAGCTTCTTTATTACCGATCGCCAGCCGTTGCATAACAGTGCGGTCTCGGACCCGAACGGCAACCCGCTGCTGGCGCGGCCGGTGATCAATGCCTTGACCGGCCAGGAAACCACCGCGCTCATCTCCGACCCGGGCATCCTCAGCGGCAATGTTACCGTTAATGCCTCGAGCCGGCTCTTCGGCTATGAAGCCAACCTCGTCAACAAGATCACGCGCTCCAATGATATGCGCCTGGAGTGGTTGGTGGGCTTCCGCAGCATCCATCTGGACGAGGACCTTGCCATCATCCAGAACTCGCTGCTGCTGCCGGGCGGCTCCGCCGGGTTTGCCGGCAGCCCCTTCAATCCGCCGGGCGGCATCTCGATTACCGATCGCTTCGACACGACCAACAACTACTATGGCGGGCAAATCGGCGCCCGCGGCGAGTACCACAGCAATGGTTTCTTCGTCAACGCCACGGGCAAGATCGGCATCGGCGACACGCATGAGGTGACCAACATCACGGGCATCACCGCACACTTCCCGTTTAGCGGCACGCCGTCACAGGTGCCGGGGGGCCTTCTGGCTCTGAGCACCAACAGCGGCCGCAGCCGCCATGACATGTTCGCCGTCGTGCCGGAAGTGGGCCTTAATGTCGGTTATCAAATCAACCCGTTGTGGCGCGTTTTTGTCGGCTACAACTTCCTCTACCTGAGCGACGTGGCGCGTCCCGGCGATCAGATCAACCGCACCATCAACCCGAACTTCGTGCCGATCAGCCAGCAATTCGGCACGCTCCCCGGCACGGCGCTCTCGCCGGCGCCGACTTCGCAACGCACCGATTTCTGGGTGCAGGGCATCAATCTTGGTATTGAATTCCGCTACTAAGGACAGCGACAACCAGCCTGTCCGCATGTCCGCCGCGCCGGCGCCAATCGTTGCCGGTGCGGCGGACTGCTTTGATTCTGGTTGATTCCAAAGGAACAATGCTGCCGCATCGTGAGTCCTCATGGACATTTAACTCATTGAGAGACCCGGTGAGGTGTGCACCCCTGGCCTTGACTGCGAAGCAGCGACTTTTTATAAGCCGCCGCCACAGATTGGTTAAAACCGGACGCTGCGCTTTCGGGGGGAAATGCCATGGACCGATTATCGAAGCTTCGTATCCTGGGGTCGGTAGGTCTCTTCGCTCTGGCAAGCGCGTGTGGCTGTGCCAGTCCGCACTGGGTCATGCGCGATGGCAATGGCGGCGTTGTCGCCATTCCCGAGAACAGCAACCACTGGCCGACCTACTATCGGCAGCAGGCCGACGAGATGATCAAGCAGGTTTGTCCGAAGGGTTATGCCATCGACCGCGAGGAAGAGGTCGTCGTGGGCCAGACGGTGACCACCCAACGGGACACGGATAACCACGCCTATGATCTGACGCCGAAGAAATCGGCCGACCAGCTCAAACTCGTAACGCACACAACCACGGAGACCACGTCCACGCGGAATGTGAAGGAATATCAGATCGCTTTCCACGGCAACGGGGACAATCATTGAACCGGTCGCGCTATTCTGCCAGGAAACGATCATGAAGAACTACGCAAGTTCTCCAGGTTTTCTCACGCGGCATGGTCTACTGCTACGGCGCACGGCAGGCGTTGCTTCAGCCTTCGCCTGGCTTGCCATTATCCTCGGCTGCATGAACCTGTCCATCGGCGAGCGAACGATGCTGCCGGACGATCATCTCGCGTACACGCAGGCGGGGTCTGTTCATGTAGAAATCGGCCAGGAGTTGGATGTCTATTATCCGGTGCCCTATGCCTCGCCGCCGAACCTGGAATTCAAGGGACTTGGCTCTTACACGATCGTGGACCAGCAGGCGGATCATTTCCGTGTGCACAATAACGGCGGCCTTCTAGGCTTTGATTGGACTGCGCGTGGAGTGAAAGTTGCTCTGCCGCCGTCTCTGGTTCAGCCGGCGAGCGCGACCGTGCCTGCCGAAACTGCCGGCAAGCCTTGAAATCTTTGAACAGTCGCGAGCCAGAATTGCTTCTCACTTTCGTTAGATAAGGGAAAGTCAATGGATGCCCAGCAGCGGCTTTAACTTCGCGCGCACTTCGTAAACAACAGCCGACGGCGCCTTCGCAATGAACTTGATCTGGCCGATCTCACCATGCTTCACGTCCCCGGGGAGTTCCCCAATCTATTTCCGCGTGACGATTTTCTTCGGTGATGCCGGAAACGAGTTTGTCCAGTGGATACAACGTATATCAGCGAGACAAAACTCGTCAAGGCAGTTGAAACTAAGCGGCTAACGCGTTACCCTGGACAATCTAGCCATTTTAAGCCCCGCTTTTTGCCTGTCTGCGGTCTGCTTCATTGGGAGAGAGCCATGCTGCGACTCGACGCGGAGCGTTCGGTTTCCTTCTGCGACGGGCTGACCCGCCGCGACTTTTTGCACGCGGGGGCCATCGCGGGCCTGGGTCTGACGCTGCCGGCATTCCTGGCGCAAAAGGCGGCCGGGACCGTGAAGGACCGGGACATGAACTGCATCATGCTATTCCTGGTCGGCGGTCCCAGTCATATCGACACCTGGGATCCAAAACCCAACGCCCCCGCGGAAGTGCGCGGCCCGTTTCAACCGATTGCCACCAACGCGCCCGGCATTCAAATCACGGAGATCTTCCCGAAACTGGCCCGCCATTTCGATAAGGTTTCGCTGATTCGCTCGGTGTATCACACGGCCACGGCGGTCCACGACACCGGGCATCAGATGATGCAAACCGGGCGGCTGTTCACGGGCGGCATCGAGCATCCGCATGCTGGCTGCGTCCTCGGCTACCTGAAGGGGCAGCGCGGCGAAGTGCCGGCCCATGCGCTGTTGCCGCGGCCCATCGGCCGGACGGGCGGCAATCTGCCGCACGGTCAGAACGCCGGTTATCTTGGCAAGCAACATGATCCGTTCGTCTTGAACGCTGATCCTGCCGATCCGACATTCAAGGTGCCCGATCTGCTGCCGCCCGAGTACATTTCTGCCATCCGCGCGGAACGACGCCAGAAAATGCGCGACGCGGTGGAAGCAGGCATGGCCGCGTTCGAGAACAATGCCCAGGCCAAGCAGCTTGACGACAACTTCAACCTCGCCTATCGCCTGATGTCGAGCAAGCCGGCGCGCGAGGCGTTTGCCCTGGATAAGGAGCCGGCCGCCGTGCGCGACCGCTATGGCCGGACACGCTTCGGCCAGAGCTGCCTGCTGGCACGCCGGCTGATCGAGGCGGGCGTGCGCTTCGTCACCGTCAACATGTTTGAGACGGTCTTTGACGAAATCACCTGGGACATTCACGGCTCCCGGCCGTTCACTGACATCGCGGAAATGTCCCGGCTGGTCGCGCCCAACTTCGACCAGGCCTTCACCACCTTGCTGGAGGATTTGAAGGACCGCGGCCTCCTGGAAACAACCATGATCACCGCCATGGGGGAGTTCGGCCGCACGCCGAAGATCAATCCCGCGGGTGGCCGCGATCATCACCCCGGCGTGTGGACGATCTTGATGGCCGGCGGCCCGATCAAGGGCGGCCGCGTGGTCGGCGAATCGGACGAACTCGGTTACATCCCCAAGACCCGGCCGGTGACGCCGGGCGAAGTGGCCGCCACGCTCTATCACGGCCTCGGCTTCGACATTCATCGCGAACTGCCGGGACCGCAAAATCGGCCGATTCCGCTCGTGGATTACAGCATGCAAGCGATCAAGGAATTGTTTTGACTGAAAGAGCGACCATGCCCAGGTTGATAACCCGCAGAACTCCGCCACGACTGGAAACAAAGGCCTCAAGCTTTTGGGACCGCGTAAAGGAACTGGATATGTTCTTCCAGGGGCGAGACCCTGTCCATCGGTGTTTGCGCCGGGTTGTGAAGAAATTGGAAAAGGCAGAAATTCCTTATGCTGTAATCGGCGGCATGGCTGTCTTTGCCCACCGTCATCAACGAACAACCAAGGATGTAGATCTCCTGTTGACGGCCGCCAGCCTGGATAAATTTCAGCGGCTCTTCGTTCCCAAGGACTACAAACGCCTGCCGCGCCGGCCACGCAGGTTCAAGGATCCTGTCAATGGAGTCACGCTGGACATTGTCATTACCGGTCATTTTCCGGGCTCAGGGCAACCAGGGCCGATCGCTTTCCCTGATCCTGCAGCCGTAGGCAAGAAGATCGAAGGCGTGCGCTTCGTAGATTTGCCGACACTTATTCAATTGAAACTGGCTGCACGCCGCTATTACGATTTTGGTGACGTGGTAAACCTCATTCGTGTGCACAAGCTCGATGAAGCCTTTTTGAGGAACCTGCATCCCTCGCTGCATCGAGACTTCATCGAATGTCTGGAGGAGAAGCGACGGGAGGATCTTTACGAAGCGCGGTCGGACCAGGCACTGCTAGAGCAACGACGCACGCGAAGGTATGGCAGCGAGACTGATTGAGGAGTTCTCCGCGGCCCATGCGCCTGCTCGTTGCATTTCGAGACATTCACTATGTTGCTACCCCTCATCCTTGCCTTATTTTCTCTTGAAAGCGGGCTGCCGTCAGCACTGCCCGTCTCGCTAAAGCTGTTTCCTGCCGAGACGACGCTTGCTGGCCCACAGGCCAGCCAGCGTCTTATCCTGCTTGCCCAGATGGATGGGCGCTTTGTCAGTGATGTGACCAGCCAGGCTGAGTTTACGTCGTCAAATTCGGCAGTGGCGACCGTTGATGCCAGTGGAACAGTTCGACCTGGCAGCGACGGCGAAGCGCTGATCACGGCCAGCCACAACGGCAAGCAGGCGACGGCGAAAGTGAAAGTGACGCGGACTAAAGACGACTCCCCCTGGAGCTTTCGTAATCATGTCATCCCGATGATGACCAAAATAGGCTGTAACTCGGGAGCGTGCCACGGCGCCCTGGCGGGCAAGGGGGGCATGAAGCTTTCGCTGCGCGGCTATGATCCAGATGCCGATTATTTCGTGCTGACGCGCCAGGCGCTCGGCAGGCGCGTCGATACGATTGAGCCGGCGCATAGCCTGGTGCTGCGCAAGCCGACCCTCGCCGTGCCGCATGGCGGCGGACAGAAGCTCGAGCCGGGAGGGCGCGATTACCAGGTGCTGTCCGAGTGGATTGCCGCCGGCGCAGCGGGGCCGCTGGCAAATGACATCAGGATTCAGCGGCTTGAAGTCTTTCCGGACGAAGCCGTCCTGAAGCCGAAGGATGCCCTGCAAGTCCTCGTCCGCGCCTGGTATTCAGACGGCCACGCCGAGGATGTCACGCGCTGGGCCAAGTTCAGCAGCACCGAGGACCTGGTCGCCGGAGTGGATGCGGACGGCAAGGTGCGCGTGGCCGGTTATGGGGAAACCGCGATCACGGTCTGGTTTTCCAATCTGGTCGGTACGTGCCGAATTGCTTCACCGCTGGCCAATCCGGTGGCTGCCAAGGTTTTCGCAGATGCCGCGCGACGGAATTATGTCGATGACCTGGTGTTGAGGAAGCTTGCATCGCTGCGGATTCCCCCATCGCCCTTGTGCACGGATGAAGAGTTCATCAGGCGGGCTTACCTCGATGCGGCGGGCATCCTACCGAAACCCGAGGAACTGCGGGTTTTTTTGACAGACAAGCGTGCCGATAAGCGGGCGCGCTTGATCGAGACCCTGCTCGACCGCTCCGAGTTCGTGGATTACTGGACCTATAAATGGTCGGACTTGCTGCTCCTGTCGACGCGCAAGTTATCCCAGCCGGAGATGTGGGCGTTCTATCAGTTCATCCGGCAAAGCGTGGCCCAGAACAAGCCCTGGGACCAGTTTGCTCGCGACGTGTTGACCGCCAGCGGCAGCACGCTCGACAACGGTGCGGCCAACTACTTTGTGCTCCACAAGGATGTGACGGAACTCACCGAAGCGACTTCGGTCACCTTTCTGGGTATGTCGCTGACGTGCGCGCGCTGCCACAACCACCCGCTGGAGAAATGGACCCAGGATCAATATTGGGAGATGGCCAATCTCTTTGCGCGCGTGGCCTTGAAGAACGGCGACCGCAGCGGCGAAGTGGTCGTCCAGGCTTTGCCGGCGGGCGACGTGCCGCACCCGCGCCGCGGCGTTCCGCTGGCGCCGACGCCCCTCGACGCGAAACCGCTAGCGCTGGACAGCCCGCGCGATCGGCGTGCCTATTTCGCTGAGTGGCTGACCGCGCCGGACAATCCCTATTTCGCCAAGGCGTTCGTCAATCGCGTGTGGCGCAACTTCATGGGCCGCGGACTGGTGGAGGCCGAGGACGATCTGCGGCAGACAAACCCGCCAACCAATGAAGAGCTTTTCAAGGCACTCACGAAGGATTTTGTCGACCACAAGTATGACGTGAAACACCTGATGCGGACGATCATGAACTCGGCGGCGTATCAACGGTCGGCCAAAGCGCAGCCGGGGAATGCCGCCGATGATCGGTTTTATTCGCATTACCTGATCCGCAGGCTGTCGGCGGAGGTGATTCTGGACGCCTATGCGCAAATCACCGACGTGCCGACGCCGTTCGCGATTTACTTCGATGCCCGGCCGGTGTTCAACTTCGACAAGGGCGTGCGTGCCCAGCAGTTGCCGGACGTCAAGATCGCCTCGACGTTTCTTGACGCCTTCGGCCGGCCGGACCGGACGCAGCCCTGTTCATGTGAACGGCAGCAAGACTCCAGCGTCAGCCAGGCGCTGCATCTCAATAATGGGCAGACGCTCAACGACAAGCTGCGCGCCAAGGGTTCGCGCGTCGACAATTGGCTCAAAGAGAAGATCAGCGCTGAAGAGGCGATTCGCCGGCTGTTCGTGCTCGCCTTGAGCCGCGATCCCACTGCACAGGAGCTGAAAAAGTTCAAAGACTTGCTCGCTGATGCGGGCCATGATAAGAGCATGACCCGGCGCGAAGTGCTGGAGGATCTCTTCTGGGCCGTGCTGACGGGCAAGGAATTTCTGTTTAACCGTTGATGCCGCGTTTCTCGTTCCCAGGCTCTGCCTGGGAACGCACTGCTTGCGAGGCTCCGCCTCGCGAGGCAGAGCCTCGCGGGCAGCAGGCTCCCAGGCAGAGCCTGGGAACCAGGTTTTTGGGATGAACGTGATGACTCTCCGAACTGCTTTGCTCGTCGCTTTGCTTGCCAGCCTCGGCGGCCGGGCGTCCGCGGAGCCGCCGAGTTATGCCAGGCAAGTGAAGCCATTCCTGGCGCGCTATTGCCTGGAATGCCACAACGCCAGCACGACCAAGGGCGATCTGGATCTGGAAACCTTCAAGGGCATGATGCAGGGCGGCAAAAGCGGTGCCGTGGTAGTGCCTGGCAAGCCGGATGAGAGCCGGCTCGTGCTCTTGCCGGAACACAAGGACCAGCCGCCCATGCCACCCAAGAAGGCGCGCCAGCCTCGGCCCGATGAAGTGGCGGTGTTGCGGAGTTGGGTGGCAGCGGGCGCAAAGGACGACTCTGCCAATCTTCGGGTGACACTCCCTCACATCGAGCCACGGAAGCGACTACCGCCACCGATCACCGCTCTGGCGTTCAGTGCCGACGGAAAATGGCTGCTGGCAGGCGAACACAATCGCCTGGTAACTATCGATTCTGCGACAGGGGACGTCAGGGTCAAATTTCCCCCAGACGAGAAGGGTAAAGTAACCGCCCTGGCGTGCAGCCGCGATAAGCAAAATCTGGCGGTGGCCACCAGCGTTCCTGGCGGAAGCGGTGCAATTCAGTTCTTTTCGTCACCAACAGGCGACTTCGTACTAATGAACTCCGCTGGCGCCGTCGGCGCTCGACACCAGGACGCAATTCTTGACCTGACTTTTAGCCCAGACAGCAAGATCCTCGCGAGCACCGGCTATGACCGCTTGATCAAACTTTGGGATGTGAATAGCGGCAAACAATTGCGGCTACTAAAGGACCACAGCGATGCGGTCTACGGCCTCGCCTTCAGCCCCAACGGCCGCCTGCTCGCCTCGTGCGGGGCCGATCGCGCCGTGAAGGTGTGGGATGTGACCAGCGGCAAACGTCTCTATACCCTTGGCGAATCGACCGATTGGGTCTACGCCGTGGCGTGGAGTCCGGACGGCCGGCGCCTGGCAGCGGGAGGCGTGGACAAGAGCATTCGCGTTTGGGAGGTCACGCCAAGCGGCGGCAGGATTAGGCAGTCGGTCTTTGGTCACGAGGGAGCAATCACACGGCTCGTGTACTCGGCCGATGGGAAAACGCTCTACTCCCTTGGCGAAGACCGCGCCGTCAAGGCCTGGGATGCATCACGAATGCTCGAGAGCCAGGTCTATCCAAAACAGCCGGAACAGGTTTTGGCCATTGCTTTGCGGCCCGATCAGAAGCAAATCGCTCTGGGGCGCTATGACGGAACGGTGGTCATGCTCGATGCAGCCACCGGCAAGTCATTGGCCGAGCCGCTGCCCGTAAAGCCCAAGCCGCCGGTGCTTACCAGACTGTCACCGGGCTCGGGCGAGCGCGGCAGGGCTGCTCGCCTCACTTTCGAAGGCACTCATCTGGAGAACGCCGCCGAGGTGGTGGCGACCTTCCCAGGTGTAAAGGCGAAGTTCCTGTATACCGGCGAGTCGTCTGTGCACGTTGAGGCTGACGTAACTTTTCCTACGCATACCCCGGCCGGCGTCTACAAACTGAGCCTAAAAACTCCCGGCGGGCAGACGGCGCCAATGCCGTTCATCGTTGATCTCTTTCCCACCGTGAGCGAAGCCGGATCGCACGACGCTCCACGTCTGGCCCAGCCCACAGCCCTTCCCACCACGATAGTCGGCAGCATGAAGCGCGCAGGCGATATCGATTTCTACCGCTTCGAAGCCAAGGAAGGCCAGGAGATCGGCATTCAGGCAACGACAGCCGCGATTGCATCGAAACTGGAACCGGTACTGCAACTGCTCGACAGCGCCGGCCAGGTTCTCGAAGAAAGTACGAACGGTGTCCTGGGGCACGCCTGTCAAAAAGCAGGGATCTACACCCTGAGCATCCGCGACCGGGAATACCGCGGCGGCAGCCAGATGAATTATCGGCTGCACGTGGGCGACATTCCCGTCGTGACGGCTCTCTACCCGCTCGGCATCCAGCGCGGGACGGAACAATGGGTGCGCCTGCAAGGCGTAAACCTCGGCAGCCATGACGCGGTGCGTGTCAAGGTGCCGGCGGACGCCGCGCTCGGTTCGCGCGTGCCCGTGCCGGTCACGACCCGTAGGGGTGCGCCACTGGGCGAGACCAGCATCAGCGTCGGGGAGTTCCCGGAAGCCGTCTCGGCAGGCAATATGGCCGCCTGGGCCATGACGGAGAACCGCGTCTGTGTTCGCCTCGCGCCGCCAGGGACGACGTGCACTCTTTGTCTCCCCGTCCCTGGCACGGCCAACGGCCGCATCTATTCTCCTGGACTCACTGAAAGCTGGCGCTTCACCGCCAAGAAAGGGCAGCCGCTCATTCTGGAGGTCAACGCCCGCCGCCTCGGTTCGCCTCTCGATTCCACCATCGAAATCCTTGACGCGAAGGATCAGCCGGTTCCGCGCGCCATGTTGCGGTGCGCCGCCAAAACCTATGTCACCTTTCGCGATCACGACTCCGCCGGCCCCAATATCCGTTTGGAGACCTGGAGCGAATTCGCCATGAACGACTATGTCTGGGTCGGCAACGAGTTGTTGCGCATCTGGGAACTGCCGAAGAATCCGGATGACGATTGCCTCTTCTACAGCCTCGGGGGACGGCGCCAGGGATTTCTCGATACGACGCCGGGCCATGTCCCGATGGGCGCGCCGATGTACAAGGTCGCCATCCACTCTCCGGGAACCACTTTCCCGCCCAACGGCTTCCCGGTTATCCCTCTCGCCTATCGTAATGACGACGGCGGGCCAGGTTATGGCAAGGACTCGCGTCTTTTCTTCGACCCGCCCAGCGACGGCGAGTACCAGGTTCGCATTGGCGATGTACGCGGCCAGGGGGGCAGTAACTACGCCTACCGGCTGACCGTCCGCCCGCCGCGGCTCGATTTTACAGTGAGCTTCAGCCCTAACTCCCCCGCAGTCTGGAAAGGAAGCGCCGTGCCGATTACTGTCTCAGCCACGCGCGCAGACGGCTTCGAGGGGCCGATCGAAGTCCGCCTGGAAAATGTGCCCGCCGGATTCAGTGCCCCGGTGACGACGATCCCGGCGGGGGAGAACAGTACTACCCTGGCCTTCTGGGCCGATCCCGCCGCGAAGACGCCGCAGAATCTCCCGCCGCTCAAAGTAAGCGCACGTGCCCGCATTAATGGTCAGGATGTCGTTCGCGAAGCGCCCGGTGGCTTGCCCAAGGTCATGGAGCCAGGCGACCTGACGACAACCACGGAGCAAGCCGAAGTCAGCGTGAGGCCGGGCCAGCAGGCATGGCTGACCACGAAGATTGAACGGCGCAACAAGTTCAAGGGCCGTGTTCCGCTGGAGGTGCGCGGCCTGCCGCACGGCGTGCGCGTGCTCGACATCGGCCTGAACGGCATCTTGATTACGGAAAAGGAATCGACGCGCACCTTCGCGATTTATGCCGAGCTCTGGGTCGAGCCGATGACCCATCCGTTCGTCGTGCTGGCCCGTAACGAAAGCAAGGGGACGGAATACGCAGCCAGGTCGGTATTGCTCAGAATTGTGCCGGCCCAAAAATGATTGGAACGAGCAATGGCCTTTTGTCCCGACTGCAAGGGCCTGATGGGGCAAACCGATACGGTGTGCCCGCATTGCGGCCATGATTTTCCTGGAGACGAAGGGGACGTGACCGGGCGCGGCCTCGCTTATTCCGCTTTGGCGACGATTGCTCTTATCATCGGGCAGATTGTTGCCGGCTTCGGTTGCCTCCTCTCCGCCATCGGCGCGATCGTCTCCTTGTCCAGGGGTGACCTCGTGGCCGGTTTGATACGCGGCCCGATCACATTTTTTGTGCTGCTCGCCTTGCTTGTGGTCTTTGTCCGAGTGCAAAAGCTGTAGCGCGACTCCAATCGGGGGTTCATGGATTTCGAGGCCGGCGGGCAGCTGGCTTTTAGCGCGCGCCATCGTTACACTTATCCCATTGCGTATTGGCCTCGCGGCACCGCTGTACAGCAACCTTGCATCCCCGAAAGGAGCGTCCCCATGGGTCAGCCGGTCGTGCATTTTGAAATCGGGTGTCGAGACGGCGCGAAGACGCCGGACTTTTACGCCAAGCTGTTTGACTGGAAGCTGGAAGCCTATGGTCCCGCGAAAATGATTTCCACGGGTTCGACCGCGGGCATCCAGGGGCACATCAACTCGCTGGGCCACGAACCGCACAATTACGTCACAGTCTATGTCCAGGTCGACGACCTGAAAGCCTATCTCGACAAGGCCGGCAAGCTCGGCGGCAAAACGCTGGTGCCGCCCACCGATGTGCCCGGCATGGGCAAGTTTGCCTGGCTCGCTGATCCGGAAGGAAATATTGTCGGACTGTGGAAGCCGGTACCCAAGAGTTAGGAGGCTCTGGTGCAGCCCACAGGCCGACTAATGGATTGCACTGCGCGGCGACACACACACTGACACTCCTTCCTTGCGGCGGGGTAACAGGGCTGAACAGGGCCACCGTGGCCCCGTATGTCGAGAGACATAAACACAGTGATTGCATATTCTTGCGACATTTAGAAATCAACCGGGCCACAGGGCCAACTATTTTCAACAGCCCGAAAATGTGGGTGCTAAATGTCCCGGCGCAGAAAGCGCGTGAGACAATCCCCCGGTTGGGCATCTTCCAGCCAAGCCACCTTCCCCCCGCGTGGCAACAGCTGCTGTGTGTGCCGGGAGCTTTCCCGCAGAACATGCGGAGAACCCGGAGAAAAAACGCCCTACCCGAAGAGCGCGAATAGTCGCCAAGCAATCGGATATGCAATCGCTCGTTCAGCTTTCAGTTCTGTGAATTGAGCAGGACCCTCTGCGTCTGCGGTGGCAATACAAGGCTACGCCGAGGACTCCGCTGCCGAGCAGAAGCAAAGAAGCAGTTCCGGAATGCTGGAGGGAGCTACGACCGTCAGGCCTTGAATCGAGGCATCACTGATCAGGACGCCGCCGGTGCTCGTTAAGCGGAATTCATCCAAGGTCTGACCCTGAAAAGCCGCAGGCAAGATGATCTGCTGCTTATCGAGCCGGCTCTCCTGAAGCAACCCGCCGCCGGAGCTGTAGACGTTGACCGTCGATGTTCCGTTAATGGTATTGGTCCAGAACCCGAAAAAATGATCGCGAACATCGACATTGCCAATGAGGTCTTTTCGAAAATAAGCCCCGCCCGTGCCGAAGAACTCGAGCTCCACGTAACTGGCTGGCCCGGGCTGGCCGTAAAAAGTGTTGATGAGCGTGTGCACCTCCGTGGCACTGACTATGTTCAGAGGTACGGAAAGCACATGGGGATAAGGTCCCGTTACGAATTCGGCGTTCCAGGCGTTGTTTCCGCCGACGGTTTCGATGTCAAAGGGGATGCCACCCAGCGTCACATGTCCCTCCGGATAGCCGGCGGAACTGGGCTGATAGTTTTGAATGCGGGCATTGGTATAGGGCGATAGATTGACGGTGATAAAATCCGCCCTCGCAGGATGTGCTTGAGCACAGCAAGTTGCAAAGAGCAGGAACGACATGAGGCGTTTCATAGAGTCTCCTGCAGGTTTAAAGCCATCAAGACATCGGGGTCAGACAAGCGCTGCGATTTCTGCGAATCATTCCCAACCCAGGCCGATTTCCGCCAGGCGCCGCTGGATTTCGGGCAAGTCGGCGATATTGACCGTGCCATCCTCATTGCCCCAGGCGTAGCGAGTGCCGTCCGCGCTGAAATAAGGCTGGTTGCCGCTCTCGCGAACGTCGATGCCGAGCGCAACGACGGGTTCTTTCTCGCCACGACGGATGATTGCTATCTGTCCGCGGAATTTGTGGTGATTGCCTGAGATCCAATATGGCATACCCGATTCCCAGCCAGCGCGCGGGCTAGGCACGCCAGCTTGCCCGTGGTCTAAATACTTGCCCGTGGGGATCTCCACCAAATTGAGCTGTGGTGATTCTTCCGGGCGATAGCTTTGCAGGCTCAAAAACCGTCCGTTGCGGTCCATGGCCAATTGCAATTTCTTCTTTTGGAAATCGCCCTCTTCCGAAGGCAAGGACCAGAGCTCCGCGCCGGTCACTCCGTCGAAAGCCTTGATTTGCCGCTTGTCCGCGCGTTCATACCCAATAGCCACAAAGAACCGTCCATCCAGGGGAGCGGCGGGAAAGTCGATCCAGTATTTGAACTCTGCGATCTCGAAGAGCGGTTTCGTGGGAGTAGCGCTAAGGAGGTCACGGACCCGAGCAACAGGCGGGTTCGTGACGCGGTCTATGCTCCTGTTGTACAGCTGTTTACCGTCGCGAGTCTCAACCTGAAACAGCAGCAATTTCCCAGATCGGTGAAAGGCTAGGATATTGTTGAGGCCCGGCGAAAACGTCCACGAGCCTAATTTGTGCCCTGTTCCAAGATCCCACAATATCGCCTCTCCGCCTTTTGAAGAGCTTGCCGCGTAAGCAAGCCGGCGGCTGTCCCCACTGAAAGCCAGGGCGGCGTTATCGACCCATGCGGCCTTTGGAGCGTCGAAGATGCGGAGCAAATCGCCCGTCTTTACGTCCCATACTGCTAGCCTGCTATCATGGGCAAGACCTGCCAGCATTTCTTCGTTGGGAGAAAGAAGCACCTTCTCAACCATGCCTGTCAGACCGCGCAACGTCTGCATGCCACGGCTGGTTTCCAGTTCCCATACGGCCACCATGTCTGGAGCGCCAAATGCCGCTGTGCCGCTTGCCGCAAGATGCTTGCCATCTGGCGAAAAAGCAACACCCCTCAGCCAGGAAGTTGCGGGCAAATCGAGAAGCGGGCGCCCCGTTGTCGCATCCCAAAGCTTGACAAAGTCGCGACCAGCCGAAGCCAATGTCGTGCCGTCCGGGCTGAAGCTTACCGCGTGAACGTAGTAATTAGAGCCCCGGCAGACCGCCCTGGGCACGCCCGCCTCGCAATCCCAAAGCGTCACGGTGCCGCCCGTGTCTCCGGCGGCGAGAAGCCAGCCGCCCAATGCCCCTTGCTTGTCAGAGCTGCGGCTGTCGCGCTTGAAAGCCAGGCAAACAATTGCCATTCGGTCTGCCCTCAGCGATGCCATGACTTCGCTTTTGGCGAGCGAACGGATGCTGATTTTTCCATCCTCATCGCCCGTGGCCAGCAACTTCCCATCCGGTGAGATGGCGAGGGCGCTTACCAGGTCGGCGGCGTGGTATACTGCTTTTCCGGTATTCGCATCCCATGCTACCAACGTCCCCTTGCTGTCTTTTCCCGTTGTCACGGCGGCGATCAGCGAACCGTCTGCTGACACGGCGATGTCAGCCAGGTCCTTTAGCATGACGGGTTCCCGCGACGCCTGATTGGGAAACCTCAGCTCGCGAATCAGTTGGTCCTTGGCAACATCCCATAAGAGAATTCTAAGACCATCATTCTCTTTAGGGACTACTTGAAGCGGCGTACCATCGGAGCGAAAGGCGACGGGACCATCTGCCCTCTGACTTGACACATGCACAATCTGGTCCCGCTCACAGTCCCTAACCTTTGCGCCTTCCCCTTTGCGGCCTCGAAGTTTGTCCGGCGCAAGGCCGCCAATCAGCAGTCGCCGGCCAGTGGTGTCAAAGGCAACGGATGACGCGCCCCAGCGATCGATCCATTTCTCAATGCGCGCATCAAAACCGAGCAGTGTGGCTGCGGCTTGGTTCCTAAGTTCTATGTCTTTACGAATGTCGGCCGCCTCACCTACGATGGTCCAAGCTTTTCTGGACCAGCCACCCCGCCGGTTGGTCAAACGCATCTGCGGTAACTGCTGTATGAGTAGTTCCCGCCTCTCATTTTCGGCCTGGGCATGTGCTGCTTCTTCCCCGCGTTTCGCTTCTTTGGCGACCACGACAAGTGCACCCACTGTAACCAGGGCCGCCCATATGGCGATACCAATAGCTGCGGCCCACCCCTTGTTCCGGCGCGACCACAAGCTCATGCGACGCAGGGTGCGCGCTGGTCGAGCCATTGTCGGCTCGAAGCGTAGCCACCGGCGGAGATCTTCGGCAAGGTCGGCGGCGCTTTGGTAACGCAGGTCCGGGTTCTTATGGACAGTCTTGCGGCAAATGGCCGCCAGGTCGCGTGGGACATTCCGAACCAACAGTTCAGGCGGGCATGGATCCTCGTTCATGATCTTGGCGTGGATCGCTTCAATGGTTGGTCCATCGAATGCCGGACTAAGAGCCAGTAGTTCGTAGAGCGTAACGCCGAGGCCCCAGACATCGGAGCGCGCATCGGCCCTTTCCTGATATTGCTCGGGAGCCATGTACTGTGGCGTGCCAAGAGCGCCTTGCGTAATGGGAGAAGGCGGGCTTTCCTCTTTCATCGCGGACCGCGTATTCACGCGCGTCGTACCATTGCGCAAGCGGGCCAGGCCAAAGTCGATCAGCCAGCATTGGCCAGATGTGTCCACCATGATATTGGAGGGCTTCACATCCCGGTGAAGAACATGGGCGTCGTGAGCGTGCTGGAGAGCTTCGGCGGCGTCCGCAATTACTGAGGCGACGGAGCGGAAGTAGTCGTGCGACAAAGTTAGCGTGGGCTTTCCACCGGTCGGCGAAGATGCGCTGGCATCACAAGCGCCACGGTGTGCCGCATCGATGCGCAGATCATCGGCAGTACTCTTGAGTCCAATGCCAGGATGGGGAACGCCTACAGATCCCGGATCGCCCTCCCGGCTGCCACTGAGGACCTCCCCCGCCAGCCCGGCCAGAGTCGGCGTTTTTGGGCCGAACCGTGAGGTGCTGTTTCGCGTGGCACGCACAACGCGGTGCAGCGCCGCCCCTTCTATGTAGGCCATGGCAAAGTATTGCCAGGGACCGGCCTGGCCGGCAGTATGGATCGGCACGATGTGCGTCTGATGCAATTGGGCCAGCACTTCTTGCTCGATCTGAAACCGGTCATGGGCGCTGGGCGCCAGGCGGCCGCGGCGCACCTTTACGGCGACGCGCCGCTTCAGTGATAGCTGTTCGGCTTCATAGACGATGCCCATGCCGCCCCGCGCAATCTCGCGAATCAGCCGAAAGTCAGGCAGCTCCATTTCGCCGCTGGACGGCAACGGTTGGGAACTAACGAGCACCTCCTCCAAAGCCGCCTCTTCATGAAAATCGGCCGCCCATTGAGGAAAGGCGCCGGCATACCGGCCGACAACGCTCAGTCGGTCGGCCGCATTTTCCAGATCGTGGAAGAAGTCGCCAAAGACGCGTTCCTTGGAATTGGCCGCGGAGCCGCAATCAGCCATGCTGCACCTCCTCGTCGCCAAAGAGCTTCCGCCACGTGTCCCGGAAGCGTAAACGAGCGCGCGAATAACGCTGCCGGGCGGCGGCCTCGGCAATGTCCAGGACGCGGGCAATCTCCTCGGTGGTGAGCTGGTCGTAGAAGCGCATACTCAGGACCTCGCGGTCCTCCGGCTTGAGGAGGCCGAGCGCTTGCCCGACCTGGCGGCGCAGGCGCTCCTGGCTCTCCTTGCGGGCGAGGGCGTCGCTGGGACTGGTGAGCGGGCTAACCAGACCGAGCACCAACTGGAGCGACGACTTGTCGGGCCAGGCCATTTCCGCGCGGGGACTGCGACGCTTGCGGGTTTGGAAATCGTGATCGTCGAGAAGAGAGTCCAGGACAATCCGGTACAGCCAGGCGTAGGCGGTCATGCCGGAGTGCTGGAATTCGCTCCAGCGTGTCTGGGCCCGGACAAAGGCCTGGTTGAGAATGTCTTCCGCATCGCGGCGCGCGGCCAGGGAGCGATCGGAACGCCGCTGGATCATGGCGAGCAAGCGCGGCCGATGTTCCTCGAAGATCTTTCCCAGCGTTGCCAGGCCGGCCACGTCCACGAGCCACTCCTTGGTGCCCTCCAGCTCCGCGAGTCCTACCGGGCATTCCATGAGCTGCATGTGGGCTCCCTTCTTCTTGGGGAAGATGAAAAAGGATGCTCGCCCCTGGAATTAACCGGCAATTAGACCGGAGCTGTGACAGCCTTGACAACATAATTCCGTAATTTCAACCTGGCCCTGGGCATTTCGACCTAACGGAATGGAAAAAGCGCAGGCCGGGCACAGGGTGATGACGGCCGGGCTTCATGAATGCCGGCTCTGCACCTTTGGAACCGACGCCCACAAGGATAAATCCAGAGTCGAGCATGATTGCAAGCCGTAGTCACCGTCGATCGAAGATCGCGGTGCATTCGGCCTGATCGCCGTCACCGCGACGCTTGCTTTCGCCAACCCGCATGGTTACCCTGGAAGCCCCGGACATTCCGAAGGAACTGATCCAGCCTATCCTCGGCCTGTTCGTTGCGGCGGACTCTTTTCGTCGCATTATTGCCGAGGTTTATAAAGGTCGTTCGCTGAAAGAGATTTTGCTCGAACAGGCAGAACAGATATTGGTAGCAGCTCGGTTCATGGAGATTTGGCAGGATCATCTGAGAGTTCAGCTAGAGAAACATCCCGACTTTGAAAAGGGGTTCAACTTTGATTCACGACTAGAAGGCCGGAATGGTGAAGGAAATAAATGACTGCGGAAGGTGCTGAATGGCGAAGTCCAACGACGACCGAAAGAGCATCTTGGCCAGCAGTTTCTTTCAGGTCACGCGGGAAGAATCGGCCGGCGTCAACAAAGTGCTTTCCGTTTTCCTGTTCACTCGTTTGATTAAACAGGACGGCGAGTACGTGTGCGCTGAAGGCAGCGACTCGCTATTCGGGATCCTGTTGTACGGGGAGGGTTTCCATAAGCTCGCGACGCACAACCGGCCGCCTACCTTGCTGATAGACGGCGAGTCGCTTGTCCTGCCTGAACCTGACGGGATGCTGTATGTCCTGGGTCCAATGCTTCAGTTCCAGCGGGTCGAAGTCCGGGCTGAAAAGCTGGAACATTACCTGGACGAAGGACTCATGGACGAGCTTTATGAGACCGCGGACTGGACGGAAAAGCTGCAGCCGGTCCTCATAGCGCACGCGTGGAGCAACAAAGGACTGAACGGGACACCGAAAGTTCAACCTTGAGGGACACGACATGGGAGAGGAAACGGGCGCGCTCGCCGTGGACGCCGCGCCGGGCCGGCAATCCGAGCCCTTCGCCGCGGCCATGTTGGTGGTGGCGTGCCTGTGCTGGGCCGCGTTCTTCTCGCTCTGCAAGAACTGGCAGCAAGCGGCCCACGCCTGTCCGGGCGGGGAGCTGGTCGCGAGCTTGACGCTGTTAGGGCTACGCACGCTCATCGCCCTGGCCGCCTTCGCGGTCTTGAAGCCGCGTCTTTTCTTGAAGCCGAACCGGCGCGTTATCGCAGTCGGCCTGCTCCTCGGTACGTTCAACTGCCTGGGCAACATTCTCCAGGTGTGGGGCCTCGCCTCGACTTCACCCGCCCTGTCCGGTTTCTTCACAAGCCTGGCCAGCCTGTGGGTGCCGATATTCGCGTTCCTTTGGCTCCGTCAGCCCCTGACGCGGGCCACGGGAGCCGGCATGGCCTTGGGCGTCGCCGGCCTGGCGATTCTCGGGATAAACCCGGAGCAGTCGTGGGGCATAGGTTTCGGAGACGGCCTGACCGTGTTGGCGTCGTTCGCCTTTGCCTTGTTCATCCTTTCGCTTGACCGCCTGGGCCGGTCCGTTAATTCATCCCACCTGACCCTCGTGCTGATCGCCGTGACGGGGTTGCCGACGTTGTTCCTGGCCGTGGGCCTTGCGGCCTGGCAGGGCAACCTGGTCGCCTGGCTGATCTGGCTCATGGAGATTCTGCGGCAACCCGCCGTGCTGCGCGACGTACTGCTCTTGACGTTGCTCAGCACGATGCTGGCCACGCACCTGATGAGCGCCTACCAGCCGCGCATGCCCGCCAGCCGGGCAGCCCTGATCTACTTGCTGGAGCCCGTTTTCGCCGCCGCCCTATCGATCGTCCTGGGACACGATTCTGCCACGGGCCGGCTGCTTCTCGGCGGCGCCCTCATCCTGAGTGGTAACGCCGTCGTCGAGATTCAGCTGTGGCTCCGCGACCGCTGCTGATCGTCAGTCGCAAAATGACCCGGCGGAACGGCTTTCTGGCCTAGTTCCTGGCAACCTGGCAAACTCTGTATATGCCTTCCCGCTCATGGTCAGCCGTTGCGCCGCCGCTGAGCGGACTACGTAAGTTCAAACGCGGTAAGCCAAGGGCAAGATCGCCAAGGTGGTCACCTGGCCATCATGAGGCGCTCGATGCATAAAGCGTGCGAACCGTCAAGAGGATTCCCAAGGTTCCCGCCACAATTCGGCAACTTTTTTCAACTTCGGTAGAGTAGAAGAGCGGATAGACAGAGTGTAGGCTTCGGCATAGTCCGTGTCAGGGTTTCCCCGTGCGTGTCTCATTAGCCGCATGCCCTGCCCAGCGAGCCGTTCCCCCCTCGTCACACCGGACG
>Ga0185299_10001327_pt1 | contig 49232 bp, 34 predicted proteins | sample PaiPotPPA55metaG_FD_128002 | JGI IMG/M metagenome (GOLD analysis project Ga0185299, IMG submission 128002) | Iron sulfur acid spring bacterial and archeal communities from Banff, Canada, to study Microbial Dark Matter (Phase II) - Paint Pots PPA... ... | reverse complement strand
TCATAGCGGCGCCGCTGGGATGGCTGACATGGCTGCTGCTGCATTTCGTGCAGTGGTTCGCGCATCTTCCGCGGTGGAGCTATCGGGTACCAGGGCCCCCTTTCTGGCTGATGGTGGGTTTCTTCGTGGTGGCGGCGACGTTGGCCGTCGCCATTCGCGCGGCTTTCTCCGGGCGCCGGGCGGCGATCCTGACGCTGTGCGGGATCCTGGCCGCTTGCACGGTCGTTGTCGCGGTCTTCCCATTCGTCCCGGTGCGCTCGGGGGGAAAGTTGGAAGCGACCATCCTCGATGTGGGCCAAGGGGATTCCCTGTTCGTCGTGTCGCCGGGCGGCAAAACATTGTTGATCGACGGGGGCGGGGCGTTTGGCGGATTTCCCGGACGCGAACAACACGAGGGTATTGACCCCGGAGAAGAGGCGGTGTCGCCGTATTTGTGGTCGCGTGGGTTTCAAAAGATTGACGTGGTGGCGCTGACGCACGCACATCAGGACCATCTGGGCGGGTTGACTGCGGTGCTCCAGAATTTTCGCGTGGGCAGCCTGTGGATCGGGCGCGAAGTGGCATCGGCAGCTTTGGCGAAGCTGGAAGCGTTGGCGCGCGGCCGTGGAATTCCGGTTGAGTATGAAGTGCGTGGAAAGAACTTCGCTTGGGACGGCGTCGAGGGACAGGTTTTCTGGCCTGACAAATCGCCGGGCGATATTGCACCGTCCGCCAAGAATAACGACTCGCTGGTGTTGCGGCTGCGCTACGGCAACCGGACGCTGCTTCTTCCCGGGGACGCGGAGAAAGACGCGGAGCGCGCGATTTTGAGAGAGAACAGTGGGGAGGAGCTGCAAGCCGACGTGCTGAAGGTGGGACATCACGGCAGCAAGAATTCGACGATGCCGGACTTTTTAGCGGCGGTGCGACCGCGTGTGGCGATCATTTCGAGTGGAGAAGATAACCCCTACGGTCACCCTAGCCGGGAGCTGGTGGAGCGGCTGGAGAGCGCGGGAGTACGGATACTGCGGACCGATCGCGACGGCGCGATCCAGGTTTTGACCGATGGTGATCGCGTGGAGATCTCGTGTTTTGTGGCTTGCCCCGAGGAGCCGTCGTTGGAGCTTGGCCGTATTGGGCGGAGCGCCGAGTTGCGGTCGGCCGTGCCGTAATACGAACTTTCGGCCTGAAGAGTCTTTGTGGCAACCTAAAAAATTGACCCTCAGCGGCTGAAGCCGGATGGAGGCAAGCACTTACGGCATGGCTTAAGCCATGCCCTGACGTAATCCGAAAGTCGCCACATAGACTCTGAAGCCTGGCACTTAACGGTGAAGCCAAAGGGTCAAAGGCACCCCCACGGTCGGCGGCCGCTACTTGCGGCCGATCACCTAAGAAGACTTTCTCCGCAACTGCTAAGCCGTGCCCTGACGAAAGCTGAACGATTGAGCGTTCGGAGCGGGCACGGGCCGTCGGATGCCGACATCCCCTCCCCTGTTTTTCGCAAGTGTTCATTCTAAACATAGTTAAACTCGTTTGTTTTGATAGAGTTTCACAAGTATTCATTCTAAAGATGTTAGGCGAGCTGCCAGGATGCGACAGTCTAAGCTATCAGGGTGCAGCAGACGAGCTGTCTAGACGGAGAGTACGTAGGCTTACTTGAGATGATTATGGCCGATTCGTTAACTTTGTCAAGAGGATTGAGAGGTGGGGTGATGCTCTATAAGCACGCGCCGCTGACGTTTCGGGCTGGGGAACGCGGGGACGGCAGCGATGGATTCGGCGGAGACGAAATGTGGGGTGGAGCGGACGCGCCAGATTGCTAGGAGGACTAGGAGCAGCAGGAGGAAGCCGATTGCGGCTCGGTATTCGCGGTTTTTTTTGTACTGGGCGAAGGAGAAGGAGGCCTCGTGGGTTCCGGCTAAGTTGGCCGGGGCCAGACGTGGGATGAAGAGCGGGACGGCGCTGGCGTATTCGTCGAACGAGGCGCCGTGGTGGAAACGAAGCTCCTGTTCCTCGCGACGCATGACGATGGAATAGAAGAGAGTGAAGTAGCCGAGCAGGAGGAGACCTGAAATCCAGGAATGGGTGGCGATGGCTGCGCCCAGGGTGAGGACGGCGCTGCCTAAATAGAGGGGATTCCGGGTGTAGGCGTATGGTCCGGAGACGGTGAGGACTTGCTGCTTGTGAAGGTGGCCTGCGGCCAGGGCGCGCAAGACCAGGCCGGCGATACCAATGAGCGCGCCGTAGAGAATACTCCGTGGAGTGGGGCGGGCCAGCACGAGGGCTACGATGGCCAGGGGATAGCCCAGGCGCACGCGCCAGCGCGCGAAAAAAGCGGAGGGGCTCACGCACGCGCACCGGTGCGGCGGCAGACGGCCTTGAACACGGAATCTACCTCGATTGCCAGCATGGAGGGATCGGTTTGGTCGTTGCGGCAGTGGGAGGTGATGCTGTTGGGTGCGCGAAGAACGATGTCGCCTTCGCAAGGGTCGGTATCCTTGGCGGCGTCTGCATCCATTCCCGTGTGGCAAACGTTGCTGCAGGGGCCGTTGCGCGCTGGATCGGTGGGACCGAACAGCGCCACGGCCGGCGTGCCCAGGGCAATCGCGAGATGCAGCGGGCCGGTGTCTCCGCCGACGATGCAGGTCGCGGAGCGCAGGAGGGCCATTAGCGGGCCGAGATCGGCGTTGTAGAGGAGAGGGGTGGCTTCGCCGCTGGCGGCAAGAACGGCGTTTGCGAGGTCTTCTTCGCCCGGACCATAGTTCACGACGCACTGCAGACCAAGTTCATCGCGAATTTTGATGCAGAGCGCGCCGAAGCGCTCGGCGGGCCAGCATTTGGCGCGCCAGCCACCGCCTGGACTCAGCACGATATAGCGGTCGATGCCGACGCCCCGCAATTCCGAGTGAAGCTTGGCTTGAACTTCTGGGGAGATGCGCAGAGCCACCGGAGCTACGCGGTGCTTCGCTCCGGCACGGCGTGAGAGTTCGCCATTTTGGTCGGCGATGTGGATGGTGGCGGGTTTCACGCGTTCGCTGTAGAGGATAGGCACGCCGAATTCGCGGATGGTGTGGGAGGAAAAGCCGATCCTTCGCTTTACGCCGCCAAAAAAAGGAAGGGCGGCGGACTTCCACAATCCTTGATAGTCGATGGAGGCATCCCAAGCGGTCTGCTTGATGCTGTCGATGGCTTGGCGCAAGGAGGACAGTTCGCGAGTCTCGATGGTGCGGACTTCGGAGGCTAGGGCGCTGGCTTCCACAAGAAATTTCCAGCGCGGGTGGGTGAGCCAAACGATTTCGGCGGTGGTAAATGTTTCGCGGAGTGCGGCGACGGCGGGGAAGGTGTGGACGATGTCTCCCAGAGAGCCCAGGCGCAGGATCAGAAAGCGCGGCTCAGGCATGCGGCGCCTTGCGAACGGAATCTAGGAAGTCGCGGGTGGAATGGTCTTTTGGGTCGCCGACGATGGCGATGCGGATGCCCAGGCGAGCGGCAGTGGCGCGCTCGGGGACGGTTTCGGCGGAATAGTCGGTGCCTTTGGCGTGAACGTCGGGGCGAAGGAATTCGAGCAGGGCTTCGACGTTGGGTTCGCTGAAGAGCACGACGTAATCGACGGCGCTAATTGCGGCCACCAGTTCGGCGCGCGCTGACTCCGGCAGGATCGGACGGCCGGGCCCCTTCAAATGGCAGACGCTGGAATCGCTGTTTACGGCGACAACCAGGATGTCGCCTTCGCGGCGTGCGCCTTCGAGATAGCGCACGTGGCCAACGTGCAGAGTGTCGAAGCAGCCGTTCGCCAGGACTAGCTTTGTACCTGTACGCCGGCGTTGTTCGAGAAGTTCGCGGAGACGTTCACGAGAGAGAATTTTGGATAGGGCGTGGCGCATGAATTAGGCAGACGCTCCGGAAGCTTCGCCACGGATCGCTTCGAGGAGCTCCTCGCGGGTGACCGTGGCGGTGCCGCGCTTCATCACGACGAGGCCGCCGGCGATGTTGGCGATGTGGGCGGCTTCCAGCGGGGACCCGCCTGAAGCGAGCGCGAGGGTGTAGGCGGCGAGGACGGTGTCGCCGGCACCGGTCACATCAACGGCTTGATTGCTGCCGTGGATGGGAATGTGCGTGAGGCGGCTAGGGGATTCGAAGAGAGCCATGCCGTCGCGGCCGCGGGTGACCAGCAGTGCGCACAGTTTCATGGCGGAAAGTGTTGCGCGGCCACAACGGGCCAGCTCGTCGATATTGGAGCCGATCGCGGTGTGATGGAGTGCTTCGAGTTCGCCTTCGTTGGGAGTTGCCGAGGTGACGCCGGATTTCGCGTAGGAGGCTAGAGCGTAACGGGCGTCGAGGGTGACCACCAGGGATTTGCGTTTTGCGGTGACTTCGCGAACGAGCCGCGGGGTTGCGACGCCGAAGCCGTAGTCGGAAACGGCGAGGGCGTCCGCTGAACGAAGTTTAGCGTGCAGGAGCTGCTCGATGCGCTTGTGGCTGGCTGGAGAGAGCGGCGTTTGCGGTTCGCGATCGACGCGCAAAACCTGCTGGCCTACGGTATGCGCCCAGCCGGCCAGGATGCGCGTCTTCGTAGGAGTGGTGTGCCCTTTTACCCGAAGCATGCCGGAGACATCGATTCTCTTTTCTTTGAAGTAAGCGATGAGAGCGTCGCCAGGACGATCTTGGCCCACCGCCGTGATGGGGAGTACACGCGCGCCCAAAGCGGCGAGGTTGTTGGCGGCGTTCGCACCTCCACCCGGCACGAGATGGGTTTCGCGGTGACGGAGGATCAGGACGGGGGCTTCGCGGGAGACACGGGAGATTTCGCCGTATTGGAATTCGTCGGCAACGAAGTCGCCGAGGACGGCTACGGTCTTGGTGGAAAATTGCTCGACGTATTCGGCGAGGGCGACGAGATCGATGGAAGTAGATTCTTTCGCCGTTTGCGCCTGGGGACGGTTCATTTCGCTTGCCTCAGAATCCAATCGACGGCGGCGGCGAGATCGTCGGCGACGAAATCGGGCTGGCTTGGCCACGTGGCGCTGTTCTCGCGTAAGTCTTCTTCTCCGTAGCCCGTGCGCACCAGCACGCCGCGTGAAGACGTGCCGTGTGCTAACGCGATGTCGCCGTAACGATCGCCGACTACGAAAGACTGGCTCAAATCAACATGATGCTCGCGGGCGGCGCGCTCCAGCAAGCCGGGCTTGGGCTTTCGGCACTCGCAATCGTCGTCGGATGTGTGCGGGCAATAGTAGATGGCGGTCAGATGCGCGCCCGCGGCCGTGAGTTGCTGGGTCATGACGTCGTGGACGGTGTGCACCATGGATTCCGAGAAGAGCCCGCGGCCGACGCCCGACTGATTGGTCACCACAATGACTGGGAGCTTGGCATCGTTCAGCTTGCAAATGGCGCGCGCGGCGAAGGGAAACATACGAAATTGGCTAGCATCATTCAAGTATCCGACTTCTTCGGAGATGGTGCCGTCGCGATCGAGAAAGACGGCGGGGCGCAGCAATGCGGGCTCAGGCAGAACGCACCTCCGCAGAGGTGAGCCAGGACCGGGCCGCGGTGATGACCGCGGCTGGGGAGATTCGTGTCATGCATCGGTGATCGGTGGGGCAACGGCGCAGGAAGCATGGGCTGCAGTAGGGCTTTTCTTGGACTATGGTGCAGCGCGGCGTGATGGGCGCGGTGCCGAGGGGGTCGGTGGGGCCGAAAATTGCAACGACCGGAAGGCCGACGGCGGAGGCTACGTGCATTGCGCCGGAATCGTTGCCGATGAAGAGATGGCAGTGCGAGAGCAATGCTGGAAGATCGGCGACGGAAGTTTTTCCGGTGAAGTCGATCGGAGGGCGGCGCATGCCGGCGGTGATGGCCGCCGACACCGCAATTTCGTTTGCTGTGCCGAATAAGATGATGTCGGCGTCGGATTCTGCGGCTAAGCGGTTGGCTACCTCCGCGAAGCGATCCGGGGGCCAACACTTCGCAGAGCCGTAGGATGCGCCTGCGCCGATGGCGACACGCAAGGCGTTTGAACGGGCGCCGGCGGCGAGCAATCTTTCTGCGGCGTGCTGCTTTGCTGGAGAGTCGACGTTTAGCGCTACGTATTGTTCTCCGGTTATTTGGTCGAGACATCCGGCGCGGCGCAACAATTCGCGATAGTAGAACTGTTCGTGTGGCGGAATCTCTCCGCGCTTGGGTACCGGCACGGCTTTTGTGAGGAGGAAGCTGCGTCCGTCGCGGGCGTAGCCGATGCGTTCCGGGATGCCGGCGCGCCACGCGAGCCAAGCTGCATCGAAGGCGTTCTGTAGAAGAAGAGCGACATCGAACTTTTGCGCGCGCAGTTCGCGGGCAAGGCGCTCGCGACCGGAAACGCCCGCGTGCACTCCCTGAAGGTCGTACGGGACAAGCTGGTCGCAGATTTGTTGACCGCGATAGATATCGGCGACGTAAGGCCGAGCAACGATTGCGATGTGAGCCTCGGGGAAGCGCGCACGGATAGATCGCAGTGCTGGGAGCGCCATGATCGCGTCGCCCACCCAGTTCGTTGCGCGAATCAGTATTCTCACGGCGCCACCGCTCCGACAGTCATAGGAAGGCTGTGATAAAGATCGCTGAGAAACTGCTTCTCGTCCCGTATTTCCAGCGCAACGACGGCGATTTCGATAGGCAGTCTGGAACTTACGCTCGTCGGAATGTTCTGGGCGTCCTTTTCGGTGGTCACCAAGGCGCTGGCTCCCGCCGACTCCGCGGCGCGCTCGAGTTTCGCGATTTCACCAAGGGTGTACCGATGGTGGTCTCGAAAGGTTCGCTGCCCTGCCAACTGTAGTCCCCAACGCTCCAAGTCGGCATAGAAGGCAGCCGGATTCCCGATGCCGCAAAAAGCTAAAAACGATCCCGTGATCTCAGGACGCAAAGCCTCTGGCGAGTTGCCTACGCCATGCTTGCGGAACCCGAGTAACTGGGTCACCGCTGGATAAATCGCGAATTGAGGAAACTTCTGAATTGCGCAGGTGGTAAGTTTCGATTGTTCGGTGCGGGTGAAAACGACAGCGTCGGCCCGGTTGAGAGAAGACAACGGCTCCCTCAATCGCCCTGCCGGAAGAGCAAACTCGTGGCGCAGTGGGCTCGTCGAATCGACCAGCACGATATCCACGTCGCGGGCGAGCTGAAGATGCTGAAAGCCGTCATCGAGAAGGTACACATCCACGCCTGCGGATTCGAGCCGCTGACCCTCGGTGTAGCGATCGGGGCCCACACCAAACATCGCACGTCCTTGAAGCCGCTGCTTCATCAATTCGATCTCATCGCTGGTCCCGTGTGAGCCGCGATAGCCCCGGCTCAAAATTGCTACGCGCTTTCCCTCGGCGAGCAGCCTCTCGGCCAGCCAGATGACCATTGGAGTTTTCCCGGTGCCCCCCACCGTGATGTTGCCAACGCTGATCACCGGACGATTGAGTCGTTTTTGCTTAAGCCAGTTGTGCTGGTACAGCCACGCGCGCAGCCTCGTTGCCGATCCGTACACCAGTGACAGTGGCCACAGGGCGATCGCGACGGGTCGCGGAATGTTCATCGCGCGGCGCCATCCAGATATTTGGCGATTTCGGCTAGAGCGCGGGCGGTGGCGCCTCGGCTGTCATCCACGAGACGCTTCGCGGTCTCGCCCATCTGGCGGTTTCGTTCTGGGTCGCGCAACAATTCGATCCAGGCGACGCCGGCGTCCTCTGGGCTTTCGACCTGCACGGCTGCTTTCGCCGCGACGAAGCGAGAGGCCATCTCTGCGAAATTCTCCATTGAAGGGCCGAAGACCGGGATTTTGCCGAACGCCGCGGGCTCCAGAATATTATGGCCGCCCGATTCCACGAGGGAGCCGCCGACGAAGGCGCCGTCGGCGAGTTGGTAGAGCGAAGCTAGCTCGCCGATGCTGTCGAGGAGCAGCACAGTCACATCATCGGTGATCGAAGTTGCTGCTGGCGAGGATACAGGCGTTTCCGCCTTCCCGTTTTTGGGAATGGGGAGATCCGAGCGGCGAAGAAATTTGCGCTGCGATTCGTGGATGAAGTCGGCGGCTTCCTGAAAGTGTTCGGGCTTTCTGGGAGCCAGCACCAGAAGTGCGCGCGGAAATTCTCCTTGCAAGACACCAAAAGCGATTAGCGCCAGTGGCTCCTCGGTGGCTACCACACTGCCGGCAACGATGATGGGACGGCGCCCTCGGCGTTGCGCTTCGGCTTGGAGCCAATGGGAGAGGGGCGTCGGCGAAGGCAGCACTTGATCATATTTGAGGTTGCCGCTGACAGAGACGCGTTCGGTTGGCGCACCCAGCGAGCGGATGCGGTCGGCGTCTGCTTGGCTTTGCATCAGAAAGGCGGTGGCATTTCCGAGGGCATTTCGAAGAAAGGGCCGCAGGAAGAATCCGAACTTTCGCAGGTAACTCTGATAGCGGGCGAAGGAGCGATCGGAAATCCGTCCACTGACGAAGAGAACCGGAATCTCGCTGCGGGCAGCTTCTCGAAGAAAGTTGGGCCAAATCTCTGTCTCCAGCACCACGACCAACGTTGGACGCACGGCGCGCAACGCGCGACGAACGCAAAAGGTCCAATCGAGCGGAAAATAATGGATGGCGTCGGCGAAGGGCATCCGCTCTTTGGCTAGCGCTTGCCCGGTGATGGTGGTGGTCGAAATGACCATTGGGCGAGCCGGATAGGTTAGCTTCAATTTTTGAGCCAACGCCACACCAGAAAGCACTTCGCCGACCGACACCGCGTGGATCCAGATTGCTCCAGGCCTGTTGGCCGGCAGGCTGCGCAATGAGGGAAACGAAAATCCGAGACGCTCTTTGATATTCGAGAGATATTTTCCGTGCCGTAGCCCCTGAATCAGCCAGTACGGCAGGAGCAGCAAGGCCGCGATGCCCATGAGCAGGCTGTAAACGAAATACACTAAATATGGCTCCGGTCCTTACCCCGCAATAGCGCGCACCGGCTGCGCGAAGCAGGGCAACCCCGATCATCCCCCAGGAATCGAAGGCGTCGTGATGAGAAAAGTCTATTATAGCCTGATGCGAAACCCCGTCATCGCACTTCCCTGTCTTGTGGTGTGCGCCTTTGCGATTGGGGGTTGGGGAGTGACCGCGCTGCTCGGCGGGCGGCCACTGCAGCAGGCGTCCCTCAAAGGAGCGTCGCTGGAATCGCACGAAGGGTTTACGGTATCCGCGCTGCCCTGGACGGACGCGGCGCAGTATAAAGAAAAATTCCCGAAGAAATCTCCTTTCGCAGGTGGGGTTCTGGCTGTTCAGGTGGTGTTTCGCAATGATTCCGATGATAGCGTGCGCGTCAATCTCGAACGCATCCGGTTGACCGTGCAGCTCGATGATGAGCATCGGCAGGAGGTTGCGTCTCTGAATTCGGAGGAGTTGGCAGACGCGGTGCTGAAGACCAAGGTTAAGGACCCGACGGCGAGCCGCGGTCCCAAGCTCCCGATTCCCGTGGGCGGTGGATCCAAGGGCGGGCGCGACAAACATTGGACGGAGCTGCAAACCGAAGCGCAAAACGCGAGCGTGCCGAGCAGCGTGGTGGCCGCGCACAGTAACGTGCAGGGCTTGCTCTATTTTGACTTGCAGAACCAATTTGATTTGTTGCAGAGCGCCCATCTGTATGTCCCTCAGCTGATGCAGATGCAAAACGGCCGCTCTCTGACGTTCTTCGACATCGATCTGAGCCGCCGAGGACCGCAGTAGCGTCGCTGACACCAACGTGCACCGCAGGATGCGAAGATTTCTTTCGCTGCGTTCTGCATTTTTCCAAGCAAATTTGCGCTTGTTTGCGCGCCTCATCTCCGTCAGCTAACATGACTGAGCAAGAATTCTCGACTCCAACGGACCCATGCTGACTCTTCTCGATCAATTGAATCCAGAACAACGCCGTGCCGCGGAATCTACCGAAGGACCGCTGCTGATTCTCGCGGGCGCGGGAACCGGCAAGACGCGCGCGATCACCTTTCGCATGGCGAACCTGATCGCCAGCGGCGTGCCCGCGGAGGCGATTCTCGCGGTAACGTTCACAAATAAAGCGGCCGAGGAGATGCGCAATCGCGTATCGGATTTGCTTTTGCGGGCTGGAGTGCCGCCGTCGCAACCTTGGCTTTCGACGTTTCATTCCCTGTGCGCTCGCCTGCTTCGCCGCGAAGCTCCCAGCGCGGGATTGCCACGCGATTTCGCAATCTATGACACTGACGATCAGCTTGCGGCGATCAAGCTGGCAATGAGCAAACTGGCCATTGAAGACGAAAGCCTGACTTCGCGGAACGTGCTGAGCGCGATCAGTCATGCAAAAAATCACGGGCTCTCACCCGAAAAAATGCGCAGCGAGGCTATCGGGCAGGACGGGCGGCGGGTCGCCGATATTTTTGCTGAATACGAGAAATTGCTGCACCAGAGCAAGGCGCTCGATTTCGATGATTTGCTGCTGCGGTCGGTTCGGCTGCTGCGCGAGTCACAAGCGGTGCGCGAAAAGTGGCAAGCGCGGTTCCAATACATTCATGTCGATGAATATCAGGACACCAATCGCGTCCAGTACGAACTGATGCGCCTGCTTACTGGACCCAAGCGGAACGTTTGCGTGGTTGGAGACGAAGACCAGTCGATCTATCGCTGGCGCGGGGCCGACGTTTCCATCCTGATGAGCTTCTCGCGAGACTTCCCGAATGCCAAGGTCATTAAGCTGGAGCGCAACTACCGCTCGACGCAAAATATTCTGGATGCGGCGGGGGCGGTGGTGGCGAATAACCCAGACCGCCTGGGCAAATCCCTCAGCGCCGAAAATGGCGGCGGGGCCAATTTAAAATACTTCGAGGGGCGCGATGCCAACGCCGAAGCTGAGTTTGTCGCCGGTGAGCTTACTCGCATTCTTGACGATGACTCCTCACTGACCTGCGCGGTCGAGTATCGGACCAACTTTCAGTCGCGCGCGTTCGAAGAGGTGTTCCGCCGGCGCGCTATTCGCTACAAACTGGTGGGCGGTTTTAGCTTCTACAATCGCGCCGAAGTAAAGGATGCGCTGGCGTATGTGCGCCTGGCGATGCACCCCGAGGATGACGTGTCGCTGCTGCGCGTGCTGAATGTGCCACCACGTGGCATCGGCAAGACCACGGTGGATGCCTTGCGGGAAACGGCGCGGCTCGATAGCTCCTCGTTGTGGGACGCCATCGCCAAATTCGTTTCTGGCGCATCAGCAGGGCGCGCCGTCGCGCCGCTCCGCGCCTTTCAGGAAATCATCGCGAAGCTTCAGGAGAACCTGAGCAAGCTCGGCCCCGCGGACTTCCTGCGCAGTGTCCTGGATGACACTGGCTACATGGAGATGCTGAAGGACCGCAATACTCCCGATGACGTCGCGCGCATCGAAAACCTCGAAGAACTCGCGCGCGCCGTGGCCGAGAGCACCGAGGCCGGGGAAGAGTTCACCGACTTCCTGGACGCCGCCGCGCTCGTCAGCGACGCAGATTCCTTTGAAGGCAAACCTGGCGTCACGCTCATCACTCTGCACAGCACCAAGGGGTTGGAGTTCGATCATGTCTTCCTCACGGGCATGGAAGAGGGCATTTGCCCGCACAGCCGCTCGTTCAACGACGACAAAGGCATCGAGGAAGAGCGCCGGCTCGTTTACGTGGGCATGACCCGCGCTCGCAAATCGCTCACCCTTACGCGCGCCGTTTATCGCCGCGTGTTCGGCAACGAGCAGCAGTTGCGAGCCTCGCTGCCATCGCGCTTTCTGACGGAAATTCCCAGCGAATTAGTGGACACCGTTCGCGGTTCGATGGCCGAAATTGGCGCGACGCGCCGCTACGAGCCCGACCCGGAATATTCGTACTCGCCCGAAGAGTTCCTGAGGCGCGTGCGAGGCAAGCCTGCGCCCGCCGCGCCCCTGCCGCGCCGCCCAAGCAGTCCGTCCGTTTCATTCAGTCGCGCCGGAATGAAGCGCGGCGCGGGCTCCGATCCGCTCCTAGGCCAAAAGGTTCGGCATCCGGAGTACGGAGTAGGCACGGTCGTCGGCGTTGAAGGCGAAGACGACGATCGCAAACTCGCCGTGACTTTTCCGGGCCGCGGCACAAAAAAGTTCATCGAACGTTACGCCCAGCTCACCCAGATGTAGGTTAAGGACCTGGCAGGATGCTCTTCGGGCCTCAGCGTAAACTGGCGCTGTCGGGGAAATAGCGGCAATCAGGACGAGTCTGATGCGAGCAACCGCTGTTGCGTGCTAGAGGCTCTCAGGGTACATTGAGGCGCGCTTTCATCCTTCAATACACAGCGTATCCGGCAGGGGCAAGCTTTCCGTTTGCCCGGGTACGATCGGAGACCACGGGTGGGATCACAGCTCTTCAACTGCAAGAGTATCGATCAGCTTCTTTCGGACTCCGAAAACGCCGAAGTTAAACTCAAGAAATCTTTAGGATGGATCAGCCTGACGTCCCTCGGCATCGGAGCCGTTATCGGCTCTGGCATCTTCACCATCGTTGGCACCGCTATCGCCGGGCAAAAGTTGCAAGTGGCTTCAATCCTGAATGCACCCTTGCTGGAGTACTTGATCTATCATTCCGCATCGTTCGGACGCCCGGGAGCCGGACCGGCGATCGCCCTTTCTTTCGTTCTTGTCGCCATTGTTTGTGGCTTCGCCTCGGTCTGCTACGCTGAGCTCGCCGCGATGATCCCCATCGCGGGCAGTGCGTACACGTACACCTACGCAACGATGGGCGAACTCATCGCCTGGATCATCGGCTGGGACCTGATTCTGGAATATGCCGTCAGCAACATGGCCGTCAGCGTGGGCTTCTCTCAGCACATCGTCAATTTGCTGGATTGGTTCGGTTTGCATCCCGACCCGCGGTGGATCTCCCCCGCATACTTGCCCGCCGGATTATCGGATCTTGAGGGGAACGCGCTCTACGCGCCAGGCTGGCACCTCGGCTTTAATTGGCCTGCCTTCATCATCGTGATGATCCTCACGGTAATCCTGGTTCGTGGCATCCGCGAATCGGCGGAGACCAACAACATCATGGTTTTGCTGAAGATCGTGGCTATTCTGGTTTTCATCGGATTCGCCTCGCGTTTCATCCATCCGGCGAACTGGCATCCGTTCGCGCCCAATGGCTGGCCCGGAGTTCTCACCGGTGGCTCGATCGTTTTTTTCACCTATATCGGATTCGATTCCGTTTCCACCGCCGCAGAAGAATGCAAGAATCCGCAGCGTGACGTGCCCATCGGCATTATCACGACGCTCATCATTTGCACCCTTCTCTACATTGGGGTCGTAGTGGTGCTCACTGGCCTGGTGCCCTGGCAAACGCTGGTTGACGATGCCGCTCCGGTGGTCAACACGTTGAAGAAGCTTCACTTCACGGGCGTCCGCCTGGTGGTCCTGCTCGGGGCACTGATGGGTATGATCTCTTCGCTACTCGTATTCCAACTCGGACAAGCGCGCGTGTGGTTCGCGATGTCGCGCGATGGCCTGCTGCCACGGATCTTCAGCCGCGTGCATCCGCGATTTTGCACGCCAGACTTTTCCACGTGGATGGCCGGCTTCGTCGTGGGAATTCCCGCGGGACTTCTGGACATCGGGACACTTGCCGATCTTTCGAATATTGGTACGCTCTTTGCATTTGCCCTGGTCGCCGCCGGCGTCTTGATCCTTCGTTATCGCGAACCGAATCGTAAGCGGGCGTTTCGCGCACCGGGCGGCCCGTTGGCGCCCATCATTACGATTATCACGTGTCTTCTGCTGATGGCAGGCTTGCCGATCACCAACTGGATTCGATTCTTCGTGTGGATGGCGATTGGTCTCATGTTCTACTACAACTATGGCCGCAAGCGCAGCACATTGCGCGCCGTGAAACAGGGCTAGGGGAATTGTGGAAATTGTTGCGATGAGCGAGAGGGCCCCCAATTTGTCGCCGGGACGTGCGATCGTGCTCCTCTGCGCCATCGCCGTGTTAGCGCTGACGCCTCGTCAGGCGTGCGCATGGGGCGCGAATGCCCAGAAGATTGTCGCGAATAAGGCCGTCGATACTTTGCCTCCCGACGTTCGACCGTTTTTTGACGCCAACCGCGCCTTTTTCGTGCAGCACGTGGCCGATCCGCTGGAGGCTGAAGTCAAAACGCCGAGCGAGAAGCACAATCATTTCGTTTTTCTGGACAGATATGGCCGCTTCCCGTACACCGCGCTGCCCAGGGTTTACAAAACGGCGGTCGGCAAGTATGGCAAGTCCAAGCTCGAGTCCACAGGCCTGCTCCCCTGGCAAATTGGCGTTTACAACGCCAAGCTTACGGAAGCGCTGAAGGTCGGGCGCTGGGACGAAGCTAAGCTGGACGCCGCGATCCTGGCCGGCTACGTTTCTGAGGCCAACGATCCGTTCAACACCACGGAAAATTTCGATGGACATCTTACCCAGCAAACCGGCATTAACGAGCGCTTCGGCGTCACGCTGGTCGATCGCTTCTCGTCCTTTTTCCCCATGCGGCCGAACGATGCGGCCTTCATTACCGATCCAACGGACCACGCCTTTGAGTCCTGCCTGAACGCACATAGCTGGCTGGAGCCGATCTTGCTTGCGGACCGCAACGCTCGCCTCGCGGTCAAATCCTACGACGATGAATATTTCGATCGCTTCTACAATCTGACCGCCGCGACCCTGATCCGCCAACTCTCTGATGCCGCCACCGACATCGGGTCCTACTGGCTCACTGCTTGGATCAACGCTGGTCGCCCTCAACTTCCGCACTAAACCTGCAATTTGAAGAGATGGTGAGTAGTCTCGTCGAGGTAGTGGAGGCGTGAGGTTGAGATCCTTCAGCTATCTTCGGCGGATAGCTTCAGGTTGACAGTGACGCCCAGGTGTAGACCAAGCTGGGTATAGACAGCGAGGAAAACAACTTCCCACTCTGCTAAACTTCCACATGGCTCCAGCACATCCCCGGCAAAATATCGCTTCGCTTCCTAAAGCCGAATTGCATTTGCATTTGGAAGGCTCGATTCAGCCCGCCACCGTCGTCACATTGACGCGTTCCCACGGCGTGGTTTTCACCGAAGTCGAAGTCCGCCAAAAATACGCCTACCAAGATTTCAACGAGTTCCTCGAAGTCTTCAAGTGGGTGACGTCGTTCCTTCGCGAGCCACGCGACTATGCGCTGATCACCCGCGACCTGGGCGAACATCTCTTAACTCAGGGGGTCGTCTATGCCGAGATCACTCTCTCGATCGGCATCATGATCCTGCGCAAGCAAGTCCCCGAAGCCAACTTCGAAGCCATGCTTGAGGCCGCCGCCCCCTTCGAACAGCGCGGCCTAAGAATGAATTTCATTTTTGACGCTGTTCGCCAATTCGGCGTTGACGCCGCGATACAAGTAGTCCTCGCGGCGCAGCGTGCCAATTCCAAGTCCATTGTAGCTTTCGGTATCGGAGGCGACGAGCTAGCCATCCCTACGAAAGATTTCCGCGCCGTCTACGACAAAGCCGGCGAGATCGGACTGCGCCGCCTGATGCACGCTGGCGAAATCGGCGGCCCAGAGAAAATCCGCGAAGCCATCGAGTTCCTGGGCGCGGAAAGAATCGGCCACGGTATCGCCGCGGTACATGACCCTGCCCTAATGGATCTACTAGCTGACCGCCGTATCCCGCTCGAAATTTGTCCGCAAAGCAATATCCGCACCGGCGCGCTGGCTGGGCAACTTGGTCGCAAAGATGCCAAAATCGAACACCACCCTCTACCTAAATTATTTCGTCACGGCATCCCTATCGTCCTCTCCACGGACGACCCCGCCATGTTCCATACCACCCTGCTCGACGAATACGAAAACGCCCGCCGCATGGGGCTAACCGAGCCCGAACTTGCGCGCCTCACGCAAATGAGCTTCGACCACGCCTTCGCTCCCACGGTTTGAATTACCGCTCGCCTTGCGCCACCTCAACTAATTTGGCTTCGTGCCGATTGTATCTGAAGGAGTCCCGAAGTCATGCCCGAGCGACGGTCTGCGGTGATGATTATGGCGGATGCCTGGTGGGAGGCGCCGCATGGATCGCTACAGAAGGCGCGAGTCCGCATCGTAAACAAGTCTGCCTCGGGCGCATGCATACGGAGTAAGAGCGGCATCGACGTGGGCACGAAGCTCAGAATTCAGTCACGTTGGGACGAATTCAGCGGGGTCGCGAAGTATTGCCGGAGCGACGGTACCGAGTACCTGATCGGAATTCAGAGAGAGGCCGGCGAGTACGCCTTGGCCAACCAGCCTGCGGCAGCAGTTCCAAATCGGAACGGTAGGCAGCAAAACCAAAATCCCTTGCTCCACCCACGAGAAGCGTCGGACAGAGCGCCAAATCGGGACGAGGCTCAACGCCACAGAAATACTTGGGAGCAACTGCGAGAAGAACGCGCACGAGTCGCGGAAATCGTGGCTAAGGCGCCCCGATCCGAAAGGGTGGCTGAGGTGGCGACAGAAGTGCTCGCACCCAAGGTTAGCTATAGACGGACAACGCGAAGACGCCGGGAGATTTCGCAGTACCTGAGGCTCCGTTCGGCGCGATGGTTGCAAGCGCGAGCCGAGACGCTCCTTCAGGAACGGGAAGCGCAGCAGGAAAGGGGAAAGACACCTATGGACCTCAACTGGATGGGCCGAAGGCAAGGCAATACCGGGGAGGATGCTAGCCACAACGCCAGCCCTAACAGCGAAGACGCGCACGAGAAGAAGGCAGGTCCCCCAATGCTTGCTCCAGTGCCAAAGAAAGACCGCGTGGCCCCTGTGGACGATGGCGACCTTGCGGATCAAAATGAACTGCTGCCACTGGAGGAGATTTACGTCGCGGCAGGCGTCGTAAATCAGCGAAGGGGTTACACCATAAAGAAAGTCGTAGAAATGCTACATAGCGAGCACCTTAGCGCTTTGTCGAAGGAGATGCGCCGGGCTTCGGTGATGATGGCTCTGGATGCCGCCGGTATTTCCGTCGACGAGGTACTACGGGACGCGCAGGTGCGCTTGGAGACGCTCAATTCTTACGAGGTGGAGCAGAAACACACCTGCGAGGCGGAGTGGGCGCGCAAGGCGGAAGAGCACGTTCAACTGAAGGCCGAACTCGAGCAGGTCCAGACCCGCTATATGGAGCGTATGAAGCAGAAATTGGATGGCATAGCGCGGGACCGGGCCAGGTTTGCTACCTGGCTGACAATGAAACAGCAAGAGGTCCAGAGCATTACCGAAGCCGCGGAGTTGTGCTTGAAAGTGGCCCCGCCAGCCGCCGCTATGGCGCCTGCTGCTCTTGCACCGGCGCCGTCCGCCGCGACGGCACCGGCTGAGGCGAAACAGCCTGCCGTTAAGGTAGTTTAATTAATGAAGAAGGCGGTTGAGCTCTGCCGCCGTGCTGTATGGGCTTGCGTTCAAACTCTCCTTGGGCGACCATTCGGTCACTGAATTCCCAAATGCTATACTTCTGCGCATGAGAGCACACGTCTGGGTCATGCCAAAGCGCACAGTCCTCGACCCCCAAGGTCAGACAATCCATCACGCCCTTACCGGCCTGGGATACCAGGCTGTCAAGGATGTCCGGCAGGGCAAGTTTTTCGTCATCGACCTGGATGGCTGGGGTCGCGATGAAGCCCAAACGCAGCTCGATCGTATCTCCAAGGAAGTCCTGACGAATCCGGTCATCGAGGAATACCGCTTCGAGATCGTCGATTGACGAGGGATCGCGCCCACCTAAAGACCGAACACCAGGCGAGAAAACCTTAGTACTCGGCTCCTACTCGGCACAAGGTACCAACGTCATCCTCGCCGTTTCCCCAGTCCATGCTACGATTTTCTTGTAACGCTGGGGTTAGGAGAACGCGCCGCATGTGCGGAATTGTCGGCTACATCGGATCCAAAAAGGTCGTCCCGGTCATCGTCGAGGGCTTACGCAAACTCGAATACCGCGGGTATGACTCCGCAGGCATCGCCGTGGTCACCAAAGAAGGCAAGCTTGAAATCCGCCGCGCGCCCGGAAAACTACGCAACCTCGAAAAAGCCCTGCAGGAATCGCCGATGGAAGGCACCTACGGCATCGGCCACACCCGCTGGGCCACCCACGGCCGACCGACCGAGGAAAACGCTCATCCCCACCGCGATTGCAGCGGCCAGATTGTCGTCGTACACAATGGGATCATCGAAAATTATCTCGAATTGAAAGAGCAACTCCAGAGCGAAGGCCACAAGTTCGTCACCGAAACCGATACCGAAATCGTGGCGCACCTCGTCGAGAAAAACTCGCAAGGCGGTGTCTGCCTGGAAGAAGCCGTCCGCCAATCACTCAAGCAGCTTCGCGGCATCTATTCACTGGTTTTCCTTTCGGCCAGGGAGCCCCAGAAGATCGTCGCCGCGCGCTTCGGCCCGCCGTCGGTCATCGGACTCGGCGAAGGCGAGTATTTCGTAGCCAGCGACATCCCCGCCCTGCTGGAGCACACGCGCGAGATCTTTTTCCTCGCAGACGGCGACATCGCCGTCCTGACACCAAAGGGCGTGAACGTCATGGACCACGACGGCCGCCCCGTCAGCCGCCCCGCTCACCACGTTGCCTGGGACCCCATCATGGCGGAAAAAGGCGGCTACAAACATTTCATGCAAAAGGAAATCTTCGAGCAGCCGCGCGCTGTACGCGACACGTTGCTCGGGCGCATCTCGCAAGACACCGGCAAAATCTTTCTCGGCGACATGCAGATCACCGAGCAGCAATTCCGCGACTTTCAGCACGTGCGCATTGTGGCGTGTGGCACGAGCTGGCACGCTGGCCTCGCCGGAAAGTTCATGATCGAACGCCTCGCGCGTCTGCCTGTTGAAGTCGATTACGGCAGCGAGTTCCGTTATCGCGATCCCATACTCGATGCGAAAACGCTCACGGTGTGCATCAGCCAGTCCGGTGAGACCGCGGACACGCTAGCGGGTCAGCGCGAAGCCAAACTAAAAGGCTCTCCCACGCTAGCCATCTGCAACGTGATGGGCTCGATGGTCACGCGCGAAGCCGCGGGCTCGATTCTGACTCACGCCGGGCCGGAAATCGGGGTCGCCTCTACAAAAGCGTTCACCTCACAGTTGACCGCGCTGCTTCTACTCGCCGCGCATCTCGGCCAGGTTCGTGGAAAATTCACCGGAGAGGCTTCGAAATCTCTATTGCAGGAATTCACGCGCATCCCGCACAAAATTGAAATGGTTCTCCAAGGGGAAGAGTCTGGCGTATACGAAAATTTGGCGCGCCAACTTTTCCGCCACACCGATTTCCTCTACCTGGGACGCGGCATCCACTATCCCATCGCCCTCGAAGGCGCACTTAAGCTGAAAGAGATTTCCTACATTCACGCCGAAGGCTATCCCGCCGGTGAAATGAAGCACGGCCCGAACGCGCTCATCGACGAAAATCTCCCGGTTGTCGTGCTGGCAACGCACGACGAATCCGATCCCGATTCCGTCACCCGCTACGAAAAGAGCGTCTCCAACATTCAGGAAGTTAAGGCACGCGACGGAATCGTGATCTCTGTCGTGACTTCCGGCGATCATCTGGCGCGCAAAGCCTCCGATTACGTACTGGAAGTGCCGAGTGCCCCGGAGCTTCTAGCGCCATTGCTCGAAATCGTCCCGCTGCAACTTCTGGCCTACCACATAGCTATCCGCCGCGGTTGCGACGTAGACCAACCGCGCAACCTGGCCAAATCCGTAACGGTCGAGTAGCACAGGCACTCTTGCCTGTGCACGGTTGGTGCGGCGCCTAAGGTGCTCCGAAACCGCCGAGGTACACATCGATTCCATTTCGCGGATCAATCGCGCTACGTCCGCAGTCCACACAGGCAAGAGTGCCTGTGCTACCTTCCCATTCACAACACCCGCACCAATTTCCGGTAAACTAACTCCGTGCCCCGTCGTGTCCGCCTAGTCGCGTGCCTTATCTTGCTACCGCTCTCCTCCGCGCGCGCGCAAACTCAACCAACCGCTCCAGCCTCCACCGCGGCCCTCCGCGAAATCCGCGCCGACGGTCTCAAATCGCTAACCCCGCCGCAGGTTACCGCCATCAGCGGACTACAAATCGGGGCCGAGGTTGGCCGCGACGAACTCCAAACCGCCGCCGACAAACTGGTCCAAAGCGGCCTGTTCGCGCACGTAAAATACAATTTCCAATCCCGCGCCGACGGATTGCTCGTCACTTTCCACCTCGAAGAAGCCGAGCGTATCCCCGCGTACTTCGACAACCTTCCGTGGTTCACCGACGGTGAGCTCAACGATGCCATCCGGGCAAAGCTGCCTTTTTACAACGGCAGCGTGCCGGCCGCGGGAGCAGTGGTCGATCAAGCCGCCGAAGCAGCCGGAGAATTCCTGGCCGCGCATGGCTTGCAAGCGGCCATCGAACATCAAGTCGTCGCGAACCCTAACGGCGAAGGAAACATCCAGGACTTTCACATCGATGGTGCCGCGCTGAAAATCTCCAGCCTAGAATTCAGCGACACAGCTCTCAATTCCTCCAAAATGGTTCAGCAAGAGTTAGCCGAATTAAAAGGCAAGCCATACTCACGCATGGCCATCGATCTTTTTCTCACCGAACAAGTTCGCCCGATCTATCTGAAGCAAGGATGCCTGCGCGTGAAGCTCGGCCCTCCCGAAATCCGTCTCACCGGGAATCCCAACCAGAAACTTCCCGAGCAGATTCCTGTCTTCATTCCCGTAACGGCTGGCGCCGTTTACAAATGGAAGGGTGCGCTGTTCACCGGCAATTCCCTGCTGTCGACCGCGACTCTGACCAGCGACTTGGGACTCAAGACCGATGACATCGCCGACGGAATGGCCATCGAAGCAGGATTGGACCGCATTCGCGAGGAATATGCGCACGTCGGGTACCTTGAGGCAAAGATCGATCCGCTAGCCTCCTACGACGATCAAGCTCACACGCTGTCGTACAAAGTGCGCATCGAGGAAGGCACGTCCTACAAGTTCAACGCGCTCACGATCACCGGCCTGTCTCCCACCGCGGAGAAACGACTGCGCGAAGCGTGGACGATCCCCCATGGCGAACTTTTCGACAAAGCCACCTATGAAGAATTTCTGACCAAGTTAGAGACCAAACCCGCCGAAATCTTTCACAACCTCCCAGTCCACTACGAAAACGTAGGCCACTGGATCCAGCCCGACGAAGCCAATCACACCGTAGATGTGTTACTCGACTTTAAATAGTTCCTCCTAGCTTCATCGCGCGCCAAGTTTGTCATTCTGAGGCCATCCGACCAAGACGGCCGAAGGACCTCAACTTCAGCAATCTGCACCCAATTCAGTCAAGCGCGAGTCAAATCGAACCATCCGAGCGTCCAATAAAAGTGGCGACGTGGCAAAAAGACGCGAGGCGATGGCGAGCGGGCTAATCGAATATCGCGCATGTCGCTTTGTCTTCGGTCGGACGATCGTCCAAGCCCGCCGTCCGAAGACGCCAACTACAAGCTTCTTGCGCTATACTCGAAATTGAAAATGGCCGCTTTCATCCGAATTCGCACAACAGAAACTTCGACCAGATCCGCCGAGGAAAAAGAGCGCCAATTGCTGGCGAAGCTGGCGGAAATTCCTTCGCTCATCGTCGCGCTTTCCGGCGGCGCAGACTCTGCTTACCTCGCCTGGGCCGCGCAACGCGCTCTAGGCAAGCGTGCTCTCTCGGTCACCGCGCTCTCCCCCAGTTATTCCACTCACGACCGCAATATTGTCGAAGAATTTATTCGCGCGCAGAACATCCACCACGAATTCGTGGAAACCCACGAAATGGAAAATCCCGCCTATCGCGCCAATGCCGGCGACCGCTGCTTCTTCTGCAAGGACGAACTGTTCTCGGTGCTCGATTCGCTCGCACAACAACGCGGCTTTAGCGCGACGGCGTATGGTGTAAACGCGGACGACACGCTCGACTTTCGCCCCGGCCATCGCGCCGCAAAAGAGCATCGCGTCCTCGCGCCGCTGCTCGATGTCGGCCTGCGTAAGTCGGAAATCCGTGAGCTCTCGAAACGCGCCGGCTTGCCCACGTGGGACCGCCCGGCGTCCGCGTGCCTGGCTTCGCGCGTGCCTTACGGAACCGAGGTCACGCCCGAGCGCTTGTCGCTGGTCGAGCGCGGCGAAGCGGTTTTGCGCGAGCTTGGCTTCCGCCAATTCCGCGTACGCTTGCACGATAGGCTCGCGCGCGTTGAAATTGCTCCGGACGAAATGCCGCGAGCACTGACTACCGAAATGGCAGCTACGATTGCGAAGCAGCTGAAGGCTGCCGGCTTCGCTTACGTCTCGCTCGATCTGGAAGGATACCGGCAAGGCTCGCTTAACGAAACGCTTTCGCGCCCGGGACAGTCTTGAGCTGGGGCATCACCGGAACATAATCTCCACGCGCTGCGTATCTCATTGTCAGTGGAAAGAATGCGGCTCGTCGGGCTAAACCCCGGCGCCTACATTGCGATGTTGTACCGGGCGTTGTTGATAATCCGGCGGAACGACGAGGAGGAACGATGCGCCACAAACTTGCTGTGCCGCTAACATTGGTGCTGGCGTCCTCTGGCATCTTTGGATGCGCCGTTGGACCCTCCGTGAGTGGCAGTTTTGATCGGACTCTCACCGTTACGTCGCCAATTCGTCTGGAACTCGCCAACGCTTCCGGCGACGTTTCGATCACAGGTAGCGCCGACAATAAAGTCCACGTGCACGGCGACGTGCGCTCCTCCGGCATGGGATTTGACAGCCCGCAAAAGCGGCTCGACGAAGTCGTCAACAATCCGCCTATCGAGCAACGAGGCGACACGATTCGCATCGGGAAAGACCTCGGGCGCATCCGCAACGTTTCGATTTCGTATGTCGTCGAGGTCCCGCACGATACCGAAGTCAACACTTCCGTCGTTTCCGGATCGCAAACGATCGCCAACGTTCGCGGCCCGGTGAAGGCGGATTCCGCTTCCGGGTCGATCCGGGTAGATCACATCGACCGGCAGACACACCTCAAGACGCTAAGCGGTTCGATCGAGGCGCAAAATGTCGGCGACGACCTGCGCGCCTCCAGTGCTTCGGGGAGTGTGACGGTCGGGCAGATCAAGGGCGACATACGAATCAGTGCGCTGTCCGGCACGACCCAGGTCTCTGGGCCAGGCGGCCGGGTGGATGCCGACACGGCCAGCGGTTCTGTTGAGGTACAAGGGGCGACGCGCGACGTGAAAGCACACGCCGCCTCGGGACGCGTGGACGTGCAAGGCAATCCCAGCGAGAGCAGCTACTGGGATCTGAAGACGGTTTCAGGTGTGGTCCAGCTTGGAGTCCCCTCAAACGCAAATTTTCACCTGACTGCCGAGGCTGTTTCCGGACAGATCAAGACCGACGTGCCGATCGTGATCGAAGAACAAGGCAAGCATTCCTTGCGCGCGCGCGTGGGCAATGGCGGCGGGCGAGTCGAGGTTCATACCATTTCTGGCGAAATTCGCGTGCGTGCCTCTTAACACCGCTCTCGCCCGTCGCGCCGGCTTCCCCAAAAATGCCAGAGCGACAACCTCATAATCAAACCGCAGAAGGGCTCGCGGAGCTTCAGTCCCTGACTTGGTCAGTACCATTACTCGTTTATTTGTTAGCGAAGTTGACGAAGGTCGAAGTTGACGGACACGGTCTTACCATCCGGAGTGGTCACTTCGACGACGATCTCGTCCGAGGCCACGGACCTAGCGTCGAAGTCCATCCAAACGGTCTGGCCGTCCAGAGTAGATGACGACGCCTTCGTGGCAGCGGAATAAACGGGCTTATTGTGGATCGAGCGAGGTTCAAGCACTTTTCCGTGTTGCTTGAAGGCGAAATGGAAACTTTGCCAAAAGTTTTCGGGACGCAGCGCCGCAGTTTGTCCGCGAGAGGCTGGGGGAGCATTGGGGCTGCGTTCCGCCTCAGGATAAGCGGAAGGTAGCATCAGCCTTATGCGTACTATTACGGAGTCTCCGCGCTGTCGATAGGCTTGCGCGGCCTGCTGCTCCGAGTAGCCGCTCATGTTTTGTCGCGATTCATCCACCACTTGTGCGAACGGCGTAAGTACCTCGATTTCAGCTATGTGTGGGACCTGCTGCGATCCTTCCGTGACTTGTTTCGAGTAGGGAGCAAGAAATTCGGCCGTGGCCTGATCGTTTCGTTGACCGAGAGTCCACGCGTCATGCAAGGCCGCGGGCGTTAGCGGAGCCTCATAGGCGTCGAGAGTCGGTGAACAACAAAATAAACCGACCGCCATTAGCGAACCACCAAGGTGGAGTTTCGGCTGACGGCGAGAAGGAGCGGAATTCTTCATTGCAAGGTTTGGATGCCCCAAGTTCCCGGAATGACTTTGTACGGGTTTGCCTGTAGCACGAGTGCGCTGGAGCCTGTACGCCTCCCTTAGACAGGCTGTTGATAAATAGGAGGGACCATCAAAGGTGAAGAAGTCCTTAGGACTGTTCGCGATGCGCGATTTTCGGAGTATGCAAAAGTTGCTGTTCAGGCGAAAAAAAAACATAAACCTGCCCTAAAGGCCAGGCTGTAATCCTTTAACAATTGGACACTTAGGAGCGACTCTCGTTGGCCATTCGCGTGCGTTACCCGCTACGTCATGGAAACACAGGTAACGAACGTCCTGAGCGAACCCGCGGAGCCTGAGCCGCCGAGTTCCCGCGCCCAACTGGACGCCACACCGAAGTGGCGCGAACGAGTTGCCGCACTCAAGAATATACCGCCGGTTCTTCGCATGGTTTGGGAAGCGGCCCCTGGGGTCATCGCAGCGGGGCTGGCTTGCCGAGTGCTCGTTGCGCTGATTCCACTGGCCGCTTTGGCGGTTACCCGCGTCATCGTTAATGACATCGTTGATTTCCGCGCTCACGGCGGGACGCTTCCCCATAATTTTTGGTGGCTGGTAGCGTTGGAATTTACGCTGGCCGGAGTTGCAGCGGGCATTCTGATCCGCGCGATAAATTTCTTTGAGATCGTGCTGGCGGATCGTTACAGCAAACACATCAGCACAAAAATCATGGAGCATGCTTCCCGACTCGATCTGACCTCATTTGAAGACCCCCTCTTCTACGACAAGATGGAGCGGGCGCGCGTGCAAGGCACCGACCGCATCGTGATGATTCAATCGACCGGTCAGCTAATCCAGCAAATTGTGACTACCATGAGCCTCGCCGGCGGCATTATTTTCTTGTCGCCGTGGATTCTGGCGGTCCTGGTTGCCTGCGTGATTCCGGCGTTCCTCGGAGAGACGCATTTTGCGTTCATGGGCTATTCGCTGAACTTCAAGCAGACGCCTGCTAAACGCGAGATGGACTACCTGCGAATCGTGGGTGGCAGCAAGGAGAGCGCGAAAGAGCTGAAGCTGTTCGGGCTGGCCTCCTTCTTAGTCAGGCGATACACGAAGCTCTCGAATGAATTGCACGCGCAGAACGTAGGCCTGGCGAAGCGCCGGCTGTGGGTCGGTGCGGCCTTCACGCTCCTGGGAGCGCTGGGATATTACGGAAGCTACGCGTTCGTTATCTACAAGACGGTCACCGGAAAGCTGGACATCGGCACGTTCACGTTCATGACCGGGGCGATCGCGCTCGCCAGCTCGAATATCCAAGCGGTGTTTACGAGCTTTTCCACCATCGCGGATCAAGCGATGTTCATCACCGACCTTCTGGATTTCTTCAACCTGCAGCCGCGGGTCTTTTCCAAACCGAATGCCCTGCCCGCTCCCCGGCCGATTCGGACGGGATTCGAGTTCCAGGATGTTTCGTTTGCGTATCCAGGCCAAACGCGCCTGGTGCTGAGCAATGCCAGTTTCCGGCTGGAACCCGGCGAGAGGATCGCGTTGGTCGGCGAAAACGGCCAGGGCAAGACCACCATCGTAAAGCTGCTGACTCGCCTCTATGACCCGACAGGCGGACGGATTCTCCTAGACGGCGTGGACCTGCGGGATTACCAGCTCGAAGATTTGTGGAAGGAAATCGGCGTCATTTTCCAGGATTTCATGCGCTACGACATGACCGCCGGGGAAAACATCGCGATCGGTCGAATTGAAGACCAGGACAACGTCTTCCGCGTACGTTCGGCGGCGCAGAAAAGCCTGGCCGAACAAGTTATCCGCAAGCTCCCTAAGGGCTACGAGCAAATACTGGGTCGCCGATTTGAGGGCGGCGTGGACTTGTCCGGCGGAGAGTGGCAGAAGATCGCGCTGGCACGCGCGTATTTGCGCGACGCGCAGGTGCTGATTCTGGACGAGCCGACCGCGGCTCTGGATGCGCGTTCAGAACATGAGGTGTTCGAGCGCTTCGCGGAACTCACCAAGGGAAAGATGGCCTTGCTGATTTCGCACCGCTTCTCGACGGTGAAAATGGCGGACCGCATTCTCGTTTTGGAAAACGGACGCATCGCCGAGCAAGGACCCCACGAGCAGCTTTTGCTGAACAGGGGACGTTACGCCGAAATGTTTGAACTGCAGGCCGCAAGTTATCGATAACGAGGACGACGAGATGGCTACGCAACCACATCCCGCTTTTGATCCAAATCATCCGCTGCCTTCCAATGGCGAGCTGCGAAATTCTCGGTGGAAGAAAGATTATTGTGGTTCGACGGCAAGGCGTGGAAATGTTCATTATGGCCAGCTTTGGCTTGGTGCCCTTCTCGAGGCCCAGTCCTGGAAGGCCCGGGAGGAAAAGGGCCCGATCGCTGCATTCGAAGCAAAGTGGGAGACAACCAAGGAATTAATCGAGGCCAAGACACAGGTATTGCGCAATTTAACTTCGGCGGGAAAAGAGCTGCAAGGTGAGGCGGAAATCCTGTTGGGTAATTCCACCGCGCTCCGCCAGGGCCTGCAACAAACAAAAGTGCCGATGCGTAAAGCCGGCGAGCTGCCGCAGGTTCACGCCGACGAACGAACCATCCTGCCGCGGGCATATGCCGCCGTTGCGAGTTACCTGCAAGCAGTCGGATATGAATTCGAGGAGCCAACGTTCGAGCAGTACTTTACCGCGATGCAGGAAACGGTCGCGTTTGAAATGCGAGAACTCTGGCAGCTGCGAGCATTCTCGAAGATGGTTCTCCTGGAGTCAGTGGCCGCCTTAGCGCACCGGTTGGATGCCACGAAGGAAGTGCGACCTGCGGATGCGACAGAGGCAGCGACGCCGACGAGTTATTTTGGCGCGCCGGGTCTGTCTACGTTGATCACCAGCATGCGGCGCGTTGACGGTGCGGACTGGAATGAGGTGTTTGAGCGCATCAACGCTGTCGAGCAGATCCTCCGGCGCGATCCCTCCGATGCCTATGCGTCCATGGATTTCGAAAGCCGCGATTCGTACCGCCAAGTGATTGCCGATCTGGCGAAGCGCGCGCGCGCCAGCGAACCAGACGTGGCGCGCAAGGCCGTAGAGTTGGCGCGTCCCATCCACGCCTCTCCGAACCTACGCGTGAGGGAGCGTCAATCGCACGTTGGCTACTACCTCGTGGGTGACGGCCGCAAAGAGATCGAACAGGCGATCGGCTATCGTCCCACGCTGGCGGAACGAGTTCAGAGGCTCCTGAAGCGCTGGCCCGATTTCTCGTATATTTTGGGAATCGAAATTCTGACCTTGGCGATTATGGCCGCCGTGGTGTTTGGCGCGAAGCCCATAGTCTCCGGCTGGATTGTGGTTGCGCTGTTCCTGTTGCCCGCCGCGGAGTGCGCGATAGCCTTGGCGAACCAATGGGCGACCACGCTTTTTCATCCCATGGCTTTGCCGAAGCTCGACTTTAGGAAGGGCGTGCCACCTGAATTTACGACCATGGTCGTAGTTCCCACTTTGCTGACCAGCGAGAAGCAGATGAGCCGCGCCGTTCGGGACCTGGAGATTCGCTTTCTCGCCAATCGAGACGCGAATATCCACTTCACTCTTCTTACCGATCCTCCGGATGCAGCCCAGCAATTTGATGAAAAGGACAAACTGGCCGGACAGTGTGCAAATTTAATTGAGGCGCTGAACGCTAAATATGCCGCGGAGGGAAAGGGGTCGTTCTTCCTCTTCCACCGGCATCGCGCTTACAACCCATCCGAAGGCATTTGGATGGCCTGGGAGCGCAAGCGCGGCAAATTGCTGGACTTCAACAAGTTGCTTTTGGGAACCAGCGACAACTTCCCAGTCAAAGGGGGCAATCTTTGTATTTTGCCTTCCGTAAAGTATGTCATCACGCTCGATTCCGACACGCAGCTGCCTCGAGATGCTGCACACCGATTGACCGGGGCCATCGCGCATCCATTGAACCGCGCCGTGATCGATCCAGAGACAAATACCGTCATCGACGGATACGGAATTCTTCAGCCGCGGGTGGACATCAGCATTCAGTCTGCCGGCCGCTCGCGATTAGCCTCTATCTTCTCCGCCGACGCAGGCTTCGATATCTACGCGCGCGCGGCTTCGGATGTCTACCAGGATTTGTTCGATGAAGGCAGTTTCACGGGTAAGGGGATCTACGAGGTCGAGACGTTCCAGCAGGTCCTGGAGCATCGTTTCCCATGCAACACGATTTTAAGCCACGACATGATCGAGGGAGCATATGCGCGGGCCGGCTTGGTGTCGGACATCGAAGTCGTGGACGACTATCCGTCCCATATGAGCGCCTTCAGCCGGCGTAAGCACCGCTGGGTGCGTGGCGACTGGCAGATCATTTTTTGGCTGTTGCCGCGCGTGCCCGACTTTTTCGGCAAGTCGGTGCCTAATCCCCTATCAGTCATTTCGCGCTGGAAGATCCTGGACAATCTGCGCCGCAGCCTGACCGAGATCGCAACGTTCGTTATGTTCCTTGGGGGCTGGCTGTTTTTCCCGCAGAAGGCGCTCTACTGGACGCTGGCGACCTTGGCGGTCATTGCTCTTCCCACGTACTGGCAGTTCGCGATGTCCATCCTCCGCGGGGGGCGTGCACTGTTTACGAAGATATTCTGGAAGAACTGGGCCGCGGATTTCGGCATTTCTCAGGCGAACGTGTTCATGCGCATTGCTTCCCTTTGCCACCAGAGCCTGATCACATTTGACGCCATCGTACGGTCGGTCGTACGAATGACGGTCACGCATGAAAGGCTTCTGGAATGGGAAACTGCTGCGGAATCAGAAAGCAACTACGGGCAGAAGAGCCCAGTCGAAGTCTATTTGGAGGCGATACCCTGGCTGACTTTTCTCATCGGCCTGTTTATCGCACTGGAGCGTAAAGAGGCGTTTTTGGTTGCGCTGCCTCTGTTGATTCTGTGGGGGTTGTCGAAACCGATCGAGCAGTGGTTCGATCTGCCGCCCCAAAAGGAAGATACGAAAATTAACGCGGAGAACAAAGCGTTGCTGCGCATGTCGGCGTTGCGTACCTGGCGGTTGTTCCGGGAATTCAGCACTGCGGAAGAGAATTGGCTCATTCCGGACACGATTCAGAAACCGGAAGCCCTGGTCATTCACCGGATTTCGACAACGAATCTCGGGTTGCTTCTGAACTCCCGGTTGGCCGCCGCTGACCTTGGATTTCTGACGGTGCCAGAATTCGTGACCGATACGGAGAGGACGTTTGATTCCATCGACCGCATGCCCAAGCTGAATGGGCAAATGTACAACTGGTATGACAATTTCACGCTAGAGGCTGTCAAGCCACGATTCATTTCGGCCGTGGACAACGGCAACCTGGTTTGCGCGCTATGGACCGTTAAGCAAGGTTGCTTGGGAGCGATTACCGACCCTATTTTCCGGCCAGAGATAGTGCAAGGCGTGCGCGATCATCTGGACACGATTGAGCAGTTGTTTGTGGCTGAGGGCCAGGACGAATCTCTGTTGGCCGCCGTGCGGGAAATGAAACAGCGCATCGGCTCGCTCGGCAGTTCGCCGGCCACGTGGCTGGAAGGCTTGACGGGCTGCGAACGTGTGATTGTCGCGCTGGCAAAGAAGTTGTCCTCCGATGCCATCGAGAGTGAAGCAAGGTGGTGGGTTTACGAATTGCGTTTGCGCATTTCGCATTTAGAGAGCTTGGTATATGACTTTGCGCCATGGCTGCAGCCGCAATTCGCGAAATGCTGCGCGGATCCGTCTATTCTGCAAAACATCCAGCCGGAAAAGTTGACGTTGGAAGCGCTGCCGAAAATCTGCCATACGCTCGATCAAAAGATATGGCGGATGCTCGAAGAGGGTGGCTCCAATATCGAGTCGCGCTCGGCGCTGCAACTTCTGCGATCGGCGGTGATGAGGACCAACAGTATCGCCAAGAGCGTTGTAGTTCGGCTTGAGCGGCTGGCGGAGCGCGCGGACGCCCTGGCTAAGAGCATGGACTTCAAGTTTTTCCTCGATCCGAAGAAAAAGTTGCTGTTCACCGGTTATAACGTCGAAGAAGAAAAATTCACTCCAAGTCACTACGACCTTTTGGCCTCTGAAGTTCGCGCAGGCGTTTTTGCCGCGATTGCGAAAGGCGAAATTCCCCAGGAAAGCTGGATGGCCCTGGAGCGGCGCATGACCAGCTATCAGAACGAGCACGTGTTGCTGTCCTGGACGGGAACGATGTTCGAATACCTGATGCCGCTCTTATGGATGAAGACCTATCCGAACACGATTTTGGACCAGACGACGCGAGGCGCGGTACGCAGCCAAAAGAAATATGCGGCCCTTAAGTCCATTCCGTGGGGCATCTCCGAAGCATCCTGCTCCAAGGTCAATAGCGCAGGCCACTATCACTACGAAGCGTTCGGTGTCCCTGGATTGGCAGTCAGCCGCGACCTGTCACGCGACTTGGTTGTTTCGCCTTACTCATCGTTCCTCAGCCTGCTGGTGGATTCCAAGAGTGCATTGGAGAACATCCGCCAGTTGAAGGATCTTGGACTGCTGGGCGCCTACGGATTCTATGAATCAGCGGACTTTACGCTGTCGAGGCTCACCTCAGTCAATAAGTTTGAAATTGAGCGCTGCTGGTTGGCGCATCACCAGGGTATGAGCCTGATGGCTGTCGCCAATCTTTTGTGCGATGGATCATCGCAGCGGCGCTTCCACGCGGAACCAATGGTCGCCGCGACCGAACGCCTCCTCCATGAAAAGGCGCCGCGCACCTCACAGTTTGAAGCTTCGGGCGCAGCGGAGGACTTGGAAGCGGAAACCGAAGGCGCAAAGGAAACAGCCAAGGCAGGGCAAGAAAATTGGAGCGTTGCCCCCAAACTCAACACCGCGGCGTAAAAGCCTCAACGACGCAATGGCCCTACACAATCCACGGTATTGCTGAATACGGAATACGCGTCTTAACTACTTGAAGAAGCGTCCCCTTGGGTCGCCGCGCCTGTGGCGTCCTAAAGCTTCTGACTGCGAAAGATTTAAGCAGTCATTTCCACTCAAGATTAAGGTGCAACATGGCTACATCGAGACCCGCCCCTAGCAGCAAAATACCTGCAGCACCACGAATCGTCGGCGAAAGTGACAAAGAAAGGTTCGATCAGGCACTTCACCGCCGCGTGTCGGAACGCGCTTATGGTCTATATGAGTCTTCAGGGTGGGAACACGGAAACCATCACGCCCACTGGCTGCAGGCGCAAAATGAAGTTCTACAACGTGGACTGGAAATTCGTGAGTCCGGAAGCTGGCTGTCGATCAACGCGGCGCTTCCCGACATCGAAGCTGACAACATTGAAGTGTACCTGGAGCCAACCCGCGTCATTGTCCGCGCGGAAAAGAGCGAAACCGGGCAGGAAACCGACACTCGGGAGATCTCTCAACAAGAAATTTTCCTGCTCCAGGACCTGAATACCGAAGTCGATCCGGCTACAGCGAGCGCTGCGTTCAAGGATCAAAAGCTGACCTTAATGGTGAAAAAGCGCTATCCAATGACCGGCGAGCCGCCAAAAGAGTCCGCAACACGAAGCTGACCGTTCGTTTTGATGACATAATGGCTTTCCGCGGATGATCGACTACCAACCTAATCGCCCGTCTGCCTTGGGGGCGACTCGCGATTGCAGCGGTAGGTGGCGGTTCGTGGTGTGGGCTCCGCAGCAGGAAAAAGTCGATCTCCATTTGTCGTCGGGCCAAAACCGGACTCTAAAGATGCAGCGCGACGAGCTTGGCTATTACCAGGCTGTCGCCGATGATGTCACTGCGGGTTCAAGATATTTCTATCGCCTCAGTGGCGGTTCCGAGCGTCCCGATCCGGCATCCCGTTTTCAGCCCGAAGGCGTTCACGGCCCGTCGGCCGTAGTGGACCCCAGTGGCTTCCCCTGGACCGACGATGCCTGGAAATCTCCGTTACTTGAGGAAACCGTATTCTACGAGCTGCACGTCGGCACGTTCACGCGAGAAGGCACTTTTGCCGCGGTGATTCCGCACCTCGACCGCCTGGCCGATCTTGGCGTCACGACTATCGAACTGATGCCCATCGCGCAATTCCCAGGCACTCGGAACTGGGGCTATGACGGCACTTATCCGTTCGCAACGCAAAATAGCTACGGTTCGCCGCACGATCTGCAGAAATTAGTAGACGCCGCTCACGCGAAGAATCTTGCTGTGGCGCTCGATGTCGTTTACAACCATCTTGGGCCTGAAGGCAACTACCTATCGGAATACGGCCCTTATTTCACGAACTACTATCAAACTCCGTGGGGTGCCGCGCTAAATTTTGACGGACCCTACAGTGATGAAGTCCGCTTTTTCTATATCCAGAGCGTCTTGTACTGGCTGGAGCACTTCCATATCGACGCTCTGCGGCTCGACGCAATTCACAGCATTTATGACGCGAGCGCCCTTCCCTTTCTGGCCGAGTTATCGCAGTCCGTAAAAGCGCTTTCGACGCGCCTTGGCCGAGAAATCCATGTGATCGCCGAAAGCGACCTTAACGATGCGCGAACCATCTCTCCGATCGAACGAGGGGGCATCGGAATGGACGCCCAGTGGAGCGACGACTTCCACCATTCCGTGCACACACTGCTCACGGGCGAAAACTCCGGCTACTACGCCGACTTCGGCGATATTCATCATCTGGCAGTGACGCTGCATAACGGCTGGTATTATTCCGGCCAATACTCGCGAGCTCGGAAGCGCAGGCATGGCAACACCCCACCACCCGGCAGCGAGCATTTCGTCGTGTGCAGTCAAAACCACGATCAAGTTGGCAATCGTGCGATGGGCCAGCGGCTAAGCAGCCTCGTTAGCTTTGAGAGTCTGAAGCTGGCGGCAGGGACCACCATACTTTCGTCCTTCGTGCCGCTCTTATTCATGGGGGAAGAATACGGCGAGACTGCTCCGTTTCTCTATTGCACAAGTCATGGTGACCCGCAACTTGCGGACGCAGTTCGGCGCGGTCGCGAAGCCGAATTCGCGCAATTTCAATGGCAAGGAAGCGTGCCCGACCCGCAAGCTGAATCCACCTTCGCCGCTTCCAAGCTGAATCCATCCCTCGCCTCCGAAGAACCTCATCGAACGCTACAGCGCTTCTACAAAACGTTGCTGCAGTTCCGGCGCGATCGGAAACTAACCGAGGCCAGGCAGATCGCGATAACAGAATATCCAGCCGAGAAGGCCTTGTTGACGTTGCGCGCGGCCGGATCGATTCTTCTCGCAGGGCTATTCCATTTTGGCGAAACTCCAGCGACACTTACGGTGCAACTTCAGCCGGGTACCTGGGAAAGCAGGATTAACTCCTCTGACGCCGAATGGCTGGGACAAGGCGCGCTACCTCCGAGCTTGGTCGGGAGCGATAGTGTCCAAGTACACATGCAACCCCGATCGTTCGTCTTGCTGGAGCATTCCAGCCCGCTATTGGAATGATTGATGCCCACGCCGCCTAAAGCCCTCGTGTCGTCGACCTACCGCCTGCAGTTCAACAAAGATTTCACGTTTCAGGATGCTGCAAAAATCGTCGACTATCTCTCCGAACTTGGCATCACCCACATATACGCTTCGCCTATCTTCGGCGCCAGGCGCGGCAGCACTCATGGATACGATGTGACCGATCCCACGCGTCTGAACCCCGAGCTTGGAACCGACGGGGACTTCGCCACTTTCCACGACAAGCTGCGTGAACACAACCTGGGATTAATTCTGGACATCGTCCCCAATCATATGTCCGCCAGCAGCGAAAACTCCTGGTGGATGGACGTGCTCGAGAACGGTCCCGATTCCGCTTACGCATCCTACTTCGACATCGATTGGCGTCCACCTTCACGGATGCTCGAAGGCAAAGTCCTCCTTCCCGTGCTGGGCCGCCCGTTTGGCGAAGCTCTCGAAAATCAAGAGCTCAGACTTGTTTTGACGGACGGGAAGTTATTCATTCAGTATTTTGAGTCACTCTTCCCTCTCGCTCCGTCGACGTACCACCTCGTCCTCAAACGCCGGCTCAATGAGCTCCGCACGGCCCTAGGAATAGATTCGCCCGAATATCAGGAATATTCCGGTATTGTCGCCGCGGCCGCTGCGTTGTCTGACGCGGCGGGACAAAGCAGAGAGGCTGTCGGCGAAAGACGTCTTCAATTCGAAACGCTTCGCCAAAGATTGCGCCAGCTGCTTTCCAACGACGCGAAAATCAGTGACTTCGTGCAGCAGAATCTCCGCGGCCTCGAAGGCAATCCCAAGGAACCTTCAACGTTTACCTCGCTGGAAAGTCTTCTCGCGCAACAGCACTACGTTCTGGCGTATTGGCAAAACGTCAACGAAGAAATCAACTACCGAAGATTTTTCACCATCAACGACCTTGTCGGCATGCGCATGCAAGATCCCCTGGTGTTCGAAGCCACCCACGCCCTGGTGCTTCGCATGGTGGAACAAAAGGTGCTCTCCGGTTTGCGAATCGACCACATCGATGGTCTCCGCGATCCTCTCGGCTATTTGCTTCAACTCGGCGAACGCGTTGCCTCGGACACTCGCACGATTGAATCCTCATCCGTTCCCGTCTTCGTCGAGAAAATTCTGGCGCGAGATGAGAACTTGCCGACCAATTGGCCCGTGGCAGGCACCACCGGGTATGAATTCGCCAACGCGCTCAATTGTTTCTTCGTCGATCCGCAAGGCACCAAGGAAGTCGAGCAAATCTATGCGAGGTTTCTCGGCCGGGACGTGATCTACGACGACGTTCTCTATCAAAAGAAAAAACTGGTGATGTCCACGCTTCTCGGCATAGAAATGCGCGCCCTGGGCCATCAAATCCAGGAGCTTGCCAGGGATGACCGCTACGCCCGTGAAATACCCCGCACCGAATTAAACCATGCCCTTATCGAAACCACTGCACAACTGTCCATTTATCGAACTTATGTTAGAAATCTAGAAGTGACACAGCAGGACGAGCGGCGTATCAAGCAGGCCTTAGCCAATGCCCGAGCCAGAACGCCCCAATTAAATGCGCGGAGTTTCGAGTTTCTCCACGATGTGTTGTTGCTTCGCTCCCGGCCGCACCTGCTGTCAGGCCAACGCGAATCCAGGCTGGCGTTCGTCATGCGTTGGCAACAATTCACCGGCCCGATCATGGCCAAAGCATTTGAAGACACCTTCCTGTACGTCTACAATCCCCTGATTTCTCTCAATGAAGTCGGCGGCGATCCGCGACCCTCAACGGCGCCGTCAGCGGACTTCCCCAAGTTCGCGGCGAATCGTCTGCGTGACTGGCCGCATGCCATGAACGCCACGACGACGCACGATACCAAGCGCGGCGAAGATGTGCGTGCCCGCGTCAACGTTCTCTCTGAGATTCCTGGGGAGTGGCAGGAGCATCTGGATCGTTGGTCGAAACTGAATGCTAGCCACAAAAGATCAATCAACGGCCAACCCGTTCCGGATCGCAATGAAGAGATTTTCTTATATCAAACGCTCTTGGGCGCATGGCCGCTCGAGCCGAGTGATTTCACCACGCTGGCCGATCGGCTCCAGGCCTATGCTATTAAGGCCACCCGGGAAGCCATGGTGCATACGCGGTGGACACGCCCGAATCTGCGTCATGAACGCGCGCTGCAAGCGTTTGTCACATCGCTTGTCAAGTCTGGCAGCAAAGCCGAATTTCGCCGCGACTTCACCAGCTTCCACGAGCGCATCGCTTACTACGGCATGATCAACGGCCTGAGCCAAACACTTCTGAAGATCGTGTCGCCGGGAATCCCGGATTTCTATCAGGGTTCGGAACTCTGGGACCTTCGACTCGTCGACCCCGACAATCGGCAGCCGGTTGATTTCATCAAACGCAACGCCATGTTGAAGAATTTGCCTCAAACCGCGGAGGCCACGCCCGGTCTGCTCGGCGACCTCACCCATAATTGGCGCGACGCACGAATCAAGCTCTACCTGATTTCGAAAGCACTGCAATTCCGCAGGCAAAACGCACCGCTCTTTTCTGAAGGGCACTTTCTGCCGGTCGAAATCCGCGGCAAACGCGTCGAGCACGTTGCGGCCTTTGCTCGTCGCTACAAGAATGACTGGGTCGTTGCCGTCGTGCCGCAATTCCTCGCGCGCGGACGCTACCCCATGACTTCGGTGGATACACACCAGTTCTGGGCAAACACCGAGATTCGCGTACCGAAAAGCGCCCCATCCTCGTGGCAAAGCATATTGTCTGGCGAAAAGGTCGAAATTAACAATGTTGGAGCAAAGCGCAGTTTTCCTCTCGGCAAGTTATTGCAGAATTTCCCGGTCGCACTGTTGAGCGGAACCACCCCTTCGAAGACCGCCGGCTGACTGCCGTAGAAGGTTTTCGTCTACAGGGAACCAGCCTCCCTCACTCAGCCAGCAATTTCGAAATCCCCTGAAGTGGAATCTCCACCCAAGTCGGCCGATTGTTGAGTTCGTACCCAAGCTCGTAGATGGCTTTCTCGAGCAGGTGCAACTCCAGAATAGTTCGCGTCTCCTCCCGGCTCTCTGGCAGGTAATTCGCCCCGCCAGCCGTCTCGAAATATTTTTCGAGATATCGATTGGCGACCCACGAATTCCAGGCCTCCGCCCAGTAGCTCAACCTTCGCGCGTCCTCCACTTGCATCTTGTTCTCCCCAAACAGCGGCGCAAATGCTGCATAGTGGAACGAGCGCAGCATCCCCGCCACGTCTTGCAGGGGCGACCGCTTTACGCGTCGCTCTTCGATCGGACGCGCCGGCTCACCTTCGAAATCGATAATCACAAAATCGGTCCCGGTCCGGAGGACTTGTCCAAGGTGATAGTCGCCGTGAATCCGAGTGCGCATGGCATGAATCGGCTGGCTCAGCGCCGCATGAAATCGTCCGCCGATTGCCTCTTCTCGGCCTGCCAGATCAGCAGCTTTGCCCCGCCATTCATCAGGCAGAGTGGGAACCTTGTCTCGCAGCAGCTCGAAGACTCGCGCCGTCAGGCTCCGGATCGACTGCTCCAGACTTCGCTGAAACTCCATCGTAAATGGTTCGGGAACGAAAGCGGGATCGCGCGGCTCCGAGGCCAACGCCAAATGCATCTCCGCCGTCCTCTGCCCCAGCAGTTCTGCAGCCGCGAGGTATGGATCAACCACGTCGCGAGCAAACTTAGGAATTTGCGGCAGCCCGTTCTCATGTCCCCGGCCGCTTGTGGCCGAAAGGTCGCTTCCCTGCTTTGCCGCTCGCTCATAAAATTCCGTAAGGGCTCGTAGCGTGTAGCTCCACGCGTCCCCCTCATTGGGCACAAATTTCTGCAGGATGCCCTGCACCATCTCTTTTCCATCTCGCGTATGGTATTCCAGCGAACCCGCGAGTGGCGGCACGCCCGTAAAAGACGTTTTCTCCGTAAGAAACTTTCCGATTTCGAGATCCGGATTAACACCTTCCTGCATCCGTCGAAAAAACTTCAAGATCAACCGATCACCATAAATGATAGAACTATTGCTCTGCTCCGCCCGCACGGGCTTAGGCCGCAGAAGGCCCCCCGATGATGGACAGAGCCGTGAATAGGCTGTCGTCTGAAGCGCCCGGAGCTCGCCGTTTTCGCCTGAAACAACGGCCTTCCGCTGAATCAACTCGAGAAGCGCGCTAAGAGATTCTTCATTCTTCAGGGCGTCAGCCAAAACCAGCGGCGCACCGCCCTTCACTGACGGTATCTGCAGAGAAGCGCCTTCCTCCTCCGGTGTCGCACTCACGTTTACGGTAGGCACGACGGGCATCGCATACAATTCTTCGTTGCCGTCCGCATACCTCACGAGCACCATCAAGAGGAATGCTTCTGAAGCACTCTGCAGGCGAATCGGAACAATGTCCGAGAGTTCCGCCGACTGTATCTTGCGCGCCTTTCCTCCGAACCATCTCTGCTTCATCAAGAACGCAGGCAGTTGCGGAGCAAGTGCTCTTCGCAGTTCGGGAACGATGTCCTTGCCAACACCTGGTTCAGCCATGACTTGCTCTTTCCGGGCGCGCGTTTCTGGGCTTCGTCCACCGCCCTTTACCTTTGAATCCGCAAATCCCGTCTCACAACGGTTGCAGCTCGTCCGTCTTATCGTCCTTCTTCTCGCCCAACGATCGCTCAAGGAACGACCGGGCCAAGCCTTGGCCGCCAAGACCAAATGCGATCGCCAGTCCCAGCATGAACGCTCCAAATACGATCGAAAACGCCGCAATCACCGTTTGCCGAGCAACGCCGAGTTCGTCCAGCGCCATAGCAATCGCCAAAATCCAGATTCCAAAACGGATCGACCAACTCGCCAGGTTGGGCGAGGCATACCCGGCGTTCACCGCCGCCAAAAGCGCGGCTCGTGACAGGAAGTTCGCGATCACCAGTCCCAGAAACAAGATCAGGATGGCGACAACAATCTCCGGCAGCAGCCGCAACAGTCGCGAGATCTGCTCCTGAAGCCCCGCGATATTCAAGATGCTGATGCCGATCAAAACAAATCCCAACAGCGTGATCCAGAAAATAGATCGGCTCAACACCTCCGTCATCGAAGGAAGTGCCGCCATGCGCAGCACCCGCGACGCCCCCGCCTCCTCGGAAAGCCGGTCAAGTTTCGAGAGGCGCAGGATGGCCCGCACCACATACCTCAAGGCGTACGCCACCAGCAGGCCTGACAGAATAATCACCAGCATCACGACCAGCCGTGGCAGGAACTCCGAAATCATGTGAAAGAGGTTTAGGTAGGCCTGTTGCAATCCCTGAACGATCGTATCTTTCATCGTTTCACCTCAGTTTTTCGCCTTCCATCGTTCGATCAAGTATGGCTTCTGGCGTTCGAATTCAAGGCACAAAGCCTCGGAGTCCCCCTCGATTTCCTCCGATGACGACTCCCCATGCTCCAGCAAGAAAGAATAAAGGTGCCCGCGGTACAGAGGCACAAGGGCCTGCAAGATGTGATCGCGAGCAATGACTGCGCGGTGGTACGCAGCAGCGAATTCATACAGCGTTCGCACCCACAATCCAGAATCGAAGTGAAAGTGCGCGGGGTCCTGCGCCGCAATATCTCGGAGTTGTGTGTGCGTGTCGGGCGTCAAGATCGCCGACAACACAGAATCCAATCCCCTCACGCCGCTTCGAAACAGATCGAAGGTCTTCTCCTGGCTCGAAGGTTTATCCTCCGGCGTCAAATCATGTTCCGGTCCGAAAGTCGGCACCGCCTGGGAGCCGTTACGATCCATCCAATGCTCCTGAAAAGTCTCGAAGCACCAGAATAAATTTCCCACGGTTTGCCGGATGGCTTCGATGATGTCCGGACCCGTTCCCGGCGGAGGAGGAGCTTTCGGTCCGAGGAAAGATTGGCAACACTTCATCCCGGAACAGATTGCGGTGATGGCCATCCACGCTTCAGGTCGGGCGCGAACAGCCTCATGACCCCAGACATTTTGGTTGAGGCACTCCGTCGCCAACCGCTCCGAGAATCCCCATTCGTCCGCGTACAGCTCGCGAATCCGCATGCCAAACACGGCGCGGCTCATGGGATAGAGAAGATTGCGCGCCAGCAATCCTTGAAATTTGCTGCGCGTATACAGCGGCGCCACAAACGCAAAATCTTGCCGGTACGCGGGGCGCAGCAAATTCGCCACCCAGGAAGGGTCCAGTGTGGTAGTGGCAGGTGAAACGATGGCGCATGATTTCGCCCGCAACAAATCCGCTGCGGCCAGAATAGTTCGCAGAGCTGTTCCCTGCGAAGGCGATCTGCCATATTGCGTGGTTACTCGATGGACGGTGCGCAAGGACGTAATTCCCCGGTGTACCCCAGCCTTCTTACCGTTCATGTTGAGAATCGCTTCGGCGGTGTGATCGGTGGATCCGCCATCCACATTCAGGATCACCACCCGATCGCGCACAAAATTCTGCTGATAGCTGTCTTCGATGGCCCGTATGGTTTGCTCCACCGTGCCCGCGTTGTTGTAGGTGGGTACCGCTACGAGCAGATCGACTTCGCCCACGCTCATTAGCTGGCGAAGGAAATCATCTCCGAGAAGGATGTCGTCCGCCAAGGTAAAGTCCGCTCCTAACGCGTTCTCACCCGCCACCGAAGCAGGCTCAGAAATCTTTGCTCAATGGAGAAAAAAGTTCAAATCCGGCGAAGTCGAAACCAGAAAAACTGATAGGGCGCCAGCGTCAACAAGTAAGGTAAGTCTCCGATTCTGGGAAACAGGTTTCTACCGAACATCTCGATCGGAATGTGTCCTTTGTAAGGCTGCAGGTTGAGTTCAACAGCCTGTGCCGAGCTGGATAGATTGTTCACCACCAAAACCTTTTCTTCGCCCAATTGCCGCACGTAAGCCAAAACCCGGTGATTCGTCGGACTTAGGAACTCAATGGATCCACGGCTGAAGACCCGGAACGAATTTCGCGTTTGAATTACCGACTTCGTCCACGACAGCAGTGAGTGCTCCGAGCGCCTTTGCGAATCTACATTGATCGCTTGATACCCGTAAACGGGATTCGAAATCAGCGGCGAATACAGGCGTTCCGGGTCGGCGGAAGAAAACCCGGCGTTCCAGCCTCCATTCCACTGCATCGGTGTTCGAACCCCGTTGCGGTCGCCAAGGTAAACATTGTCTCCCATCCCAATTTCGTCGCCGTAATAGATGATAGGCGTTCCCGGCATCGAAAGCAGCAAACCATTCAGCAATTCGATGCGCCGCCGGTCGTTTTCCATCATGGGAGCCAGCCGCCGCCGGATTCCCAAGTTGATACGCATCGCCTTATCGTTGGCGAAGGCGTCGTACATGTAGTCCCGCTCGATGTCCGTAACCATCTCCAGCGTCAATTCGTCATGATTCCGCAGGAAAATGCACCACTGGCAACTGTCCGGAATCTGTGGGGTTTGCTCCAGAATCTCAATAATCGGCTTGCGGTCCTCCAGCTTTACCGCCATGAACATCCGCGGCATCAACGGAAAGTGGAAGGCCATGTGAAATTCGTCGCCATCTCCAAAGTAAGCCCGGACGTCCGCAGGCCATTGGTTAGCTTCCGCAAGCAGCATCTTTCCTGGATACGCTTGATCGAGCCGCATACGGAGATCGCGGATCAGGGCGTGCGTCTCGGGCAGGTTCTCGCAAGACGTGCCCTCGCGCTCCACCAGGTAAGGCACCGCATCCAGCCGGAAGCCATCCACCCCAATCTCACACCAAAACTTCATCACCTCCCACATCGTCTCGCGAACCTCGGGATTGTCGAAGTTCAAATCCGGCTGGTGACTGAAAAAACGGTGCCAATAGTAGGATTTTGAAATCGGATCCCACGCCCAGTTGGACATCTCGGTATCCAGGAAGATGATGCGGACTCCCTGATAGCGGCTATCCGTGTCGCTCCACACATACCAGTCACGCTTTGGATTGTCCCGCGAGCTTCGCGCCTCTTGAAACCACGGATGCTGATCGGAGGTGTGATTCAGCACCAACTCCGTGATGACGCGAATGCGCCGGCTGTGCGCCGCCGCCAGAAATGTCTTGAAATCCTCGATCGTGCCGTACGTCGGATTGACCGACGTGTAGTCCGAAATGTCGTAACCATCGTCACGCAATGGCGATGGGTAAAAAGGCAGCAGCCAGATCGCATTGATCCCCAGCTCCTGCAGATAGTCGAGCTTATTCGTCAGCCCGCGGAAATCCCCGATGCCATTCCCATCACTATCGCAAAACGTCCGCACGTGAAGCTGGTATATGACGGCATCTTTGTACCAAAGATTATCGGCCTGCAGCGCCAAGTTGGGACTCTCCTGTCAAATTCGCTCCCGTCGCAAATCAAGGGGCGACGACTTCCACGGCTCGCGAAACTATCCGATGGAATGTACTCGAAAAACGTGCGCCGGCAATAGCGCTGGATTCAGGTCCACAAAATTTCGCGACCCGTGCCAAACGTAGCGTGCATCCGTCAATAAATCATGTACCCGGTAGGATTCTTCCGAGCCAAGGTGAAGCGCCGCCACGTCAACGTTCACCCACCCGGCTTGCCGATTGTGCGGATCGAGGTTCACCACCACGAAAATCATGTCCGCGGGATCGTCGCATACCTTGCTGTAAGCGATCATTTGCGGGTTGTCGACCGGGTGAAATTTGAGCCCGGTATTCTGTTGCAGCGCGGGACTCCCGTGCCGGATGCGGTTCATGTGCGTGATCAAATCCCGCAAACTATTCGGATTATTGATGTCCCACACGCGAATCTGATACTTTTCAGAATCGAGATACTCCTCGCTGCCCTCCCGTACCGCGCGCCCCTCGCACAATTCAAACGCCGGCCCGTAAATCCCGTAACTCGCGGCAAGCGTCGTCGCCAAAATAAACCGGATCATAAATCCTGGCCGCCCGCTCTTCTGCAGGTAGTCGTTTAAAATGTCCGGCGTGTTCGGCCACAAATTCGGCCGAAAATATTCCAGTATGTCGCCTTCCTGAAGCTCCGTGAAATACTGCGTGATTTCCCAGCTCGTATTCTTCCACGCGAAGTACGTATACGACTGCGTGAACCCCAGCTTCGCCAGCTGGTACATCACCTTCGGCCGCGTGAACGCCTCCGAAAGAAAAATCACTTCCGGATGCTCCCGCTTGACCTCGCCAATCATCCACTCCCAAAACGCAAACGGTTTCGTGTGCGGATTGTCCACGCGAAAAACGTGAATGCCCTGCTCGATCCAAGACGTCACGACGCTTTTTAGCTCTTCCCACAACTCCGGCGCACGCTCGGTATCAAAATTGAACGGATAAATATCCTGATACTTCTTCGGCGGATTTTCCGCATACTGCACCGTTCCATCCGGCCGCTCGCGAAACCACTCGCGATGCTCCTTCACATACGGATGATCCGGCGAAACCTGAAACGCGATGTCCAGCGCCACGTCGATGCCAAACTCCCCCGCCTTCCCCACCAGCGCCTTCAAATCCTCCAGACTCCCCAATTGCGGATGAATCGCCTTGTGTCCTCCCTCTTTCGCCCCAATGGCCCAAGGACTTCCGGTATCTTCCGACGTCGGCGTAGTCGAGTTATTTTTCCCCTTCCGCTCCGACCGCCCAATCGGATGAATCGGCGGCAAGTACAAAATGTCAAACCCCATCCCCGCGACATAAGGAAGCCGGTCGATGCAATCGAGAAAGGTCCCGTGCCGTTTCGGGTCCGTGGTGCAGGACCTGGGAAACATCTCGTACCACGCGCTGAATCGCGCCTTTTCCGGATCGACTACGACAGCCAGCTCTTTCTCGTAGCGAGCATCCCCCGCCAGATCCCGGTTCCGGTTGACCAGCGACGCCAGCTCCGGATCGAGCGCTATCCCTAGGGCAGCCTCGCGATTGGCCTTCGCGCTCTGTTTCAATTTCGCCGCTGCTTCCGCTAATCTCCTCGCCACCGCGCCGGGCGCGCGGCCGACCGCCGCAGTCACCATCTCGGCCCCAATCAACACATCCACGGAAATGTCCTGCCCCGCTGCGGCCCGCTTCTGCAGATCGGCGCTCCAGGTTCGAAACGCATCCACCCAGGCCACAATCGTGTAAACGTAGCGCCCAAGCTTCTCGACTCGAAACCTCGCCTCCCACCGGTCGTTGTTGACCGCTCGCATAGGCACTTCCGCCCACACGCTCTCGCCCGCAGGCCGGTACAGCAGCACCGCCCCCAGCAAGTCGTGCCCGTCCGCGTAAATATCCGCGCGCACCCGTACTTCTCCGCCCACCGTCCGTTTGATCGCGAACCTGCCGCCATCTACCTCCGGCTCAACGCGCTCAATCACCACACGGCGCAGTGCGCGCGCCGATTGCCCAATCACAGTTGTCGCCACAGTCACAGTTCCCCCTTCACGGGAAACGCACCCTTCCAGACAGCGTTTGGCATACCCGCGTCTGGATCGCGGGACCTCAATTTGATGTCTTCGATTATATATAGGACAGACGCGCAGCAAACGCCTACAGAAAAACGGTTACCGCCTCAGGTGACCTTCCTGTAGCCAAGCGACATGCCAGAGTCAAATGCCAGTCGCGGTCTATTCCTTACCTTCCTTGGCCCATCGCTGTAGCAATGGCTTAAAGCCTTCCTTCTCAAGCTGCTGTTTCGCTTTCGTGGTGGAATCCGCGTCGCCGTATGGTCCGACGACCACTCGATACAGTTTCTCATTCCCATGCCGGAGCACCACCGCTGGGAATTTCTTCTTCCGCAATTCCTGCGCCATAGCAGCCGCATTGTCTTCCAATTTCATGGCTCCCACTTGTAGCACAATTCCGGAGTCCATCGAAGGCCCTCCCGAGGCCGCCGCCACCCGAGGCGCAAACAGGGCCCGGTTCGATGTTCGCGCCGGCACGGACGCGGGCGGCGCCAGTGTCCGCGTCGGCATAGGTGCCGATAAGGGGGCCGCCGACGCCGCCCCCGAGTTCTCTTCCGGTCGCGAAGAAGCTTCGGTCACCTTCGGCGCTCCCGTATTTTCCCGGCTCTGGCGACTGGCCCCCGTGCTTCCCATCTGGTACCCCAGAAAAACCAGGGCCCATGACAAAATCACGACCGCCACGAAAAGTTCAATCGAATAACGGATCTTGCCGCCGCGCTCTCGCCCTGCAAGCAACGATGGCTCGCGTTTCGCCGACTCAGAATCGCCTTCGCTGCCCGCCGGCGCTTTGAACAAAGGCCCCTCTGCTGTCGTCCCATCGACCGGCGCTTCCTGCCGAATCGCATCGACCTGAGCATACGTCGAGCGCGTCACGATCACGGGCTCCACTGCCTCCGCCAGGGGCGCCAACCTCAGGTTCGTCCCCGTCGCGATCCATTCGCTCAACTGCTGTCGCGAGGCTTCCTCCAGATCGACAAAATGCACGCCCGTGAGGTGCCCCGAATCACGCGTCCACGCAATTCTCGCTTTCGCTTCAATGTGTCCGACGCGCTCCGGCAATTCGAACCCTAAGGTAACAATCTCGTCGAGACTCCGCGGCACCAGACTGGCCACCGCCAAGCCGCCTTCGCACAAATCGAGCAGCAACCCGCTCTTTGCATCGTCTAGCGCCACGAAAAGCGGCGCGTCCGGAACCAGTCGCTGGTGTTGTCTGCGTTCCTCGGCCATCTTCCTTCTTCCAAAACCTGTTTTCCGAAATCCGCCTGTTTTCTGGAATGAGCCCCTTTTCTGAAATCAGATAGTAGGCCGGACGCCGTCCACCCACGTCTCTTTTGAGCCAAGGATTGCCTAAAAGGGCAACGCCTAGGACTGGAACCGACCGCCTTCAACCAAGGGCGCTACGTCACCGCCGCCCCGCGCTCTGTCTTGATATCCGAGCGCCTGCTATATACTCATTCTATAACAAATTAAGCCTCCACAGTAAACTCTTGACATATATTACTACTTTATAATATAAGAACCTCGGGTCACCGGCACTCCGGGATACCTACTCCTTTCGGGAGGGAGGCGTAGGATAGCTGGCGCTAGCACCCGGAGTGCCTACACATTTCCTCCCCACCGCAATCTCTCACCCAAATTTTGCTACTGTCATTTCAACTGGGTTCACAACGGTCATTTCGAGCGGAGGGACGGCCGTTTTTTGCCGATTTAATTGGAGGACGACAGAGCGTGTGTGAGCGCAATCGCTACGAATTACAACCCCGTCGCGAATTTCGGCAACGCGTCGCCACAAAATTGCTCGACGCACTATTCCCCGTAGGGAACCCAAATATTCTTCACTTCCACCGCATGCTGCAAATACCAGCGGCCTTCCGCTTGCTCCCCGTTGAACCAATCAATCGCGCGGCCTTCGTTGGTAAACACCTGCTTCAAGTTCCCAGCCGACAAGGTCTTGGCAGCGGCGCAGATATTTTCGTCTCCAAAGCACCAAATCGAGTCGAGATCGGCGTGCTCGGCCAAAACTTTCATCAGCCCGGCCGATTCCCCGGTCACAATATTCACCGCTCCACCCGGCAAGTCGCTGGTCTCGAAAATCTGAATCAAATCGCCGGTGATCAACGGATAGCGCTCCGACGGAATCACCACTACGGTGTTCCCCATCGCCAGCGCAGGCATCACCAGCGACAAAAATCCCAGCAGTGGCGCCGCCACAGGACAAACAATTCCAACCGTCCCAACCGGCTCATTCATCGCCAACGCAACATTCCGAAATGGCGGATTGTGCACCGCTCCATCGAACTTGTCAGCCCAAGCCGCATACGAAAACACTCGCTCGATGCCGTAGCGCACCTCATCCGCGGCTTGTTCCTGCCCCACCACCGCCGCCAACCGCCGCGCTATCTCAGCGCTTCGCTGCGACAGGTTCTCGGCGATGTAGTACAAGACTTGCCCCCGGTTATGCGCAGTAGTTTTACCCCAGGCTTCCGCCTTGCGCGCCGCCTCCACTGCATTCCGGATGTCCTTTCGATTGCCCAGCGGAGACTCGCCTAGCAAACGTCCGTCCGCGCCTCGCACTTCCATGCTGTAGCCGGAATCCGGCCTCGCCTGCTTTCCCCCAATGTAGAGTTTCACCGTGCGATCGATCGCCGGCCCCGCAACTACCTCTTCAAACTCCTCGAAGGGCAGATCGATGGCCACCGGCGCGCTCTGCAGCTTAGGGGCGTGCCCAAACCAGATCGGCTCCAGGTATTCCAGCATCCCTTCCCTGCCGCCCTCGCGCCCATAGCCGCTTTCGCGATAACCTCCAAACCCGCACGCCGCGTCAAAAAGATTCGTGCTGTTCACCCAAACCACGCCGGCCTTCACTTGCGCCGCCACATGCAGCGCCACATTGATGCTCTCGCTCCAAACGCTGGCCGCCAGCCCATACACCGTGTTGTTCGCCAATTCTACCGCCTCACGCGGTGTTCGGAATGTCATGGCTGCCAGCACGGGCCCAAATATTTCCTGCTGCGCCACGATCGACGCGGGATGCACATTGCTCAACAACGTCGGCGGAAAGTAAAGCCCTCGCGACGGCATCACCAGCCCGGGCGGCTGCCAGCAGGTCGCGCCCTCCGCGACACCTTGCTCCACCAGACGCTGTATGCGCTCAAGTTGCACGCGCGCGACAATCGCGCCCACATCGATGGCCTTGTCCAGCGGCGGCCCCACACGCAATGAACTCATGCGCAGCCGCACTTTATCGAGCAGTGGCTCCGCGATGCTCTCCTGCATCAGCAACCGCGACCCGGCGCAACAAACTTGCCCTTGGTTCAGCCATATCCCGTCAACTAATCCCTCGACAGCGCTATCGAGATCGGCATCCTCAAAAATGATGAATGGCGATTTCCCCCCGAGTTCCAGCGAAAGCCGCTTGTGGCTTGGCGCGGTTGCCTTGCGGATCGCCCGCCCCACTTCCGTCGACCCCGTAAACGCGATCTTGTTCACATCGGGATGCAGGACCAGCGCCTCGCCGGTGGACCCGTCGCCGGCAACAATATTCACCACACCGGCAGGCAGCCCCACTTCCTGGCAAATCTCGGCGAAGGCCAAAGCAGTGAGCGGTGTGAATTCCGCGGGCTTCAACACCACTGTATTCCCCGCCGCCAGCGCCGGCGCAATCTTCCAAGCCAGCATCAACAGCGGAAAGTTCCAGGGAATGATTTGACCCACCACGCCGCAAGCTGTGTAACCCGGAAACTCCTGCGCCAGCAACTGCGCCCATCCCGCATGATGATAAAAATGTCGCGCAACCAATGGGATATCAATATCGCGGCTCTCGCGAATCGGCTTCCCATTGTCCATGGTCTCCAGCACCGCGAGCCGCCGCGATTGCTTCTGCACCAACCGCGCCAGCGCATAGAGGTAGCGCGCCCGCACATGCCCCGACAGTCCCTGCCACCCGGGCAATGCCGCTCGCGCCGCCTTCACGGCCGCATCAACATCAGCCGCTGAACCCTGCGCGACACTAGCCAATGTCTCCCCGGTGGAAGGATCCACCGTATCGAAATATTTGCCCTCGACAGGATCCCGCCATCCACCATCAATGAAGTGACCTAGCCGCCGTTCGTGGCGCTCCAACCACACCAGGGCCTCCCGCGGATCTTCGGGAGCCGGCCCATACTCCATGGACATAAATTTTTCGACGATACTCATCTGACTATTCTCATCCGTCTCAGTGCTCTCTGCGCCCTCTGTGGTTCATTCTTCTTAGCTTGTTTACTTCGCGGGAAGAAGCGGCATGAAAAAGATAACGCAGAGACGCGGAGGAGCCGGAGGTTCGCGGAGACATGTTTGCGGAGGCATGAACGTTTGCTTTCGACTTTCAACTGTCGACCTCTTCTCATGCCACAGGATGCCTATATTCCGCCGAATATCTGCCCGTCGCGTGAAATTCCAACTGCCGCTCAATGTCCCCTAACATGCTGCTAGCCCCGAACCGAAACATCTCCGCGTTTAACCAAGAATCTCCAAGTTCTTCTTTCATCAACGCCAGCCACTCCAAAGACTGTTTCGCCGTGCGAATCCCTCCAGCGGGCTTAAATCCCACAGCCATCCCAGTCTCCAAAGCGTACTCGCGAATGGCTCGAGTCATCACCAATCCCACGGGCAACGTGGCATTCGTCGTCTCTTTCCCGGTAGACGTCTTAATAAAGTCCGCGCCCGCCATCATGGCCACTACGCTGGCCCGCGCGACGTTGCGCAGGGTCAGCAGGTCGCCAGTCCCCAGAATCACTTTCATGTGCGCAGGCCCGCAGGCTGCGCGGAACGTGGCGATTTCGTCGAACAAGGCCTGCCACCGCCCGCCAAACACATGCGCGCGCGTGATCACCACATCAATCTCGTGCGCCCCTGCTTCCACCGATCGCCGAATTTCCGCTACCCGCTCATCCAAGGGAGACAGCCCGGCCGGAAAGCCGGTCGATACTGCGGCCACCCTGATCCCGCTACCCTCCAACGCCCGCAGCGCGGTCTCCACAAACGAGTGATAAACGCAAATCGCCGCCGCCCGAATATTCAGCCCTTCAATCCCCAACAATTTCAC
>Ga0185299_10001326_pt1 | contig 49233 bp, 44 predicted proteins | sample PaiPotPPA55metaG_FD_128002 | JGI IMG/M metagenome (GOLD analysis project Ga0185299, IMG submission 128002) | Iron sulfur acid spring bacterial and archeal communities from Banff, Canada, to study Microbial Dark Matter (Phase II) - Paint Pots PPA... ... | reverse complement strand
TGAACGCGCAGACGACGGTAGGTCCGCATGTCCAATTATACGCTGAAACATTCTCGAACTGAAATGTTTAATAGAAACTTCTTCAGGCGGTCAAAGACCTAGGTACGACGGGAGGTGGACAGAGCGGAAAATTCGGGAGTGCGCTGGTAGCTGGCAACCTGCAGCGGTTGGGCGCATTGCAGGGCGTCGACACCAGTGCTGCAATGACGGCGGCGACGCTGCCGCTAAGCGGCGCGCAACTCGCGGAACAGTTGCTCGGTCAGAATTTCGGGCAGACGACTACCGGAGCTTCGACGGCGACGGGCACAGGCACGAGCGACACGACCGGAAAATCTAGTACGAGCGGCTTCAGCTTGGGGGTTTAGGGAGGCGATATGGGCGGATTCGGGCAAGTCATCAAGAGCATGCTGGGCTACACGCCCGAGGGCAGTCCGGGGTGGGTAGCGAAACAGAACGTCAACCAGCGCCAGCAGCAGCTCGACATCGAGAAAGAGCAGGAGCAGCGGGAGCAGCGGCAATCGGACTGGGAGTTCCACCAACATCTGACCGATATTGGCGCCGTTCCGGGCGATGCTGCGTCTGGCCTTATAAAGCAGCAAATCCCGACGCCGGCCATGTCCGATGCTGGTGTTCCTGGCATGCCCGGCACAGGGACTACTGCGCCAGCATCCTCTTTTGTCATCACCCGGAAGATGGATCCCGCGCGGACTGTGCGATTCAAGGATTCGGACGGCAGCCCAGTTGCCTATGAATTACCGACGCCCCAGGAACAAGTTCAAAGGCAGGTGACGGCGCAAGCCCCATCGCGGGCGGCACAAGTACAATTTGCGGGTGATCTCTCGCAGGCGCAGACTACGGGCGCGGCTGGTGGGCAGACGGCGGGTAAGATCGCGGATCGTGTCGCGCGCGGCACTCCGGTATCTGCCGACGAATCCACGATGTTCAATCTGCCTCAAGGAACCCTCCTCACACCCGAAGAGAGGGCTGCGTATCACGAACACTATTTCACGGTGCAGCGCGCTGGCGTGACCGCGGGCGGAGCGATGGACAGGACCAGGGCGCAGCAGTCTGGGGCCATGGATCGCACACAGGCGCGCATCCAGTCACAAGCCGATTTGATGGACACCAAGAACAACTTCGCCGATGAACTGAACCAACGAAAGCTGGACTACGAGGACGCCTGGGCGAACGCCCGCAACGCGATCGCCAGCAACACTCAAGGCTCGCTGAATAACCGTGTCCTTCTGCGCCAGTTCGATTCCAACCAGGCGCAACACGGCAAGTTGTTAGACCAAACGTATCAGGAAGCCCAGAAGCAGCTCGAGGTTGGAGCACTGCTCGATCCGAAGGGCGGAGTGGAGAACGGCGCGCAATTTTCTGATCCCTTCTTGGGCAAGACGTTGACCATGAGTCCGGCGCAGCGGCTGCGGTTGGGCAACGCACTGAAGACGAGCCAGCAGCGCGTTATGGATTTGCACAACCGAACGACACAGATAGAACAGCGTTTCGGCGTCACGGCGACACCCAGCGGGGCCAGTGCGACTCCTGCCGGCGCCTCTGGCGCTCCTCCTGCCTCCGGCGGTGGCACTGGTCTTCCAGCGGGCGCTCCTGCTGCACCTGGTGGCGCTCCTGCAAATGGAGCACCCGCCGGCGCTCCGCGTGCGAAAGTGGCCACACAGGCGCAAATTCAGGCCTACGCCCAAACGAAGGGCATCAGCACGAGCCAGGCGCTCCAAGAGTTCAAAGGGGCCAAGTACACGATCACGGGAACACCACCCAAGCCGCTCCTCCCGGTGCAGTAAATGCCCGATGAGCTCACCCCTGACGCGTTCATGGCGTCGCAGTCGAGTGTTGCTCCTCTCACGCCTGACGCTTTCATGGCCACGCAAACCACAGCGCCGCCGGGTGTAGCCAGAGCCGAGGCGCTTATGTCGTCAAAGGCTGGCGCTGCGCCACCATTAAATCCAGCTTCCTTAGATCCTGATAGCTTCATGGCTTCGCAGCCACCGCGCCCCGAGGATCTCCCTTCGCAAGCGGCTTTTGATGCATCTCATCGCGCCGCGGTAGCAGAGCAGTTCGGTGAGCCGATGCTAAAAGCCGGGCCCGCGCCGAGCTGGGTAGAGCGGCTCAAAGAATCTATTCTGGGCGGCCCGTACGCGGGTAACACGGCGGTGGGGCGCGCGATCGGGCGAGACTACCGGGCGACCAGCGAGATGGCGAAACCGGAGGGCGAGCTGCCGCTGGTGCAACCGGCCGCCCTCATGCCGCAGCAGCCGACATCGGTAGCGGGCGGCGCGGCCAAGGGTGCGCTGCAGTTCGCCAGCGGTTTAACGACCGCGCCAAATCTTTTGCTCGCGGCCGGCTCGGGTGGGATCGGGATGCTGGGCAAGATCAGCGGTCTGTTACCGCGAGCGGTGAGTGCGGTCTTCACCGTGCAGATGTTGAAGAACGCCTATGACTCGATACCGGCGATAAAGGATCGCTGGGATCACAACGATATGCCTGGTGTCGCGCAAGAAATCACCAAGGCGGTGCTGAGCGGCGCGCTGGGCGTGGCGGCTGGAGCGCATGCGGTCCGTGGTGGTGGTGCTGCTGTATTACCGCCGGAGGCAACAGAAGCGGCGGAGCCGTCAACAGAAGCGGCGCAGCCGTCGCCAGTACAGCGAGCTACCGCATCAGCGCGCGCAGGTGTGGAGGCGTTGACACCTGACGGGTTCATGGAGAGCGAGCAACCGTCAGCGGTCGCCAAGCCAGCGGAAGAAACGGCGCAGGCGGTGGTGGGTGGCCCGGATGAGTTCATGGCGTCGCCGGCGGCGCAACCTGTCGGCGGCGCTTCAGACCGTTCCTGAAAAGCCGGAGACAATCGGCATTCAGGTTAAGCAGCTCGCGGATGGTGGCCGCAAGACGATCATGCTTCCGAATGGCACGGCCTCTCCAGCCAGCATTCCCGCAGGCGTGGAATCGCTGCAGACGCCCGCAGGCACGTTCCTATACGACCCCGAGCAGATCGAGCCCAAAGAAATTCACCAGGCTGTCGCCGAGAATCGGTTGCCCGAGATTCTTGGCCCAGCCGATGGCGGCCTGGGCGCTCCGGACAAGAGCCAGATCCAGGGCGAGCCGATAGCCGTTGTGGCGCGCGACGCTAACGGGACGGAAGTTCAGGCGACCGTAACGGACCGGGCGAATCTCAACCGAACTTTGGAACAGTCTCGCAAAGTGACTCCGGAGGGTGGAGCAGTCGGTATAGAGGCGATGGCCGACGTGCTGGCAAAGCGGACGGCGCCTGCTGTAACGCCAGACTCGTTCATGCAGGCGGCGCAATCGCCGGAGACCGGAACAGCGCTGGCCACCGGCAAAGAGGAGCCGGTAGTGTTACAGGACTTCGTCGCGGGACGGGGCGGCTTCGCTGAACCTGCGAGGATGGTCATTCGGTCCCCACGTGACGTTTCCGCCGACGAAATCCGGCGCACGTTCTTTCCCGATCTGGGCCCCGATAGACTCGATATCCAAAAACTTCGTGCAGACGACTTTATGGCAGCGGTGCAGCCAGGCCGACAGCCTTTCGTCCTACAGTTTGTGGACGCTGCTGGACGAAACACATCGGCTCCAGCTGGGATCGAGGAGCGTCTGGGGCTACGGCCAGGTGAAACGTATCATCTCCCGCAAGCTCCTGAGGCCGCTCGCGAGCAACCGGAAAGTCAGGCATTGGCATTGCGCGAGCCGTCCGTGCCACCTGCTTACGGACGCGACGTCTCGATCGCGGTCCCTGGCGAGCAGACCAGCTACCCGGGTCGATACGCGGTCCGCGAACTTGCCGACGTAATTCCTTCGCACAATCCGTTCAGCTTCGAACCGAATCCCGACTATCAGCACGTCAATGATCGCGACTACAGCCGGACGGGGAACGCGGCTCGAGTGGTCAAGACCGCATCGCCCGAAGTGTTCAATCCAGATTTCCTCACCACCGACGCTCCTACAGCCGAGCATGGCGCGCCGATTGTCGACGCCAACGGCAACGCGCTGGGAGGAAACTCGCGCACCATGGCGCTGGCGCGCGTCTACCAGCGCGGCGATCCGGATGCCTTCATGTATCGCGATGCGATTAAGAGCAAAGCCCAGCAGTTCGGAATTGACCCGGCGGAGGTCGATCGCTTCGAGAAGCCGGTGCTGGTGCGGGAGTTGCCGGGCGGCGTCGATGCACAGAAGGCGATCACCGATTTCAACAAGGCAGCCGCGGCCGAGCTTTCGCCAGAGGAGCGCGCTGTTTCTGATGGCCGAAGGCTTTCGTCAGAGACCGTCCAGGACATCGCTGGGCGGCTGGGGGATCTGGGGGAAGCGGGAACGATGGCGGAGGCGCTACGCGGCGAGGATGGCGCGGCCGTGCTGAATCGGTTGGTAAGTGACGGCGTGCTCACCGAACAGGAGAAGGGTGGGTATCTCGATGATCGGGGCAACCTGACGCCGGAGGCCAAGTCGCGAATCGGGAAAGCGCTCGTTGGCCGACTCTTCGACACGCCAGCGGAATTCCGCGAGACGACACCGGCGGTGCGCGCGAAGCTGGAGCGGATCGCGCCGCAGTTGCTACGCGTGGAGTCGCGGCCGGAGTGGAGTCTGACGGACAAGACGCGGCAGGCGATCGCGCTGTCGGAGGATGCGCGTGTGCATGGGATGCCGGTGGAGGATGCGGCCCGGCAGTCGGTGATAGGCGGGGAACGCAGCTATTCTCCGGACGCGATCGCGATGGCGAAGACGATCGAGCAGGGACCGAACAAAGCGGCCGGGGCGTTCCGAAGATACGCCAACGATGAGGCGCTCTCTCGAGAAGGCAGCCAGGGCGCCTTCTTCACACCACCCACGCGGGCGGAGGCTTTTTCGGACGCGTTCGGTGGATCCACGCGCGCTGTTGGCCAACGCGGCGGTATCTCGCCTGATCTGCTCACCCTCGGCGCGGGCAAGTTCGTCAAGGAAGACATCATCCCCACGGCCAAGCGCGTAGCTTCCGACCTGGTGGAGGCCAAGGACGCCATAACACGCATCGTGGCTCCGCAGACGCGAGGCAGCGCGGCCGAGTTCACCGGGCTCAACCTGCGGGTGCGCATGGCGCAGTTTGCGCGGCGGTTCGACCAGGGCGAGCAGAGGCTACGCGACGCAAAGCGGTTTTTCAACACACGCACACCCGAGCAAAACTACCAGTTCATCGACAACGTGGAGCGAGGCCTGGGCCGCGGCGCAATACCGGGCGATGCGGAACTGGAGCCGATGGCGCGCATGTTTTCCAGGATGCTCGACCAGCGCCGGCAGGAAGTACAAAACCTCGGCGAGGGCGCGCTGAAGGGTTTCTACCAGAACTATTTTCCGCACATCTTTGAACGGCCCGAGCAAGCCAGCAAGTTCGTCGCGAGCTTTTTCAGCGGCAAGCGCAGCATGGAGGGGCCGAAGTCGTTCCTGCAGCATCGCGACTTTCCGACCTTCCGGGAAGCGCTCGACGCGGGGCTGAAGCCGGTCTCTGATAATCCTGTCGATCTGGTGATGATGAAAGCGCGCGAGATGGACCGCTACCTCATGGCGCATGCAACGCTGCGCGATCTGGCAGAGAACGGGATCGCCAAGCGCGTGTCAGGGCTGGGTCCGGACGCAAGGCAGCGGGAGATGCTGGGCGGCTCGCCGATCCGTCCGGAGTGGGCTGTCCAGAAGCGCGAGGATCTGCCGGCGAACTTCGTAAGCATCCGGGATCCGGTGGGCGGCGGCCGGTGGTTCGCCGAAGAAGGCGCGGCCGACGTGCTGAATAACTTCTTGTCCGTAGGATTGCGGGCGCGCAGCGGCGCGGCGCGAATTCTGCTGGGTGTGAACAACACAATGAACCAGTCGAATCTGGCGCTGTCCGGATTTCACCTGCTGGCCGAAACAGTCAGTTCGGTAGCCGGCCGCGCGAGCCTGGGATTCGTGAAGGCCATGCAGGGCCATCCACTGGACGCGGCGTGGCACGTGGCGAGCTCGCCGGCGGCGCCGTTCATCGACTACCTGCAGGGCAGCAAGATGCTGCGCGAATGGTTCAAGCCGGGCTCGGAGGGCGCGCCGGTGGCGGCCATGATCGATTCGTTTACGAAGGGCGGCGGCCGGGCGCGGCAGGGGGCCGACTTCAACAATCAGGCTGTGGAGGCGATGGTGAAGCAGGCGCGGCGCGGGAATTTTTGGGGCGCCGCAGTGCGTTCGCCCTTCGCGGCGATCGAGGCCATGTCGAAGCCGATGTTCGCAGTGCTGGTGCCGCGCATGAAAATGGGCGCGTTCGCCGACATCGCCCAGCACGAGATGGAGCGTCTGGGACCGGGCGCGAAGGTGGAGGATGTGCAGCGGGCGATGTCGAGCGCCTGGGATCACGTCGAGAATCGACTGGGGCAAATGACGTACGATAATCTGTTCTGGAACCGGAGTTTCAAAGACATCATGCACCTGATGGTGCGGTCGGTTGGCTGGAACCTGGGCGACCTGCGGGAAATGTATTCCGCGGCGGGCGCGCTGAAGGGGTTGGTAACGGGCTCAGGAGTCGGAGGGCGGCGCGGGGTGGACCTGCACGGGCTGGGCTTTGTGATGGGCTACGCTTTCACGGCGGCCACGATGGGCGCGATTTATCACTACTTGCACACCGGCCAAGGCCCGCAGGAACTCAGGGACTACTTTTTCCCCAAGCGCGACGACGGCCGGCGAGTGGTGGTGGCGCCCTACGTGAAGGACAGCTATCAGTTCGCGCGCGATCTGCCGGGCACGATGATCCACAAGACCGGACCGCTGGTGAACACGCTGGCGGAGATGACGACGAACAAAGACTACTTCGATCGGCCGATCCGTAATCTGGACGATCCGCTGGTGAAGCAGCTCGAGCAAGAGGGTGAATTCGTGGGGCGCCAGTTCCTACCGTTCACCATTCAAGAGAAGGCTGGTCCGCAGACCAAGAGCACGAGGCGGGAAGCTGGTTATCGGGCGGGGAGTCCGGAGCGGCAAACGGAGCATTTCCTGGGCGTCAACCCGGCGCCGGCGGCGCTGCAGCCGGGCTACAAACCGCGCAAGCAACCCACCAGGTAAGGCCTCAAGTCCGAGTTGCACGCGGCCGATGGATAGAATAGGATCTAGAGACGATGATGGCCCTCGAACAAGAACTGCAGACCTTCAGGTAGTGGGTCCAGGTTTTCACCCCACAACCAAAAAAACTGATATACTCCAATCCTCATGGAGTCAAAGGCTTTAGCAGGAGCTGTTAACGAGCGGCTCCTTTTGGTCGATCTAAACACCGTGGGAATGCGTCTATTCTAGATGTATAGAGGGTTAGAAACCATGGAGCCGAACGAGCGCATCGAAATTTTGCTTAACGCCGCCCCGAATAGCTGGATAGCGCTATCAGGGGACGAGTCCGCCGTAGTCGGACGTGGCGCTTCGTATGAGGACGCGGTCAAGATGGCTGAAGAGGCTGGCGAATCAGATCCGATTCTTATCAAAACGCCAGAAGATTGGTTGCCTTTGGTATTGGCGTGACGCCCGCTCCTGAACTGCGTTTCCCTTACAAAGTTTTTCCGATCAAACAACCAGCGCCTGCTTTTCCTGGCGAAACATTTAGTTGGTTGCCGGTGATTCAGGTCACTTTAATCATCAACCACCGCCCTACTAAGCGGTTTGAGGCAATCGTTGATTCAGGTGCGCAAGGCTGTCTCTTCCATGCTGCCATCGCAACTTCTTGTGGTCTCAAACTTGATTCTGTGCAACCCGAGCCCCTAGGTGGAGTGGTGGGCGGCTCAAAAGCGCAAGTTTTTTATCACGACGTAAAGCTCGTAATTCCAGGAGGTGGCAGCCCAATTAAAATCACGGCTGGCTTTTCTCCAAACTTGGCGGTTGGTGCTTTGCTTGGGCGGCATGGATTCTTTGAGCATTTTACGGTGACTTTCGATTCCTCTTCCTCGCCTCCGAGTCTCTCCCTTCAAAGGTTTCACCGCGCTTAGTCCGTGAGCAAAAAATCACTGTTGCTCAAACGGAGCGGCGAGTGTGGATAAAGCGGCGGCGCGGTAGCGTCCACTGCGGGCAGTGCGCCGAATTGGTGCCACTGCCGGGGCCAACGAACCGCGGCGGGGCGCTTCAGCCCAACCCAAGAGCGGCAATTTCTCTGTGATGAACAGATTCGAATGGCGTTACGCCCTGGCCGCCCGACCGCACGATCCAAGCCCAAGCCCTTTTTGAAGAGCACCAGGATTGGGCGGCGTCGATCGGCCGATCCGTTGGGCGCCATCTTCCGCCATCGTTCGACGTGCAAGACCTGGAGCAGATAGCGCTGATCCAGCACTGGCGCTGTTGCGAGAGCTACGACCCCACTCCAGGCCCCGGTTTTACGTGTGGCGTGCCATACCAGGGATACGCCTATAAGCCGATCCATGGGGCGGTGCTGATGGCGTGCCGGCGGAAGAACTACCGCGAAGCCACGCACGAGGAACTGAACGGCCACTACGTCGATGAACGAGCGCGGCCGGATGAGATCATGCTGGCGCGAGAGAATTGGCGCAACCATCTTGGACCGCAGCTTTATCGAAAGCGCGTAAAGGTGCGGGCGGCATTCGAGGTGCTCCCGGCCGGGGATGCGTATCTCCTACGGCGCGTCTTCCTGGAAGGAATTGAGATGCAAGCGCTGGCTGGGACGTGGGGGATGGATGAGAAGGCGTTTGCTCGACTGGTTGTGGCGGCATTGCGGCGGCTGAGGCGGTTGGTGAGAAACGGAACGCCCGCGGCAACGGCACCGCGATCGAGGGCGAGCGCGCTTGAGCTTCGAGCGCCGTCACACCGAAGGCCCGCCGTGCTGGGGTGGCAGCCACTTCGCCCACCGCTGCGCCCACCACTCCGGCCAACACTCCAACCGCAGCCTTGATGGCCAGATCCGGAACAGTTCTGACCGGTCCCGTTTGAAGCATTCTTGGAACTTCGCGTTTAGAAGCCCTAGGAGCGTTCGAGCGGTCGGGTGGGTGGATTGCTCGTTCCACGAGCCACCGAAGGAATGGCGGCGGCAAAGTGTTTCACGGCTGGGGGTGTTTCTCGGTTGGTGGCCATCAGGTTGTGAGCAGCTTGCGTGTGGACTTAGCTGGGAGTGCGGCTTGGCCTGCTTCGGTCGCGAGCGGAGCTGTGGCCCGGCCGCATCCCAGCGCCGCCCATCATACTCCGTTCGGGTGGCAGGCGCAGGTTTATGCCAGCCAGGAGGCTATCGATCAGGCAACACGAGCAAGGCTGGCGGCCCAGCAATGAGCGTGAGACAATACAGCCCGATGTCTTCGCTTCAGCGCGACAGTACGCCGCGGATGAACTTCGCGCCGGTCGTGATCGCGATCTCGAGTGCGTACTAGAAGTCCTAAAGGATTGATGGATTTATGCCGATGGGCCTCGTGGTATCATGCCAGGGAATGTTTTGCGCTGATACGATGGTGATTAGGAGAGGTCTGGATGGCCGATCGGAAGGTTAAGGTTAACTTGCCGGGCCTGGGCGTCGTCGATGGCACGCCGGTTCAGATCCTCGAATCCACCGAACGATGGTGTGATGTAAAACTGGAGGACGGAACCACCCTTCGGATCAAACCCGTAATTATGTCCGTAAGCCGAATAGACGGGCACTACGACAACGAAGGGAATCCAATGTACGCGGTTCAGGCTGGCCAGACGATGACGGCGGACGCGCCAGATCATCTGCGTAAGCAGGCCGGAGGCACCGGCAAGGTGCACTAACCCGGAGCGACTTTATGCTAATTACACAATCCCCTGAATCGCGGCCAATTCCGTGGCTACACCAAGGTGTGCATGAATGGGTCGACCCCAACGGGACTACTATAGACGTGTACCGATCGGGTGTAAGAGCCGAACTTATATATTCAGCGGCCGTCACCTGCGATGAGCACGACGAACAGTATGTACTTGAGCTATTCGCGGACGCTCTCGACTCTGGCGCTCTCTTCAATCGCTTCGTCGAAAAATGGCGCACAGAAAGAGGTGTCAGTTCTTCCACTACAGAGCTGATTCTTAATCGCAACTACCAGAGCATCATCGGTATGGGCCAGAAAGCAATCCCCCTCATTCTCGCTCAAATGGAATCTGAAGGCGATGATCCAGACCAATGGTTCTTCGCTTTACAAGTCCTCACGGGTGCAAATCCCGTCCCAGAAGAGGATGATGGCGATTTTCAAGCGATGGCCAGGGCATGGATTCAGTGGGCCCGGAGGCGTTACATCTGGTAACTGATGCCTTGGCTCCAGCACGAACTACCGAACCTGAATCAAAATAATTGCCGCGTAACTAGCCCCGCAAGGAACGGATACAACTGCATTGCGTGGGCAGCAGGTGATTCACGGCGCTGGTGGTGGCCGATTCGACTACCGGGAGTTAATTACTGGCCTAAAGGCGTTGCGCGGGAATTGACCATCGAAGCCTTCATCGGGGCCTACGCCACTGTCGGCTATTCCCAGTGCGCTAACGGCGCTGTCGAAGCCGGGATCGAGAAAGTAGCTCTGTTCGCTATTCAAACCGGAAATGGTTTGATTCCAACTCATGCGGCACGTCAGTTAGAGACCGGCGAATGGACAAGCAAACTCGGCCGATTTGAAGACATATGCCACCCGATGTTAGAGGCTGTAAACGGCCCAACGTACGGGCAACCTATCTGCTACCTAAGTCGCCCGCGTCCCGCACAACAGTAGTTCCCAGCTGTTTTCCAGTCCCGATTCGCGCCGAGCATTGGAATTGCCGCTAAGAGGATCAAAAGTTGTTTCACTGTGTTTCCTCAATCCAGGGCCACGCCCCGCAACCCGGCGCCCGAGCGCATCGAGAACCAAGCCCGCGGACCCTACGTCTCTCCCACCGGTTTGGTGGTGGGCGCCTTCTTAACTGCTGTACCACCGGCCGAAGCCTTCTTGGTGCGAGGCTTCTTGCCCCACCGCGCGGCAGCCAGCGCGCCCAGCCAACGCCAGCGGACGACGATGCCCAAGGCGCTCAAGATCCCGCGGTACAACCAGGGCAGATTCGCGCCTTCTCCAGGTGCGAGCTTGGCGGTTTTCATTTCGACCCCTTCCGAGCTTTTCGCTTCGCCTCACGAGCCGCGACTGCCTTTTTGGCTCGCGCGATTCGTTGTTCCGGAGTCATGCTTTCCGCCGCTCTCGTGGATGCCTTCTTGGCCCGGTCCCGGCGCTGTTCGTCCGTCAGTAGCTTAGCCGCTTTCTTTCCGCCTTTGCTGCCCTGTTTCCTGAAAAATTCTGCGATCTTTGGTGGGAGCTTCATTTCTGATCTATCTTAGTCCCTCAGGCGAAAGTTTACAAGCAAAAAAAGCTTGACATCGCCAGGGGCTTAGGTAGATACTTAAGTCGGGAACGAGACCGGATTCGACCCGGTCACGCTCCCTGAACAACGAGAACTGAAAGGAGTTCACGATGTCTACCACCAAGAATAACCGACTCGTCCAGGATCCTCCGGCAGAATTGATTCAAAAAGCGCTCGATCTCCTGATACTCTCCAATCTGTCGTCTTTTGCAAGTGACGTTGAAGCCGCGCGCTCGATGTGGCGGAGATTCCCGGAGTTAATCGAAGCTCCGGAGTTCCCCGAGCAATTGCGCGCCGCCTTCGTGGAAGCGCACGCCGGCGCGCAACCGGACGACGCTTGCGAGCTGTCTGGCGAGGAGGTCCTCAAACCCAACTATTGCGAGAGCTTGCTCCCTGAAGCTGTTGACGTTGCCCGCCACTGGATCGTCGAATGGAAGCGTTGCGGAGGCCAACCAGTCGAGGGAGGAAGACTCTGCGCGCGGATAGTGGATATGATCACAAAGGTTGTCGCAAGCCACGAGGACGCGAAGTTCCTCAGCGAGCTTGGCATCTCCGGGGAGGTGCAGTAATGGCGTACGCCGACGATCTCGACATTCAAGACTTCCTCAACCGCGATTACGATCCGCTCGATGATCCGGACCCGATCTGCGGGAATTGTGGCGAGCGCAGCACGTTCACCGAACACACCGACTACCGCATGGACTCGGAGACCGGCCACGTCGAAGGCGAGTGGCTCACATGCGACAACTGCGGCGCGAAGACCGACCAGGCGGAGCTCGACAACTGGCAGCGAACCTGGCTGAAGCCCATCACCGCGCGCGTGCAACTCCCGACGCGGCCAGATTCGCAGGTGGCTTGATGGCACGTCGCAACGGCAGTCCCAATTACGTCGAGTTTCCATTCGGCCGCGAAGTCACGCTCACACTGGCCGAAGACCGAGGCAAGCTCGCCGCGAATGATTACGGCGAGTACTTTCTGCGCAAGTTCGATGACGGCCGCTTCACATGCGCGAATCCAGACCTAGAACGCCGCATCATCGACAGCGGCGCCCGGACCGGCTCAGTCGTCAGTATCACGAAAGAGAAGTACGGGCGCTCGGCTGTATGGGTAGTCAAGCTATTGGGCGCGCAGCAGCCCGAGCCGGCGAAGGCTGGGCCCATCAAGGCCAACGGCCACGCGGCTGCTGTCGACCATGCGTGGCGCGACTTGCCGGCTGAGAAGTACGCGTCGGCTTCCAACGGCAACGGCTCAACTCCTCACACTCTCGAAGACCAGCTCAAGGCGTCCATCGCACAGGTGCAAGCTGAGAAGGCGTCGCGGGAGCCGAAGAACCTGCTCGAGCGCTGCGCGGTCGCGGCTGTGGATGCAGCGCTATTCGTTGAGAGCTACGCGGCTGAGCATGGCCGGGCGCTCACTGTTCCGGCTGAGTCCATCGCAGCATGGGCCAGCACGTTGCTCATCAATGCGCGGTGAAGATTTTGTTTTCGCTCGGCGCGCCTGATGCCGGACGTTGGTCGTTCAAGCGAGAGCGACGGAAGTTCAGCCCTTCCGTTGCTCTCTTCACCCCACAACGGGTTAGGTCGTTGCGGAAGCGATGCTTCCATTGTGTCGCTGTTCGCCGCCCTGTAGGTCCCAAAAGGAGAATTACCATGGAAAAGACCGTCCGCGCGGCCATCGACGCACGCTTGCTCGAGGAATCCTTCCAGCACTTCGAGAATAAACATCTGGCCGCGTTCGCCGCGGAAGTCGAAACAGCGCGCAAACTCTATCGGCGCTGGCCACACCTGGTCACGTCGAAAGAGATGCGGAAGGATCTGAAAGCCGTGCTGCACCTGGCTGAGTCTCACGACATCGAAGCCGTCGACGTGATGACTGATAAGCAGTGGCGGGAGAAGGTTCGCGAGGAAACACGCGAGAGCGCGGTATACCTGGCTTCCCGGCCGTGCGTTGTTCCACCGGAGCATGAGCCCAGGAGCGCGTCATGAAGGCCGCGGTCTACGCTCGCGTGTCGACCACGGACCAGAACTGCGAAATGCAGCTCCGTGAGCTCCGGGAGTATTGCGAGCGCCGCGGCTGGGCGATCGCCGGCGAATACGTGGACACCGGCTGGAGCGGCGCGAAAGCCAGCCGGCCGGAGCTCGATCGGCTCGTGAAGGATGCACGCCTGCGCCGGTTCGATGCCGTGCTGGTCTGGAAACTCGATCGCTGGGGCCGCAGTCTCGCCCATCTTGTGCAGAGTATCCAGGAGCTTTCAGGCCTCGGGATCCGGTTCATCGCAGTGACCCAAAATATCGACACCGACGAATCCAACCCCATGGCGCGGCTTCTGCTTCACCTAATGGGTGCCTTCGCGGAATTCGAGAGGGAAATGATCCGCGAACGGACCCTGGCTGGTGTCCGCGCAGCAAAGGCCCGTGGTAAGCGGCTGGGCCGTCCCAGGCGCGTGTTCCGGTGTGATGAGGTAGTCAGGCTGCGGGACGTCGAGCGGAATAGCTGGCGCGCCATTGCAAAGCAGCTTGGCACTCCGGTGTCGACTGTGCGAGATGCCTACCGGTGTGCGGATATCGTGCCAGGAAGGATACCGGACCGCGTGGCAGAAACAAGGCCAGCATCCGCGGTCGCGTAGCCATGCGGAAATCGAAGGTTTTCCGCACACCGAGGTGAAGATGCAAACGAGATGGTCTGTGATCGATTACGTGGTCGAGGAAGTGCGACGCCAGGGCCACGACGTGACGAAGCTCGATGGCATCCAGCGTGTCGGCTGGATGGTGAACGCCTGGGCTTACGTACTGGTGCGGGCCCGCGCTTCCAAAGCTCCGGATCTCCCGGACGCGCTATTGATCGGGAAGTTTATCGAGCCGCAGAAAAACGCCCGGGGAATGCGCACCTGCAATGTGCGTGTAGGTCCGCGCGTCTGTCCCGATCACCTGGAACTTCCGCGCTTGATGAAACTGCTGTTCGAACAACGCGACGCGCTTACGCCGCTGGAATTCTACAAAGAATTCGAACTCGTTCACCCGTTTGTCGACGGCAACGGGCGCACGGGCAAAATTCTGCTCAATTGGCTGAACAACACATTGCTCGATCCGATCTTTCCGCCCAACGATTTGTTCGGCGAGCCTATCGACAACCCGTGACTCCACGCCTCCCACACCATTTCTACAGAATGGTGATGTCGTTGAAAAGACGTGCAGTGGCCCGCGCGCCTCACTCAAGCCCACGTCTGGTGGCTGTCGTCTTCGGCGATCAGAATTGCCGCTTGGTTCTCGGTCTCGTTGTCCAACCTGTACATGACATCCCGTACGCGAAAATGGTGCTCCTTGAGCGGCTCGTCGACCGTTTTATAAACCAACACGATCCGCTCCCCAATTCGGGGAACGAATTCCGTCTCGAAGTCCTGTCGATTGCCGGCCTGGTCTACAACCCTGAGGTTTTTCATAGTGTTGTGATTCCATGCTCATTATCGCAATCCAACACGCGAAGCACTTTTCGCCCCAGAGTTCCGGTGAGCGCGCTACGATCACTCGCTGCTGGACCCATGGATCCGACACGGGCGCAACGGCTTGGCTTCATTCGGAGTCAAGCCGGCCAGGAGATAGCGGGCGGGATAATGCGTCCCGTCCCGTCTCCTGTTACCCTTTCGGACCATTTACTGGCATGGCAACTCGGCGTACGATGACACTGGTTCACTACAAGACTCCTCCGCCCGGCCCGACGGCCGGGCTGCTTTTTTCGGCGCTCCATGAATAGCCATCCTGGTCGAGCCAAACCGAAGCCGGGGGACGCCTTAAGCTTGAGCGAACGTGAAGAGCAGGTAGCCCGATGCGTGGCGACTGGGCTCAAGAACAAGGAGATCGCCGCAACGCTCTTTATCACCGAAGGGACGGTCAAGAACCATGTGCATAGCATTTTTCACAAGACCGGAACCAAAGACCGCCTAGAAGTAGGGTTGTGGATGATCAGTCAGGAGCAAGCGCGTGTCACGGAGCGCTCATCATCGATAACTGGGAAAATTCCCGTGAAATCTGATTTCAGTCGGTCAGGGCGCCGCAAAACATAGCCACGTGGGCAGGTCGGTTTTTGGGTAGTGTATCAGTTTGGATTTGGTTTTATGATGAGTCGCGCAGCAGCACGGGCTTCCCCGATGGTCGAATGTGGCATGCCGATTAACTCTGATCCTGGATTATCCTCTAACATTTTCAAGACCCGAACATCTGAGGCTTTCCAAATCGCGAGCTTTCCCTGCACCGTCACGAGGTAGTATCTGATCAGTCTTCCATCGGAATCGTTCATGTGGCACAATCCTATCCTGCCAGCCGCTCAAGTACAAGGCGATTGCGCTACAAAGTGGCGGTGTGAGCCGCAGGAGTGGGTTGCCTGAAAGTATGGCGCGGCTAGAATCGGTCTTGAGAATTCCCCTGGTCCGGCAGCACTCACACGCAGATCGGCGAGGTCGCAGGGCGACCGGAAAGGCAACATGGAACGGTTCACTTTGCAGTTTCAGGATGGGATCTTCTTCGATCGATTCGAGGAGCTATCCGACAAACAGATTCGCTACTACTTGAACCTGAGGCGGGCGTATCAGTTCGGTTTAGACCCACAGCACAGGAAGGAAACCCAAGAGATGGTGCGAGCTGGCGAGGGAACCATCCCCATCGAGAAAATCGATCTCGTGATGGACTTCGAACTGTTGTGCGAGAGGGACTTTATCCGTCGCACGCCGAGTAGCGGCGGTATCCTTCCGTTGGAGACATAGCGGCATGACACTTCGAACGCCAACGCTGCCCGAGGCTATCATCGTGTCGACCTTCACCGTGGCCGTCGTAGCGGCCGCGCTAACCTGGACGGCGCTCAACAGTCGGCGGTTCGTTCAACTGGAAGGAATGAGGGAACAGGGATGGCTCTAGTAAGATGCAAAACATGCGGACGCCCGGAGGGCAAGAAGCTCACTTACGCCCATTCCCACAAACTCGCCTCTGATGCGCGAACTCGCATCTTTTGTGGAACGAGGAATTGCACCAACTTGGCGCTCGTTTGTTGGTTGACGGATGAAGAAGAACAGCACTACTTTGGCGGGGAGCGTTTTTTCACGGTTCCGCTTCGTGAAAGGTTGCAGGTGACATGATCATTCAGTGGCGGCCGATTCTTCGCCGCCACCAGTGCCTAAAGTTGTGTGGCAAAAACGCGCACTTCGTGATATGTTCGGGAAGCCCGTCTCGGCCGGTCTGATCCACTCGGCGACAAAGCGGAACCCCTTCCGTGGCGGGCTCTCCTCCGGGAGAAAGGGAATCGCGCAAAAGGGGAGCGATGGCGAAACCACCCTCAGGCGAGCGCACAGCGGCCGAGCGCATAGCGGACGCCCTCAAGCATTCAGCGGAGAAGTATCCACTCGGCACTCTTCCGCTTCCGGTGCAGGAAGTGGAGGCCATTCGAGTTCACATAGAGTGGTGGGCCTCGCAACAGAAGGAACTCGATGACCGGACACTTAGTGACCACTGCGATGAATTGGTCGAGGCCGTGGTCAAACAAACCAGAGACGAGCCGGTTGTGCGACCGGATCCGATTGATGGCGTTGCCGAGGGGCCAGTCGAGGGCGTATTGGGAGAGTATCTCAATGAAGGGAAGGACTACCTCTTCCTTGCCGGAGCCACCGCGATTGATCACATCAGCAGGCTATTCGCTGATGGGGCGGAGGCGATTCTCAGAAGCGCCACTGATAAAACCGCCAAGGCGGAGGCGCTGAGGGCGCTCTCGGGGTCGGTCCGCCGGGGGTTGTATCACGACTATCCTGAGGAGATTCGTAATTTCTCCCGGACTTCAGATCAGGAGGCGGTAGAGAAAGCGGTTGATGGGCTTGTCGCTCCCGTCCTGGCCCGGTTGTTACTCAAATACGAAGCGTTGTTGGAGTCCCAAGCCGTCGCCGGGTTGCCCGTGCATGAGGCGTCGGCCGCCTGGGCCCTTCCGGATGTCGGAACTCAATTCACTACTGCACCACCGGAGATCACAGAACAGCCGTCGCCGAAAGGAGTCACGCCGACCGGCGGTGAGCCGCTCACGATAAAGCCAGAGCACCTGGACGCGACCACTGCCGCGCCGGGGGTGGCACCGGACGAACCGGACCGTCCCAGCGGGCAGCCGCTCGCGGTCAGGCCAGGCGATCTGGCCAGGAGCGCGACTCCGCCCGCTTCGGCTGTGGGGCAAGCCGTCGCGCCGGAGGAACCGCAGGGCGGACCGACGACAGCTCTTCGGGGGCCTGCGGAACAGACGGCGCCACCACAACTTGAACGCAAAGAGGCCATCGCGGCGTACAAACGCGAGTGCAAAGCCGCGGGGCTGAAGATCGCCGATCAGGATATCGCGAGGGCCGCCTGTAGCACCTGGAACACTAGAGATCCGGTGGTGAAGTGGAAAGCTGGCAAAGAACGACCCGGAGATGATGAACGTATCCGTCGTGTGTTCCGGGACAAGCCACACCTCAAGAAGGCCACCAACCAGTAACATTTTCCCGCAATTTCTGCAATTTCTGCACTTTTTCATGTTGATTCCCGCAATGTGGGAAGCAGTAAGTTGGGAGTGTGGAATTAATAGACGGCAAGAACACAGCGAGTGCGGCCGCTCCGGCGTTGTCGGTGCTGCACGTTGCGAGACGCCTACTGGTTTCGGAAGGAACCGTCCTTCGGCGGATCAAAGGCGACGAGCTGAAGGCCCACCGCGTCGGGCGCCAGTGGCGCGTATTCCTGTCGGACCTCGACGATTACCTGGCGCGAAACTCTAACCACCAATCGCCTGCGGTTCCAACTATTGAGGTATCCGCGTGAGCACCACCATGACAGGAAGCGACTGGAACCTTATCCTCGCCGCCAACTGGGAACCTTTGATTTTCCGGGGCTCTCCCAGTAATTGGGACCAGGCGAACATTGTCTCGGAGGCGATAGGCGAGGTGCGCCGGCAGCATACTGATTTCGACGAACTGAATTCGGTAATGCTCGCCGTGGCGAAAGGCCTTATCCCGGACTTGAGCGCGAGCACACCCGCCCAGTACATCGAGGCGGTGTATTGCTTTGGAAAGTTCTCGAACGCATGCGCTCCGCTGCGTGCGCAACGTCAGGAGGCGGTGCCGATGAGCACCAGGAAAATGTGAAGGGATTGAAAGGGCGCCGTAGCCAGCGACGCCCAGTGGACCAAAATGGGACTTAAACAAACCAACTTTACAACACAAAACGCGGCTGGGTCAATACCGATGAGGCAACGCATCGAACAATACGCACCTGGTCCGGCGCCGGTGCGCGAAGACGAGCAGCCCAACCTTTTTGAGCAGCACGATAAACCTCGTGCTACTGGAAGCGCGCCGATCACCAACCGTGCGGCGATCTCCGCACGGAAGGACCCCATCACGTCGCTGCTCGCCGCTCAGGACATCACTCTCTCAGGTGCGCGGTCCGAAAAAAAGCGGGAGATGGTCAACTTCCTCAGGACGTGCCGCGACCCAATGACTTCGTTCGAAATCGCCATGGCGATCGGCTGGGACCGGCATGCCGCCGCGAGACGGTTGCCGGACGCCCGCGCTGATGGCCTGGTGGAGAATGGCCCGATTCGTCCGTGTCGGATCAGTGGCCGGCCATCGATCACCTGGAGGGTGGTGCGCGCTTGAATCTCTCTGCCAGCGATACGGCAAACCGTACTGTTACCCTGTTCCACCAGGGAGGGCAGGACGATATGGCGCGCCGGCGGTTGCAGCAGAAGGGCGATCTTTACGAGCAGGGCGGATTCTGGAAGCTCCGCTGGAAGGAAGACCAGCGGCTAGCGGATGGCAGCATTCGGTATGCGTGGAGCAAGCCGGTTTGGATCGGGCCGTGCGAGGGTCGCGACAGGCTCACCGAAAAACAGGCATCGCGCATCGCGTGGGATAACTTTCTTTCGCGCCTCGATCAGAACATGCGCACACCGCAGTCGATCATGACCGTGGCGGAATTCGTCGAGCGGAAGTTCATCCCCGAGCACGTAGTTATGAAGAAAAAGGCCGGCCGCGTGCACTATGAAACAACTCTTCCGCACGTGCTCGGGGGCATTCCTGAAGAGCGCCGAAGCTTCAAGGGCCACAAGAAAGGGCAACCGCTCCCCGAGATCCCGAGGCATTTCGGTATTGGCGGAATGAGGGTTCGCGATGTGACGCACGAGGATATCCAACGGCTCGTTTCCGAGGCGATCCGGCGCGGCTACAGCGTGCAGACCGCCCGACACATCAGAAACGTGGCTTCGGCCATCTTCACACACGCCGAACGAAAGAACTGGTTCAATGGACGCAATCCGGCCCACTTTGTTGAGCTTCCGGAGATGACTCGCCGCACGCCGATCGCTCTTAGCTTCGATCAGCTCAAGGCACTCCTTTCGATGTTGAAGCCGTTGCCGCGCGCCATGGTGCTGTGCGCATCGCTCACGAGCATGAACATAGCCGAGGTGTGCGGACTCCGATGGAAGCGCGTCAATCTGTCGGCCGAGTCGGTTATCGTGGACGGTGAGTCAATTCCGGGCTATCACGCCGCAGTGCGGGAGCAGTGGTATCGACGGGAATGGGGCACGGTCAAGGCCAAAGCGCGCCGGCGCAACTTGCCGCTTCCGTCGCTGTTAGTGGAGGCGTTGAGGGCTCTGCGAGCGTCGGCGACGTTCACGGGCCCGGGCGATCCGGTGTTTGCCGGTGAGACCGGCCGACCAGTGGACCAACAGGCGATGCTGCGGCACCAGGTCCGCAAGGTTGCCGCGCATCTTAGCGTGCCGAAGTTGGGCTGGCACGATCTCCGGCGGACGTTCGACACGTTGGCGGACCAGCTCGGATTCACGATCGGCGAACGGAAGGCCCTCATGGGGCACTCTCACGCGGCGATGACCTTGCGTTACACCGAGACGCCTTCCGAGCAGGCACGGCTCAAGCTCGAAGCATTGGGCGAGAAGGTGCGGGGAGCAGTGAATTGATGCGATTCCTTCCACTTATCTTCCACAAAGCGGGGCTAAATGCCTGAAAACAAGACGCAGGCAGACTGCCTCCGGAGCAGAAGGTCGTAAGTTCGAATCTTACCGGGCGTACCAACCTAGCTTTGAGACGCAGCCGCCGACATGGTGCTCCTGATCTTGCTGAAGATCGTACTGATGCTCCTCGATATACCGGGCATGATTGATCCTGCCGCGATTGCTACAAAACCTGCCATCAAAGCATATTCGACGAGGTCCTGTCCTTGAGTATCCTTCCAGATGCTTAGCTTCCAGAACAGATTTATGATTCGCTTCACTGATTGACTGCCATCCGTGTTCAAGGTATTACCCTTAGACGGTACGAGGAATGAGGATAATCATTTACTTGTCGCCCTGAAGGATCTACGACCTGTTTGCGAAAAAGCAGCCGTCCTGGGCCACGCTTCTCTCGAATGCGATACTCTTAGGCCACTGGAGGTGAAATATGCGCTTCTACAAGCTGACCGTTCGCGGTCTTGCGATCCTGGTTTTGTCCATATCCCTCGCCGTCGCTCAAAATAGCCAGCCCAAGCACGAAGTCGATGTTCCCTACGTACCCACCACTGAAGCGGCCGTTAAGGCGATGTTGAAGCTGGCGGAGGTAAAGCGAACGGACGTTGTTTATGACCTTGGTTGCGGTGATGGACGGATCGTGATTGCCGCTGCAAAAGAGTACGGTGCTCATGGCGTCGGAATCGATATAAATCCGGAGCGCATCCAAGAGGCCAAAGAAAACGCAGCGAAAGCTGGAGTGGAAAACCTGGTTCGCTTCGAAGAAAACGATCTATTCGACGCCGACATTCGCGAGGCTACTGTTGTGACCCTGTTTTTGCTCAACAGCGTCAACGTAAGACTTCGCCCCAAGCTGCTGAAAGATTTGAAGCCGGGCACGCGAGTTGTTTCGAATACCTTTGGCATGGGCGACTGGAAGCCGGACAAGGAATTGAGGGTCGGTGATCCAGTAGAGGAGTTTTCGCTTAGCCACAAACTTTTCCTCTGGATTATCCCGCAACGAAACGAAAAGTAGGGGCTAATCCCGAGAGGGATCGGTTGGAACGTCCCCGGTCAAGGCCGTCCATTCGATTACCCGGTCAGGCACTCTTACGATTGGTGCTGAGACGCTCTCCGATCGTACGGTGCAACTGCTCACAATGGTTCTTAGCAATCTCGGCGAACTCCAACAGAAGTTGACACTCGGCTTTGGGTAGGACTTCGATGGCAGCCTTCAGATACCCAACGATCACCCCGTATTGCTCCGTGGCAGCCTGGTAGTCATTCAACAGTCGAACCAGGGCCCGGGACCTTGCGGGTTTTGGATTAACTGCCGATAGGCCTGTCTTCTTCACGCGCACTAAACTCCTCTCACGCGCTGCTAGGTGGTTGGACGCCGGCTATCGCATCATAGTTTCGAATTTGGGGCTTTAACCTGCTCGATTGCATAGAGTAGGCCAGTTTACCTGCCGCGAAGCAGTAAATCGGCCCCCAACATCTATGTGTTAAATTGTTTGGGCTGAATTGGTTGCAGCGAGTATAGGTTTCAGGACGGCGTCGCACCTCATAATCGGCGCTCAAATCAATTCCTCACCTCGCCGATAGGATACCCCTGCCACAAATATTCCAGAGCCTCGGGCAGCGTTTGTTGCTTCACGGCGCGGTCGGTGTGCCCGGCGTTGCGCGCAAATACAAACTGATAATGATAGCCCTTGGCCGCCAGCGCTTTGGCCATGTTCTCATTGGCAACCACCCAGTCGTGCATGTTGTCGTGCATGACATTCGGATTGAATAGGTCCCTGTCGCCGACTTCCATCCAGATGCGCAGCGGCTTGGCTGGGGTGTTGGGGATCAGGTGTTCATGGAATTCCCACGCCCCGTGAGGAGTCTGCGGGTTCGACGGCCACTGCTGGTTCACGTAGGTGCCTGAGTAAGTGAGAACGCGGTGGTAAAGCTCCGGATGATACCACGCCATGATCAAGGCGCACGAGCCCCCGGAGCTGCCGCCCATCGTCGCCCGGCCCTCCGGATCTTTGGTCAGTTTCACGTTGTATTGTTTCTCCACGAGAGGCAGCACTTCCTTCTCGACGAACTCCGCGTACAGGCCCGACATCGTGTCGTATTCCAGGCCGCGTTCGCTTCCCTGGGCGTCGCCGCTGCCGTTTCCTATGGAGATGGCGATCATCACGGGCACCCGTTTTTGGGCGATCAGATTATCCAGCGCCGTGAACAATAACTGGTCAGGTCCGTCCGCTCCGACGATTAACGGCGCGGCCGTGCCGGGGACATATTGTTTGGGGACATACACAGACACTCGACGCGTGTAGGGAGAGGGATGGCTGGTGGTGACTACCAGCTTGGCGGGGTCCGTGGGGTCTGCCGTGCCAAAGGTGTTAGCGTCGCGCGCGATGCCGGGATAGATCTTACTGTCAGCCGATTCCATGGTGAAGGTGAAGACCGCTCCCTGTGGCACGCCTTCCTGTACGGTCATCTCCGGTGCGGGGTTGTGGGTGGGGCCGAGGATGAAGTTTCCGTCGGTGGTTGCCGGAGCGTTGGCGCCGTCCGGTAAGTCTTTGGCCTTGACATAACCGGGAGTGTCGGGATCGCGGGTCGGCGGAGTCGGGCGCGCTGGGCGTGTGGGCGCGGCGGGAGTCTGGGCCATTGCCGGACCCAAGCCAGTCATCAGGGGGATCAAGAACGCGATGCTTAGCAGACGGGGCATTTATGGAAATCTCATCACCGATCTTAACTCGATAGCCCGGCCGATAGGAGTGGGCGCTAAAATCGGCACCTGGCAGGGCGCCGAATCGATTACCCTCATTCGTATCTCAGAGCCACCATCGGATCTACCCTTGATGCGCGTAGCGCGGGAATATAGGTTGCCAAGAGAGTAACCAAAACAAGCAGCAGTGAAACCCCTCCCAAAGTGGACGGATCGGTCGGTTTCACCCCATAGAGTAAGCTGCTAAGCAACCCTGTTAAAGACACCGCGATAATCAGGCCAGCCGCGACGCCAGCAAGTGTCAACACCATGCCCTCCCGGATCACAAGCTTCAGCAGATCGCTCGTTTCCGCTCCGAGCGCCATTCGGACCCCGAACTCTTGCGTCCGCTGCGCAATCAACTGGGACAGCACGGCGTACAGCCCGATTGCCGCGAGCACAAGAGCAAGCCCGGCAAACGTAGCCAGGACGATCGCCCGCAGATGTGGGTAAGCGAGCGTCCGAGAGAGCCGCTCGTTCATTGTTTGCACGTCACCAGTTGGCACGTTGTTATCGAGTGTCGCAATTTGCTTTTGAATCATGGAGGCCGGTGAAGTGCTGTCGGTTACCGTGCGGAACACCAGGGAAACGCGAGATGGTGGATCTTGATTCACAGGGCGAAAGACTGCCGGAGTTTCTTCCCAGCTCATTTGATGAAAAAAGTCTTGATCCTTTTCGTTAGCGACTACGCCCACGATGGTCAGCCAACGTCGATCGGCCCACGGTCTGCCTACTTTGATGCGCTTGCCGACCGGGTTCTCGCGCGGAAAATATTTTCGCGCAAGCGCTTCGTTCACGATCGCGACTGCGCGGCTCTTCTCACCATCCGAGTCTTCGAACATGCGCCCGAGTTCCAGTGGTACGCCCATGACTCGAAAGTACCCAGGCGAGATGGAGACTTGGCCAACGTCGAAGGCAGCCGTGGTGGGACTTGGCTCCGGCCAGCCGTCCACGGCCAGCGCGTGCCCTCCCAACCGTCCGTGTGGTGGAACAAAACTCGCGAATGCGGCCGAAACAACGTCGGGATGAAGGGCGATACGGTCTAAAGCCGCACGATAGAACCGGGCGCGTTGATTGTCGGTCGAGTAAGCCCATCTCGGTAAAGTAATCGACATCGTTATTACGCGATCGGTTCGAAATCCAAGCGGCACGGAAGCTAAGCGCCCGACGCTCTCAATCAGAAGTCCGGCGCCGGCCAGCAAGGCCAGCGAAAGCGCCACTTCCGCGATGACCAACGCCCTTCGAAGCGTACGCGCGGCCAGACTAACGGATGCAACCTGTGCGCTCACGCGCAGAGCGTCCATCAAGTCTACACGCGAGGCTTTCAGGGCAGGAATGAGCCCAAACAGAAGAGCGGTGACGACTGCCAGCGAAGCCGTGAAACAGAGAACCGGAAGATTCACAGTGACGGGATTGCTCGGTGGCATCTCGATGGGATTGAGAGTCTGGAAATAGTGGACAGCGCCCATGGCTAGCAGTACTCCAAGCGCTGCGCCGGTCGCTGACAGCAGCAAGGCCTCCGTGAGCAGTTGTCGTGCTAGCCGCGCTCGGCCCGATCCCAAGGCAGCCCGGACCGCGAGTTCCTTCTGCCTCGCCACAGACTTCCCGAGCAACAGATTGGCGATGTTAAGGCAGCCGATGAGAAGAACCAAACTTACAGCTCCAAAAAGAACCATAACGCTCAGCCGCAGCGTCGGCCCGGTGAGATATGCAAATTGTTGCGCGAGCGGGTAAATAGCGGGCTTGACCTGAGCTCCAAACGGATCGTTCCTGGGCGCATTTCTATAGAGCGCCTCTACCTCTTTTTGTGCGCGCTCGACGGATACTCCAGGCTTGAGGAGCGCGAAGACTCCGACTTTGGCGTTCGGATCGCGAGCGATGGCGCTGTCAGGAGTGATCAGCATCCACATCGCCGCTGCATCGGGATAGAACGCGAATCCCGGCGGCATCACGCCAACTACGGTGCACGCATTCTCGTTTAACTCGATGTGCCTGCCGATGACATTTTTTTGCCCGCCCAACATCTCTATCCAAAAACTGTGCTTAAGGATAACCGTACAACCCTCATGCAAGTCGTCCGGCTTAAACGTGCGCCCGAGCTCGGGAGCTACACCGAGCATCGGGAAGAAATCGATTCCGACCGGCATCGCAAATACGTCTCGCGCAGGACCGGCGCCCGTCAGAATCTGGCTATCTGTCTTCCAAGTGGCGGGAGTCAGCCGTTCGAAGCTCTGGCTTCCACTCTTCCAGACTTCGAAATCGTGATACGTATCGAAAAATGGGGGATCGTTGGGACTGCGGACCAATGTCTCCCAGATCACAACCAGCCGGTCGGGATTGCGGAAAGGGAGCGGGTGCAGCAGAACTGCATCGACAACGCTGAACATTGCGGTGGTGGCGCCGATCCCGAGTGCGAGGGTTAGGATCACAACCGTTGTAAATCCAGGCGTGCGCGCGAAGGCTCGTGCGGCGTATGCAACATCCTGTCTGAATCGATCCAGCCAGGCCCACCCCCACATCTCGCGTACCTCTTCTTTGAGTAAGCCCGCATTGCCCAAGGCGCGCTTTGCCGCGTATCGCGCCTCTTCCGGCAGCAAGCCGCTCTCCTCGCGTTCCGCAGCCTCCAGCTCAAGATCTGAGCGGAGTTCGCGGTCCAGATCTTCCTCACATTGCTTCCGTCGCCACCATCCCATCTCAGCCGGTCTCCTCGTTTCAACCCTCTTCGGCGGGCCACATGATTTGGGCAACTGCTCTCGCCATTTGCTTCCACTTCGACTCTTCCTTCAGAAGGCGTTTTCTGCCGGCGGCCGTGAGACGGTAGTACTTGAATTCCCGGTTGCGATCGGGCGCCGCCTCCCATTTCGAGGCGACCCAGCCCTTTCGCTCCAGACGATGGAGCGCCGGATAAAGCGAACCGTGTTGCACCTGAAGGAGATCGTCGGTAGTTCGCTGAATGTGCTTTCCGATCTGGTGGCCGTGAAAAGGCCCGAAAAGCAGGGTCCTGAGGATGAGCATGTCGAGAGTGCCCTGGAGCAGTTCAACTCGCTCCACCTTCTTTCCCATGGAAGACATTCTACCATCAGTCTCAGTACGATGATAGACGGAAACCCTGTATGCCCGCCTATCCCATGAACTAACAGGATCAGGTAGTCAGGACTGTCTGCACGAAAATTGGACTGACGTCGTCTAATGATGCATGCTGGCCGATACTCGCCATGCCCTGCGCGGCTTCGTCCGCTCGCCAGGCTTCACGCTGGTGGCCGTTCTATCGCTTGCGTTGGGCATGGGTGCGAACATCGCTATTTTCAGCCTATTGAATGCGGTCCTGCTGCGTACGTTGCCAGTCCGAGACCCAAGCCGCTTAGTGATTTTCTCGCTGAGCACGCCGGATCGTTTCATCGGAAGTGCGATTTCGGCAACAGCCTACGAGAAGATCCGAGACAACAATACGGTTCTGGACAGTTTCGCCGCGGTGACAGGAGCTTCGACGCCGGTCTCCGACAGCGGAGGCGCTGAGTATGTGAGGGGGGAACTCGTTTCCGGGAATTTCTTCGAGACACTGGGCGTAAGTGCCATCATCGGGCGTGTTCTTATACCGGAGGATGATCGTATCCCCGATTCGCCGCCAGTATGTGTGCTCAGTTACGGACTTTGGCAGCAGCGATTCGGGGCTGATCGCAACGTGATTGGACGCAAGATTCAGATTAGCGGCCGGCCATTCACGATACTCGGCGTCACGCCGAAAGGCTTCAGTGGTTTCGCACAGGGTACACAGACAGAATTGTTTATGCCGCGCAAGGCAGCCGGCATGTCCCAATCCGCGAACCTCCTCCGGACCTTCGGTAGGTTGAAACCAGGCGTGAGCGTCGAGCAAGCCCAGGCATCGCTCGACGTCCTTTATCATCAGTTCGAGACTCGCGGGCTTGGCCGAGGCGGTGTCAAAGTTATCCTGGAACCTGGGAACTGCGGTTTCGTTCAGTTGGTCAACCAGTACGAACGGCCGCTCCTGATGTTGATGGTGGTGGTCGCGTTCGTGTTACTGATCGCATGCGCAAATATCACCAACCTGCTCATGGCGCGCGCTTCCGGCCGGGCCAAGGAGATTGCGGTGCGGCTGGCCGTTGGAGCCGGACGGATGCGGCTGGTCCGCCAATTGCTCGTGGAAAGTGTGCTGCTGACCGCCGGTGGGGCGGCTCTCGGAATGGCGCTGGCTTATTGGGTGGATCATGCGCTGCTGGCACTGGCGCCGCAACAGGTCGGCGGCCGCGCTTTGATCGTCGACGTGAATCCCGACTGGCGGGTACTTCTATTCACATTGGCCATCACAACGGTGGTCAGTCTGCTATCCGGTATCATACCGGCGATCCAGTCGACGCATCCGGACTTGCTTACAGCGCTCAAAGGCGAAACGGGCGCGCGTGTCCCAGGACGCTTTTCAATCACAAATGCCTCGGTAGTGGTGCAGGTAGGGCTATCGCTGACCTTGTTGATCGGCGCAGGACTATTTCTGCGCAGCTTGCACAATCTTAAGTCCGTTGATCCAGGTTTCGATCCAGAGCGTCTAGTGCTACTGACGGTCGACACATCTTTCAGCGGTTACTCTCAGGCGGCAACCCAGAATTTCTTCGGCCGCCTGCTGGAGCGTGCCCGCAATCTTCCAGGCGTTGTTTCGGCGAGTCCCGGGTTGATCAGCCCGCTTTCTGGCAACTTCTCACTCATGCGAATCAGCGTACCGGGCTATCTTCCCCAGCCGAACGAGCCTCCGGGAATCGCAACTAACTGGATTGGTCCCGAGTACTTCAAAACGCTCAGCACCTCTTTAGTGGCTGGGAGGATGTTTACCGAACAGGACGGCCAGGCCAACAAAGTTGCGATCGTCAATGAGCGGACCGCCGCGCATTTCTGGCCGAATCAGAACCCGATCGGAAAGCACATCATTATCAGGGGCCGCGAACCGGATGACTGCGAGATCGTAGGTGTCGTGAAGAACGTGAAGAGTGAATCGTTGCGTGATGACGCTCAGGCGACCGTGTATCTCCCATTTCGGAAAAGTCAGCGCGCTCTCATGACGCTGCACGTGCGGGTAGCGGGAGCGACGACGCCAGTCATCTCCGCGTTGATTCGCGAGGTCCACGCGCTCAACGCCAGTCTGCCGGTCGTCGAGGTAACAACGATGTCGGCGCAACTTGATCGAACACTCGCTCTGGATCGCTTAATGGCGACGTTGACGGCGCTGTTCGGCCTATTGGCGGTCGTGCTCGCCGCGGTTGGATTGTACGGCGTCATGGCCTTCGTCGTGGCCGGCCGAACGCGCGAGATCGGGATCCGAATGGCGTTGGGCGCTGGCCCGGCGTGCGTGCTCGGACAGGTAATGACAGAGAGTATCGTGCTAACGGCGAGCGGAATCGTCCTCGGTGTTCTGGGCGCTCTGTCGGCCGCGCGCTTGGTGGGTTCGTTTTTGTATGGATTGAAGGCCACGGACCCTTGGACGTATGCGACACTGGCGTTGTCGCTGGCCGGAATCGCGTTGAGTGCGGCATGGATTCCGGCTCGTCGAGCGGCTCAAGTGGACCCCATGGTCGCGTTGAGACATGATTAGATGACCTTTGCTGGCGCACCACAAGTTTTTTTTCCAAAATAGACGCTGAACCTGTCGATCCTGCCCATCCTCGTTCGATCTATCAGTAGAACCGAGATCCGGCCGCCGCCAAGGGGCTGGAGTAGGGCTTCAATAGAAGAAAGGAAGACGACCATGCGATTTTTGTGTTTGTACAAACCAGGCAAACCCGAGCGCCCTCCAACTCAGCAGGAAATGGCCGACATGGGGAAGCTGATTGGGGAGGCGATGCAAGCGGGCTGGCTGATCGCGACCGAGGGATGTCTGCCCAGCGCCGCAGGGGCGCGCGTCCGACTCTCTGATGGAAGGTTCACCGTGATTGACGGACCGTTCGCGGAGACGAAAGAATTGATTGGCGGCTTCGCCATCATCCAGGCGAGCTCGAAGCAAGAGGCGATCGAGCACACCAAGTACTTCCTCCAAGTGGCAGGTGGTGGCGAAACAGAGATTCGACAACTACATGAGGTCCCGGCTGCCGCCGCTGCGAAGACGTAGATCACAACGGTAGGTCGAAGGTCGCGATGACGTCGCTCTTGGCTAGCCAAAACGACTATGCGGGAGTGATCGAGTGTCTACAGTCCTTCCAGCCGCGTCCGGGCATCGCCAAATTGCTCCAGCTTGACCCCAAAACGATCCATGAGCGACAGGTAGAGACTGCACATCTTGCGGTTGTCCTCGCCGGCATTCAAATAATTGAGAGTCCGTCCGGTTTCGAGCGTGCCTCCCAATCCGCCGGCCAGCACCAGCGGCAATCTGAAATTATCGTGCTTGCGGCCGATCCATAGGTTGGAAAGGAACATCAGGCAGGTATTGTCTAACACTGTGCCATCGCCTTCCTTCATGCTGTCGAGCTTAGACGCCAAGTAGGCAAACTGACTGACATGAAAACGCGCGATGCGCTCGTATCCATCCGAGTTGTTGTTATGGGAAGCCGCATGATGCCCGTCCTTGACGTCCAGGAACGGATAATACATCGCCGAAAGATCGCGGGAGATTATCAGTGACGCGACGCTGGTCCGGTTGGTCTGAAACGCGATGGCAATGATGTCGCACATCAGGCGGGCGTGATCGCGTAGGTCCTCGGGCAATCCATTGGCTGGCCGATCCATCGTAGCTGCTACAGTGTTTTTCGCCTTGGCCGCGTCATCCGCACTGTCCTTGCTCCTGCGCATTCCCTCGACGCGCTTCTCCACTTCGCGCACGCTGGTCAGATATTCATCCAGCTTGTTCTTATCGGCCGAGCTGACCTTCTGATTGAGTGCTTCGGCTCGGTCTTTCACGCGGTCGAGTAGGCTGGCGTTCAGCAGGCTGCCACGATTGTCAAATAGGTTGTCCCACGCGAGCGATGGGTAAACCTCCACCGGGACGGGCGAGTCCGGGGTCTGCCAGGAGATGTGCGAACTGTAGGCCAGGGAGAAGTTGGTCTCGTGGTAGCCCGTCATGGGCTGATCGCACGCCAGAACGATACTGGACTGGGGCGTGTTTTCCCCGACGCGGTTGGCGATCATCTGATCCACGCTGATACCGGAGTGGATGATTGCTCCTTTAGATATGTGCGCGCCCGAGAGAAGACTTCCGGTTTGCGCGGGGTGGATGCCCTGGCCGGTCAGCGCGTTGACGTACAGACCATCGATCACATTGATCTTCTGCTTCAACGGCTCCAGCGGCTGAAGCGTTTTGCTGAGCTGCATGGCGCCACCCGCGCCTTCGGCGCTCCAATGGTCCTCGTTGATGCCGCACCCCAGAAAAACAACGCCGAACCGTTTCGGGAACGCAGCGGGCGTGGCCGTATCGGCGAAAGCGTCCAGAGACTCGAGCCACGGCAACGCCATAGCGCAGCCAGCTCCGCGCAGCACAGTGCGGCGCGAAATACGAGGCACGGAGTTTGTGGTCGATTCGGGCATCTTCCTCACCTTCTCGATTGTAACTTGCCCGATTGTAGCTTGCTGGGTCGTAAGGCGGGCGTCTCCCGCGAATCCGGAATCCGCGTGTTCAGAAACTGCGGGCTCGTGACGATGGTCTCCACCAGCGGATCAAAGCGGTACTCCTTCGCCAGAAGCCTGGTTTTCATGCGATCGATGACGGATTCGTCCGAGAGCTGGAGCGAGCGGTTAAGCGCATAGGCGAGCAATTTACGGCTGAGATTATCCACGAAGTCCGTCTGTCGATGCTCGCGGATGTAGGCCTCGACGCCTTCCATTCCGGCGCCCTGGCTACCGCCCGGAAAAACCGCGTTAGTATCCACCGGACGTCCCGCGAGGTCCGTAGACCGGGCCTCGCCCACCGGTCCGTAGCCTTCAAACGCCAGACCGAACACGTCGAACCGCGCATGACAGGACGCACACACCGGGATCGAGCGATGTTGGGCCAGCATGTCGCGCAGAGGCAAGTCCGACTTCGCTTCGTCCGCCGGCAATTCGGGAACGACGGGCGGAGGTGGAGGGATGATTTCGCCGAGCACGCGATGAACCACCCAGTATCCCCGCTTTACGGGGCTAGTTCTAAGACCGGGCGAATTCTGGGTGAGGAAGACCGCCATGGGTAACAGACCGCCTCGGCCATACTTGTCGGCATCTTCTACGCGAATCCAACTGTCGGGATCCCCTTTCACTTCCGGCATGCCGTAATGTTTCGCCAGGACAGGATTCACAAACGTGTAGCGGCCATATAGCATGTCGAGCACGGAGCGGTCGTTGCGGACGATGTCCTCCATAAACCGGACCGGCTCCTGAAACATCGCCTCGCGCAAATCATTGTTGAAGTCGGGGAAGCGCTCGCGATCGACCGTGTTGTTGGTTTCAAAATGACGGAAATCGAGCCAGTTGCCGGCGAATTCGGTAGCCAGTCCGCGAACACGTTCATCCTGCAGCATCCGGCGAGTCTCGGCCAGCAGAACGTCCCGCTTTTCGAGATCGCCCGCCGCCGCGTGCCGCAGCAGCTCGTCGTCGGGCATGCTGGACCATAAAAAGTAACTCAACCTGTTCGCTAGAGCATAAGAGGAGACCGGTCGGCTCTGGACGGCCCCGGAAGTTTTCGCCGCAGCGGTTTTCATTGCCACGCGACGCATGGCCGATCCTGACAACGGCATACCCGCGTCGAGAAGATCGATCCGGTAGAGGAAATCAGGTGACATCAGCACGCCGGCAATCGATTCCCGCACAGCGTCTTCGTGGGACAGGCCGTTCTTTTCCCGAAGCCGGTGGTAATAGGCAACCAGATCCGCGCGCTCCGCCGTGGTAAGGGGCCTCCGGTACGCTCGCGCGGCGAACCGCAGAAGGGCATCGAGATGCTTTGGCTCGGCATCCTTCCGCTCCTTTTCCAAAGCCCGCAAGGTGGCGTTCACGCCATCAAAGTGGACGCTAATTGCCTCGAGAGCGACCGGGTCATTCCGCGTGTCGGCCAGCGCCTTCTCCAGATAGGCATCCCGCAAGCTCATGATGACTGCCTGGTCGGTGATCTCATGATCCAGCGGTCGCGCCGTGCCGGATTCCGCGCCCTTTCCTTGAACCTCGCCGCTTTGATTGAAGAAGTACTGAACCCAGGTGCGGGCCGTGTAGCTGGCGATGAAATCGAATTCATTCCAGAGGCGGTTGAGTTCTTTCCGGCCGTTTTCGTCGAGGATCAACTCCATCAGCGGGGTATCGTCGCGGAAGTAACCCATGGTGTTGTGATAGCTCGCGCTCAGGAGGCGGCCCTTGTCCTCGGAATCATCCGGGAAATAGCGGCCGCGCTCCTGGACATAGAACGTGTCCGGGAAAACGGACGCAAAGCGCTCGAACGCGGCTTGGTAGCGGCTGCGCTCGGCCGCCGGAACCACCAGATCGGAATCGTCGGCGCGGGCTTTCGCCGAGAGAGCGGCCCAGCGCGGAGCGGCTTCCCGATGAAGCCCGGGATATTTCGGGATTTCGGGCACAACGGGCGGCGGATCGGTATCATTCCGCAGATCCTCGGGATCGCTATCGCGGCGGTGCGAGGCGAACTCGCGCAGCTTCCAGTCCAGCAGAGGCTGCGATCCGGGAGGCAATCCTTTCACCACCGGCGCGGCGAACTGCATGGCCGTGTGACTTCGGATCTTGACCACGAAATCGCGCATCTCGACGCATTTCGCCCGTAGCACATCCGGGCGGTCCGAGCCTGGCACCGGCAGATTGCGCCACATCCCCTGCAGCTTCGCGATGGGACCAACGGCGTCTTTCTCCTCCAGAATCCGCCACACCATGGGCAGATACGTGGAGCTCACCTTCGAATCCGCCGCGATGACAGCCAAAGTCGCCCCTGGCTTTCCGAGAGCGGCCCGATACTTGAAGCGCCATGCGGCCTGAAAGTAATCCGCAAAGTCAGTCGGCTGCCGATGGTAGAAGCTTATAATGCGCTGGATCGAGTATTTGTCGCGATCCGTCTCCACCAGCATTGGATACGCCGCGAAATCGATTCCATCCGGCGTCAGTACCATGTGTTCGGCCACCCCGCGCGCGGCCTGCAGGTACTTATTCACGAGCGCGGGAGACATGGTCAGCGATTCGCCCGAGTTGTCGAAGCCCGCCGGGTTGGCAGGATCCACGGGAAATTCCCGCGCGGGTTGCATATCCTGGCCGGTGAGATCGCGGATGGTGTAGTTGTATTCGGCGTTGCTCAAACGGCGCGGCAGCACCGATCCCGGATCGCCTGCGTTTTTCCGCAGCTCTTCCACTCGTACGGCCTTAATCCAGTCGATCACCTGCTGCCGAGCTTCGGCCGGCGGCGGCGGAACCGGCTTGGGCGGCATCTCTTTCGCGGTCAGTTTTTCGAGCACCAGCGCCCAGCGAGAATAGTCCCGCGTCACCATCTCCATGGTGGCGTATGCCTTCAGATCGAACTGTGCGGTGGGCGTTGGGCCGCTGTGGCACCCGGTGCAATACTTTGCGACAAAAGGCCGGACGGTTTGCTGGAACTGCCGGTCCAGTGCGCGCATGGCCGCGCCGGGAGCGGGCATGGCGGCCATGGCCAGCACGACGGGAAGGGCTCGAAACTGCATAGGCTCATCAATATCATACCGCCCTCCGGAGGCTCTGAACTCCAACAACGACGCGTGTATAATGAACTGCATAGCGTATGGGACTGCGCTGCCGTATGAAAACTACAAAATGGATTCTTCTTCTACTCACGGCCTTGGCTCTGGTTGCCGCGCCTTACCAGACGCCCAAAGCGTCGAAATCGCCAAGTAGCTCGACTTCAAGCAAGCTGATCGATATCAATTCTGCATCCCAGGACGATCTCAAGGCGCTTCCCGGCATTGGCGATGCTTACTCGGCCGCGATCATCAAGAACCGGCCCTACGCCAACAAAAGCCAACTTGTATCGCGAAAAGTCATTCCGCAGGCGACTTACGAGAAGATTTCAAGCCGGATTATCGCGAAACAGAGCAAGTGAACTTAAATTGAGCCGCGCGCGTTAGCAAGCGGAAATCGCCGTGGCGTCCAGAAAGGAGCTAGCCATGCATCGGAGAGAATTTCTCTTATCAGCATCCGCCGCCGCGACTGCGCTGACCGTTCAGCGTATATTCGGCGCCGAGCCGCGCTACAGGATTGGATATACCACCAATACCCGAGGTGTTGATCCGGCGACAACGTGGGCAGGCGACCCGTTCCGAGGTTTCACCGAAGCGCGAAAAGTCGGGTTCCATTACGTGGAGGCTTTCGCCACTTCGTTCAGCCAATTCTACCCGGATGACGTAGCCGGTCTGCGCAAGCGCATCGACGAGATCGGTGTGACGTTCGCAGCCATCACCGGCGGCGCGCGCGGCGGCAATACGCACTTTGAGGACCCCGCGGCGCGGCAGGCCGTCGTCGAAAACCATCTGGGCGTGGTCCGCTTCAGCAAGAAGTTCGGGTGCGATCATCAGAAGACCAATTTGGGTAGCCGGCGGCCGGGCGGCACCACGCAGGAAGACCTCAAGAACATTGCCGAGACCGCCGAGGCGCTCGGGCGTCGCAGCCTGGAAGAAGAAGGCATCCCATACGGGTTCCACGCTCATCTGGGCAGCCAGTTCCAAAATCAGAATGAGATTGACTACGTGATGGCGAACACCGATCCGAAGCACGTTCGGTTCGTTCTGGACACCGGTCACATCACCATGGCCGGCATGGACCCTATCGCACTAACCAAGCGGCTGGGGACGCGCATCGTGGAGTTTCACCTGAAGGACACCCAGCCGCAAGATCGCGGCGGGACGAAAAACGTGCCAACTCCGGACCGGGATCAAATGAAAGATCCATATTTCTTCCCGCTCGGCACGGGCGGTGTCGATTTCCCAGCTCTGAAGTCGCATTTGGACAGCATTCAGTGGAAGGGTTTTCTGGTGGTGGAGCTGGATACATCGCCCTTCCGCCCGCCCAAGGAAAGCGCGCGCATCACGGCCAACTACATCGAAAACACGATGAAGATCCCGTTGTAAAGTGGCGCAGGTCCCCGACCTGCGAAACCTTCACGCCAGAATATCGCTCACCACCTGCCCGGAAATCCCCGTCAACCGCGCATCCATTCCCTGAAACTTCACCGTGAATCGTTTGTGATCGATACCCAGCAGATGCAACATCGTGGCGTGGAAATCCGGAACCGCCACGGGATTCTCCTGCGCCGCGTATCCAAAATCATCCGTTGACCCGTACGTGATTCCGCCTTTGATGCCGCCGCCCGCTACCAGGAAGGAGAAGCCCTTGATGTGGTGGTCCCGGCCGTCGCCGCCCTGCGACATCGGTGTGCGCCCAAACTCGCCTCCCCACACCACCAGCGTGTCATCCAGCAAGCCCCGCTGTTTCAAGTCGCTTATGAGCGCCGCCGTCGCTCGATCCGTCTCTTCGGCCTTGATGGCGATGTTCGCTTTCACGCCGCTGTGATGATCCCAGTCGCGATGGTAAAGCTGAATGAAGCGCACCCCGCGCTCGGCCAGCTTGCGCGCCAACAGACAGTTCGATGCAAAGGACCCGTCACCTGGTTTCGCTCCGTACATTTCGAGAATATGCGCGGGCTCTTTGCTCATGTCGACCAAATCGGGCACGCTCGCTTGCATCTTGAAAGCCATCTCGTACTGCGAAATACGCGTGAGGATTTCCGGATCGTTCGCGGTCTGGTTTTCAAAACGATTCAGCGCGTTGATGGCGTCGATGGATTCGCGCTGCACGCCGGCGGACATGCCGGGTGGCGTCCGGATGTGCAGCACTGGATCACCCACTGAATTGAATTTCACGCCTTGGAACCGGCTGGGAAGGAAGCCCGACGACCACTGCCGGGCGGCTATCGGCTGCATTTGCCCGCCCTTGCCGGATGACATCAGAACCACAAAACCGGGAAGATTATCCGCTTCCGAGCCCAGCCCATACAGCATCCAGGAACCCATGCTGGGCCGTCCAGTGATGATGGAACCGGTATTCATCAGCGTATGCGCCGGATCGTGATTGATCTGCTCGGTCCACATGGAGCGCACTATGCAGAGGTCGTCAGCTACGCTGCCAATCTGCGGAAATAATTCGCAGATCTCCTGGCCGGACTTCCCAAATTTCTTGAACCCGTACTGCGGACCGAAGCAAACCAACTGGCTGTTTTGCAATTGAGCAATCTGCTGACCCTTGGTCAGAGAATCGGGCATTGGCTTGCCGTTCATCTCCGCGAGTTTTGGTTTGTAGTCGAACGTCTCCAGGTGCGACGGGCCCCCCGCTTGATAGAGGAAAATGACGCGCTTCGCCTTAGCCGCGTGATGCAGTGGATTTACAACGCCCCGCGCTCCGCTCTCGGTAACGGCGGCGATCAGTTGCCGGTTGAGCAGCGAATTCAACGCCAGTACGCCCAGGCCTGACACGCTTCGTCCCAGAAATGCGCGCCGGCAAACCTGGCAGTCACGCTCGCTGGCAGAATCCATACTTTCTCCTTCAGTTTCTCGTAATCGTTTCATGCAGGTTCAAGATCGCTCGAGCGACGGTGGTCATGGCGGCCAGGCTAGTTCGATCGACATCGCCGGGCACAGGCGCTTCGCCGACCGAAAGCAGCTTGCCGGCATCGGACTCGCCGGATCGAAAGCTGGCCACGCTGCGCTGATATAGATTCGTAAGAATGCGGCGTTCTTCCTTTTCAGGGGCTCTATTCAGCGCTCTCGAAAACGCCCAATCCAGTTGCTCGTCCCAGCGCCGCCCGTCGGATCTCAAAATGTTGGCCGCAAAAACGCGCGACGCCTCTACAAAGATCGGATCGTTGAGCAGTACCAGTGCCTGTGTTGGCGTGTTGGAATTCACCCGGTTTACCCCGCACTCCTCGCGCGTGGGCGCGTCGAATGTCAACAGCGTGGGATGAAGAAATGTGCGCTGCCACTGCGTGTAGAGGGCGCGCCGGTAGAGGTCGTCGCCGTGACTGGCCGAATACTCGCGCTTCGGAAAATTAATCGCCGCCAGGTATCCATCCGGCTGATAAGGGCGGACGCTCGGGCCGCCAAACTGGTCCACCATCAGACCCGAAACGGAGAGAGCGATATCGTGAACGATTTCGGCATCCACTCGAAAGCGGCTCTGCCGCGCTAACAGGCGGTTGTCAGGATCGCGTTCATCTAACTGGGGCAGCGTGCTCAGTGACGACTGCCGATACGTATGGCTCGTCACGATGGTCCGCACAATATTTTTGACATCCCATGCGTGTCCGCCCCCGGTGCTCGGCTGCATGAACTCAGCGGCCAGCCAGTCCAGAAGTTCCAGATGTGTGGGCCACTCCCCTTGTGAGCCTAAATCCTCGAGAGTTTTGGACAATCCAGTGCCGAAGAATTGACGCCATTCGCGATTGACGAACGCTCGCGCGGTTAGCGGATTATCCGGCGATACGATCCAGTTCGCCAAGTCCAACCGAGTCGCGCGCCGATCCCCGGTCTCGAGCTTGCCAAGGAAAGCCGGAATGGCCGGCTGAACAATTTCTCCCGTTTCGTCCATCCAATTTGCACGAGGAAGTATGCGAACCACCCGAGGCTTGGCGCGCTCGGTGTAGATCACGCGCGGGATGGAGCTTTCCAACAGATCGCGTTCGGCTTCGAGTTTTGCCAGCAGCACCGTCAGCGGCTGGAACTCAGGCGCGGACCACGCAAAATGGTCGACGACCACTTTCTTCTCGGCGTCGTTGCGATCCTCGTCGTGTTTCTGCAGTGCAGCCAGCACGTCTGGCGGAAGGCCGCGGTCAACGGCAATGTTCACAGTGGCCGTATCCGATGGCGAAGCCTGTGCGGCCTTGTACTTCCGCGCCGAATCCCCGTTTTCGGGCCAGGAATTTTCGAATGCCGAAAGTGCCACCCGGAAACGCCCGATCGTCGCGCGACGCAAATCAGAATCATGGCGTAATCGAACGGTAATCACGGAATCGGCGCCGGTCTGAACCTTGCCCGCAAAGCGCAATGCCAGGAACGCGTTCCGCTGCTCGCCAAACCATACGCCCCATCCAGTCTTGGGATTGCCGTCGATGGCCGCCATCGCGGGATTCTCCGGACCCTGCCCGAATCCAGTGGTGGTAGCTAGAACGAAAGACAGCTTCTCCGGTCGCGACGATGCATTAGATGAAAGCTCGGCCTCCACTTCAGTCAAGACGAAACGATCGGCCCCGCGCGCGAGTCGATTTCCCGGCAAGCTCTCATCCTGCAGGACATCGATGCCCAGAGCGGTCCAGGAACCCGGCCCCGGCTTGAACGTGACCGCATAGGTTTCGTTGTCGGGGTTGGGACCCGAGGCAATTACGACTCCGTCCCCGCGCTTCTTGTCCGAGTGCAGCGATCCGTTCATATAGTAGTCGCTATCCACCGGCTCGTCATTGTGAATAGTGAGCTTGGCGCCATGTTCTGACGATGCTGTCAGCGGGCGCTGATAACGCCAACTGAGGTCGCCCGATTTGTAACCCGCCAGCATCACATCCTCCCACTGCCAGCGGCGCTCGAACAGGCTCTCAGCTTTCTGCTTCAGCTCCTTCTGTGTCGCTTCAATCTGCGTTCGCAGATCGGTGAGCCGGGTTTGCTGGTCTGGATTCGGCAGTTCTAGCGTGGAGCCCCAAGCTTTCGCGCCCCGATCGGCAATCAGGCCCGTCTCGCGAATATCGGCGAAGAAGGCCTTCATCGCGTAAAAATCCTTCGATTTGAACGGATCGAATTTATGGTCGTGGCACTCCGCGCATCCCATCGTGGACCCAAGCCACACCGTGCTCAAGGTCCGCACGCGATCGGCGCCGTACTTCGCGAGATACTCTTCCGGTTGCAACCCACCCTCAGCAGACGCCCGGTTCAGCCGATTGTAGGCGGACGCTACCTTTTGATCGGTGGTCGCATTCGGAAGCAGATCGCCCGCGAGCTGCTCGCGCGTGAATTCGTCGAAGGGCTTGTTCTCGCGGAAAGCGCGCAGAACATAATCGCGATACGGCCACGCCGGCCAAAGATTATCGCCGTGGAATCCGACACTGTCGGCGTAGCGGACTGCGTCCAGCCAATGCATGGCCTGCATCTCGGCGTAGCGCGGGGAAGCGAGCAGCCGGTCCACCGCCCTCTCATAGGCATCCGGCGACTTGTCCGCCAGGAACGCCCGCATTTCTTCAGGCGTCGGCGGCACGCCATTGAGATCGAAGGTGACTCGCCTGAGCAGCGTACGGCGATCCGCTTCAGGGGATGGCTGCAGTCCTTCGCGCTGGAGGCGCTCCTGGATGAATGCATCGATGGGGTTGTTAATCTTCGCGCCTTTGATCTCCGGAACCGGAGGCCGCACCACCGCCTCATACGACCAATGCTTCTCGTAAGGCGCGCCTTCAGCGACCCAACGCCGGATCGTCTCCTTTTGCGCGCCTGTGAGTTCCTTGTGTGCGAACTGCGGCGGCATGATCTTCGCCGGATTCTGTGCGAAGACGCGCTGGATGATAGCGCTCTGATCCGGTTGCCCTGGAACAATCGGAATTACCCCGGATTTCGTCGTCCGCAGCGCTTCGTCGCGGATATCCAGGCGGAGTCCGGCCATGCGGGCCCGCTGATCGGGGCCGTGACAGCGAAAGCACGTATCGGACATGATAGGCCGAATATCGCGATTGAATCGCACCGGGCTGTCGGCAGCCGCCGCGCTAGTGCTAAGCAACGCCAAGATCAAAGGGATCCATACCCAACGCATGCTGGGATCATTATACTGCCGTTGCTTTTCGATAGTTTGCAACGCCAAGCGTTGTATGCAGTAAAGTAAAGATCTCGAAAGGAGCAAACATGAACAGACGAGGTTTTGTGAAGTCTCTGGCCGGGACATCCCTCGCGGGCATTGCGGCCGCACCCGCTGCGCGAGCGGCTGTTCCCAAAATGAAAATTACGCGGGTTCGCGTCTACTCTCCACCCAATCCAAATCCTCTTTTCAATCAGAGCGATCTGGTGATCACCGTCGAAACCGACGCCGGCATCACCGGAATCGGCGAGGGCGGCTCCCAGCAGTTGCTGGAACAGTGCGCCGGCCGGCTGATTGGACAAGATCCCCACTTCATCGAGCGCCGCTGGCAAGACATGTCCCGGGCCTTCTTCTATCCGCCCGGCCGGGAAAAGGAGCATGCGATAGGCGCCCTCGATCTGGCGCTGTGGGACATCAAGGGCAAGGCCCTAAACTTGCCGGTGCACGCGCTTTTGAGCGGAATGGTTCGCAACTACTGCGAGTGCTACAACACCGCCGGGGTAATCCCCGGCATCCGCACCGGCATGAGCGTGAAGGAGCGAGCCCAGATTACGATCGAAGCCGGCTATCGCGCCTTCCGGATGGACGCCGCATCAACCACGCCCAATACTACCTACAACACGCGTGAAAGAATAAATCAGCTCTACGATGATTGCGCACAGGCCCGCGACGGGGTCGGCAAGAACGGCGACTTCTGTATCGATTTCCACCAAAGGTTCGATCTGTCCGACGCTATTCGAGGATGCGGCCTTATCGAAAACCTGGCGCCTTTCTTTGTCGAAGACCCGGTCCGCACCGAAGCTTTCCAGGAGGATTTGCCCATCCTGCGCCGAACAGTCAAGGTACCGCTCGCTGCCGGCGAAGAGTGGGGCAATCGCTGGGACTTCAACAAGCTGGTTGAGAACCACGATCTCGACTACGTTCGTGTGACACTTCCAAACGTCGGTGGAATCACCGAGATGATGAAGATCGCGGCCATCTGCGAGACGCACTTTGTCGGCATCGTTCCGCACTTCACAGGCCCCATCGCCACCGCTGCCCTGGTGAATTGCTTAGGCACATTCTCCGGGCCGCTGCTGATGGAATATAACTTCCAGGGCCGCACTCTTGCCCACCTGCCGGTTTGTTTGGACTTCAAGAACGGCAAGTTGTACCCCAATGACCGGCCCGGTTTGGGCGTCGAGCTCGATATGAAACAGTTAAAGATGATCGCGGAAATTACGCAACCGGTTACGAATCGCGCCCAGGTTTATTTCCGGCCCGACGGCTCAATCACAAACTGGTAATCTCACAGAAGGTTATGTTCACCACTCGTAGAGAATTCAATAGTGTCATGCTCGCCCTGGGCGCCCAGGCGCGCAAACTCGCCGCTTCCACCACCAGCATCGACGAGACTCTGCGGACCGGAATCGAGAGCAGAAAAATCCCAGCCGTAGCCGCCATGGCCGCCACCGCGACCCAGACGTTTTATGCCGGCGCTTTCGGCCAGCGCGACAGCGCCTCCGGCATCGACGTCAAGCCTGACAGTATCTTTTCGATCGCCTCCATGACCAAGGCGATCGCCGCGACAGCGGCCATGCAATTGGTCGAGCGTGGAAAACTCCAGCTAGATGAGCCGGCGTCGAAACATTTGCCGGAGCTGGCCATGGCGCAAGTGCTGCACGGATACGACGCCTCCGGACAACCCGTCCTGCGCCCGCCGGTCAAGCCAATAACATTGAGGCACCTGCTGACGCACACCTCCGGATTCGCCTACGATACCTGGAGCCAGGAGATGTTTGAATACGTCCAGAAGACCGGCCACGCGGTTCCACCGGGCACGGTCGCTCCGCTCACACCGCTGGTATTCGAGCCAGGAACCCGCTGGCAGTACGGCTACAGCATGGATTGGGCCGGAAAGCTGGTGGAGGCCGTCAGCGGCCAGACGCTCGAGCAGTATATGCAGGTGCATATTCTGCAACCGCTCGGCATGATAGACACCAGCTACATCATGACCGCGGAAAAGTACGATCGCGTCGTCAGTCTGTATCAAAGGCAACCCGACGGAACGATGCAAGAGAATCCGCGCAGGCTGCCCTCGCCCCCCAAAGCCTTCAGCGGAGGCGGTGGCCTGTATTCCACCCCAGGCGACCACGTTCGCTTCATGCAAATGATTCTCAATCACGGCCGCGTGGGCAAGAACCGGATTCTCGAATCGAAGACAGTCGAAATGATGCCGACCAATCAGATTGGCGAACTGGGCGCCGGGCGGCTCAAGAGCTTCATCCCTCAGCGGTCGGCCGATGTCGATCTCCATCCCGGCGCGGTCGACAAATGGGGACTCGGTTTTCTGATCAATACCAAGGCCTACGACAACGGGCGTTCGGCGGGCAGCCTGGCCTGGGCGGGTATCGACAACACGTTCTATTGGATCGATCCGAAACGCGGAATTTGCGCGACCATCATGATGCAGTTCCTGCCCTTCGTTGACCAGGAAGCCATCGGGCTGCTCGGGGATTTCGAACGGTCAGTCTACGCGAACCTGCCGGGTTAGCCTAAAAACCCGCCGCGCCGACCTGGCGTCTCGCGTGTCAAAACTGCCCGCCTGTGTGCTGTTCGAACGACAGTCCTCCGTCAGCCAGTCTCAATAGTTTCATAAACATCCACGGCTCGAACCATTGGAAGCTAGCGTGCTTTCCAATCCTCAGCGAGTGGGTCCATGAAGCTTCAAATCGAACAAAGAGAGCAAGAGAAGATTGTCATTCTCGATCTGAAGGGCCCGTTAGTCCTGGGCGACGAGGACGTCTCACTGCTTCAGCGGCTTCTGGTTCTCCTGGAATCGCGGCGCCCCAAAGTCATACTGAACTTCAAAGACGTCTCCAGTGTCGACGAAACTGGACTCGACACCCTTTCCTTTTGCGCCACGCGCTTCCATGACGCCGGCGGCCGGCTGGTGCTTCTCAACCTCGGCCAATCGCACGCTGACATCGACACCTACCAGCTAGAAGCGGATGCCGTGAACAGCTTTTTCCCCGACCGCGTTGTTCCGCGTTACGACATCCTCGAATTCGTGAAGGAACAGCAGCAACTGAGGGATCCGAGTTCTGCCGAACCACGTCCCGCACTCGCACAATAAGCCGGCAAAGTAAGCTACCATCTCGCATGAGGTGGAGATATGAGTGTACTTTCCCGCCGCACATTTCTGGGCGCTGCCGGCGCGTCCCCTATCCTGATCCATTTTCAGAAGCTCGCCGCGGCCGAGAAGAAACAACTGAAGATTCGCGACCTCCGGACCATGACCATTCAGGGACCTTCCCGCACCTATGTGCTGGTCAAGGTCGTTGCTGATGATGGTCTCTTCGGTGTCGCGGAAGCCTACGGAACACCGGGAATCGGCGTCAAAGAACAGATTCTGTCGATGAAGCCGGGGCTCGCCGGTAAAGACCCGCTCGAAATCGACGCTATCTACACGTTCTTCGATGAGCACGTGAAAGACCTCAGCGGGTCACGCACCGACGGTTCAGCGCACAACTTCATGCGCGCCGCGAGCGGCATCGAAATGGCGCTCTGGGACCTGGCGGGAAAGGCTCTCGGCGTGCCGGCTTCGACATTGCTGGGCGGCAGATTTCGTCAGAAGGTTCGAGTATACGATCATGCGGCGCCCCGCAACATGCTGGACAAAGCATCCTGCCGCGAATGGGCGCAGAAGGTGAAGGCCGATCCGGCCGGCTTTACGGCGCATAAATTCGGCTTCCCGCACACCAATCCGGATTCCGACCTTGCCCGCGATCCCTCCAACCGCGTCCTCACCACCAAAGAGCTGATCGAGATACGGCAGGGTTTCGAGAACTGCCGCGAAGCCATCGGTTGGGACCACGACATCATGGTCCATTGCCACTGGGAATACGACCTGCGCACGGCCATCCAGATTGCGGAAGCGGTAGAACCGATCAAGCCCTTGTGGTTTGAAGATCCTCTGCAAGTGGAATACTCCGACGTTTGGTCGCGACTATGCCAAAGCGTCCACGTGCCGGTCTGCACCGGCGAGAATCTGGCGCGCCGTCAGGGCTTCAAGGACTTCATCATCAACCACGGATGCGATATCGTGCATCCGGATCTTCGCAATAGCGGCGGGTTTCTCGAAACCAAGCGGATCGCGGATATGGCTGACGTGTTCGGGCTGCCCGTGGCCAACCACAACACCGGCAGCCAGGTTCACACCTATGCCACCTGCCAGTGGGGCGCGTCCATTCGCGATTACATGACTTGTGAGACCATCACGGGTACAGGCGATTGGATGGATCAACTGCTGCTGCTCGATGGCCCCTATATTCGGGATGGCTTCGTGCGAGTCACCGAAAAGCCCGGGCTCGGCATCGACTTAAATCCGGACGTTGTGAAGGCCCATTTAGCGCCCGGCGACGCGTGGTGGGGATAAATCTGGTGGGGATAATATGATGCTTGTCTCACAAACACCGACGCGCTTGGCCCTAATCATGCTCCTCAACACCTGCGCCGTGTCGATGCTCAGCGGCCAGACGGCGACCGGAAAAGCTGTGTTGTACGCCGCCGTAGGACCCGAACTCACCCAATACGATATCGACCGCGACAACGCCGCACTGATCAAACGAGGCTCGGTCACGCTCCCGGCCAATGTTCAGGAGGCGTGGCAACATCCATCGAAGAAATTCCTCTACGTCGCCTGGAGTAACGGCGGCGCCGGCAATTCATCTTACGGAGCCGTTGTGCCGACTGGCGACCAACACGGTATCACTGTCTTCCACATCGATCCCGCTTCCGGAGCTTTGATTCCGCACGGAAAACCGGCGCAGTTGCCGGCACGCCCGATTTTTATAACCACGGACATCGATGGCACGCATGTGATCGCCGCCTACAACGATCCCAGCGGGTTGACGGTGCATCGGATCCTGCCCGATGGAACCATCGGCGAGCAAGTAAAGCAGACGGCCTCACTCGACTTTGGGATCTATGGGCACCAGGTTCGCATGGATCCGTCGAATCAAGCCGTGATTCTAGTGACTCGGGGTAACGGGCCTACTTCCACGAAACCCGAAGACCCGGGCGCGCTGAAAATCTTCAACTACAAAAATGGATTGCTGGCGAATAAACAGTCGATCGCGCCAGGCGGGGGATTCAATTATCAGGTCCGCCATCTGGATTTTCATCCGTCGGGCGCCTGGGTATTCGTTACGCTGGAACGGCAGAACGAGCTGCACGTTTACCGTAGAACGCAGGATGGCACGCTGAGCACCAGCCCGCTTTTCATAAAGGACACCTTGGCTGAACCCGGCAACGGTCACGGGGGCCAAGCCGTGGCGTCCATTCACGTACATCCGAACGGCCGTTTTGTATACCTGGCGAACCGTGCGAGCGGCACCGTGGATTTCGGCGGTAAGCGCGTCTCTGCCGGCGGCGAGAATACGATCGCGGTTTTCGCAATCAATCAGGAGACCGGCGAGCCTACACTCATCCAGAGCATCGACACGCGCGGAATCCACCCACGTACGTTCGCGCTAGATCCCAGCGGCAATCTTCTCGCCGTAGCCAACCAGATGTCGCTCCCGGTGCGCGACGGAACAAGCGTGCGCACGGCGCCCGCCAGCTTGACGATTTTCCGAGTAGGCGGCGACGGAAAGCTCAACTTTGCCAATAAATACGACATTGAAACTGGCGGCGGCAAAAGCCTGTTCTGGACCGGGATCCTTTCGGTCGTATCTCCTTAGAACACAACTTTCAGACTGAACTGCAATTCCCGCATATCGATCCCCGGTCGCAGGCTGCTGATCGTGCCGAAGCTGCCCGTGCCTGGGATAGCAATCCCGGTCGCGGAATTGAAGGCGTTGCTAGTCAGCGAGGTGTTGGGGTCTCCGAAGTTCGGATGATTGGCGAAATTGAAAGCTTCGAAACGGAACTCTACAAAGCGGCGCTCGAGGAAAGGAAAGTCTTTGAGCGTCGAGAAATCCCAGGTGTGGACACCTGGCCCGACGATTGTGTTGCGGCCTATGTTCCCCCATTGGTAAACCTGATTCAGCTGGAATGCTTGAATGTTGAACCATTCCGCAGTGGTCGGATTGCTGAGCGTAACGCTTTGGCCGGGCACGGCATCGGGACGGTCTCCGCCGGCGTTCGATCGGTTGGTGCCGGTACTCATGCCGCTCGGGAAGCCACTCCCCAGGGTCACAATCGAGCTTAGCCTCCAGCCGCCCAGCACGGCGTTGGCGATTCCGCCTTGGTTCAAGAAATGACGGCCCTTGCCGACCGGGAGATCATAGAGCACCGAGGCAACGAAACGCTGGGCCTGGTTGAACGACGACGGACCTCGCTCGCACGGATTGATGCATGCGTCGTTTTGCTCGCCGTTATCATTGGTTACTGCCCGGATCCCACTGCCGTCATCGAGTGATTTTCCAAATGTGTAACCGGCTAAGAAGGTCAAGCCACTACTCAAACGCCGTGTGATCTTGGCGGTGCCGGCGTAGTACCGGGCGTTCACGTCGCTGTCGACAAACTGCATAGCACCCAGTTCAGGCCAGGGAGTGCGGGAAGCGGTCGATCCAGGTCCCGGAATGGGATTGTTGATGTTGTGGAAGCGCTGCAGAAAATGGCTGACAGATCCGAGGTAGCCAATTTCGATGACCGTCGATTTGCCGATCTGCCGCTCGATGTTCCCCGTCCACTGCGCCACATAGGGTGTGCGACGGTCATAAGTGACCAGCGTCGGTCCGGGAAGTGTGGCACAGATCAATGGAGGCGTAGTTCCGCATGGGTTGCCGTTCTTCAACAAGTAGGGGTCAGCCCATGTGATGTTGTTGAGCGTGGCGCTGGCCGAAGGGTTGAGACGGCCCGCAAAGTTGCGAGTGTTGTCGTAGTACGACGGCGCTCCGCCCTCCTGCGCGTAGAAGAAGCCGCCACCTAATCGGATGGTCCAGTTCGATCGCGGGCTATACGCGATGCCCAGACGCGGTGCGAAGTCGTGGTAATCCGTCTGGATCAGGTTCGGGCCCAGCCGTCCGTCGCGAACCACCGTAATAGCCGGGTCGAACCGGACCGGGATGTTCCCTCCGTAAACATCGCCCGAGCCCACTCGTACCAGCACGGGATGCGGGTGACCGACCGCTGCGGCGGGCGTGTAAGCGTAATAGGGCACCTGCCAGTTCGATGCCGTGTCGTTCTTGTAACTATAGGGCGGCATCAGCTCGTAACGGAAGCCGACGTCGATAGTCAGGCCCGGGCGAACCTTCCAGGTATCACTGACGAAATAGGCCTGGTTGGTGGCGCGCTCCTGCGCTATATTTTGAGCAGCTGCTTTCCAGGATGTTGCGATGTAGCCTGCCATGTAGTCAGCGAAGCTGTAACCGGTGGCATTATTCCCGATGGAGAACTGTCCTCGTGGAAAAGCATTGCCCAGAGTGTTGAAGCGTACGCGCTCGATACTGGCGCCGAATTTCATGGAATGTTTGCCGCGGGTCCACGCCAAGCTGTCGTTCCACTCGAAAGTAGCATCGCGGAACTGGTAAGGGCCTTCCGTGTTGGAGCCGAAGGTGCTGTAGCCGGTCAGTCCGATGATGCCGGGAATGCCATTTTCGAAGGAGGTCCAGTTGGTACCGAGTTGCAGGCCGAGCTGGGTCATTACATCGTACTGAGGCTTGAAGCTGGTATCAAACGCGTTGACGTTGTGGAAATAATTAACGCCGAAACGAGCTTCGTTCACCAGGTTCGGCGAGAGGATTCTTGTGTTGGAAATCACGCCCTGCCGCGCCGCGACATCCAGGATGTTCCCGTTCAGGTAAAGCGCGGGTGTAACGACGTGGTCGGTGTCGAAGCTGTAGCGTCCGAACCAGGTTGATTTCGAACTCTCGACGAAGTCAATACGCTGTGTGAATTCGTCCTTGTTGGAGGCATTATTCTGCAGATTCAGAAAGTTGTTGGAGATCCCGGCGCCGGGCACGTTGGGCAAAGGATAGTACTGGAGCAGCGCCTCAGGAATGGCTGACAATTCGTTTGCCGGAATGATGTTGCCGGCGAAAGGCAGCTTGTTGCCGTTTACATCCCGATTCGCAGGATCCCGGATCACAGTGTTCGGCAGCAGCGACGAGAAGTTGCCAGTGCGAAAAATCGCCGGAGCCGTAGTGTAAACCTGCTGAATCTGCTGGCGCGACCGAAGACCTTCAAAGTTGGACATGAAGAATAGTCTGTCCTTGCCGCTGAACACCTTTGGAATGGAAAGCGGGCCGCCCAACGTGAAACCATACTGATTCTGTTTGAAGGGCGATTTCTGCGGCACCACGGTGGTGAAGCCGAAGGGCCGGGCATCCAGCGCGCTATTGCGGAGAAACTCGAACAGAGTTCCGTGATACTCGTTGGTGCCGCTCTTTGTAGAAACGTTCACTTGTCCGATTCCCCGTCCGAACTCGGCGGAGTAAATGCCGGTCTGGACCTTGAATTCCTGGATGGCGTCAATGGAGGGAAGGAACAGATAGGCGTTGAAGTTGGGCTCTGTGTTGACTACGCCATCGATGCTGTAGTTGTTGTACTCACGGCGAGAGCCGGAGACGGCGAAGGACTGGTTGGCCCGGTCTCCGCCCAGCCGCGTGCTGGCTGCGCCCGTGCTGGTGCCGCCATTGGTGTTGAACCCCGCGCTGACGTTAGGACTCTCCGAGACCAGCGAAAGGAAATTACGCCCATTGAGCGGCAGATCCACGATGCGCTGGCCGTCCACCACCGTACCGAGCGAGGCATTTTCAGTATTGAGCAGCGGCGCGCCGCCGGCCACCTCTACGGTCTCCGCCACTCCTCCAACCCTGAGCTGGAAATCGATGCGGGCCGTTTGCTGCACTTGCAGTTCGACGCCGCTGCGGACTTCGGCCTGAAAGCCCTGCAACTCCGCCCTGACGTTGTAAATGCCCGGCTGGAGCGCCGGGAAATTGTAGTTGCCGGCAGTGTTGGTGGTGACCGCGCGAGTGAAGTTGGTTTGCGGATTGGTGACTGTTACGGTAGCGCCTACGACTACGCCGCCGCTCGAATCAGTCACCACACCCGTGATTTCGCCGACCGTCTGGGCCGGACGCCGGCAGGATTAGAAACAGTCCCGCGGCCAAAGCAAAGATCCCAGTCAGCGTTGTACGCATCGAGACCCCCTTAACGTGGCTTCGTCAGGATTTCAAAGCGCCATCCCGAATGGGTGTAGTATATACCGAAACGAGCCGCTGTTGGGGTGACGCGAATTGGGTCACCTAAAATGTCACCGTGGCGGGACTGGATGGGTCAAATGAAAAAGTAACCCAGAGTAAGCGCGAGTCAGGCCATACCTAGGAGGGTGGACTTGCATTCGCGAGAGCAATATCTGG